>JAEEGI010010785.1_pt1 | contig 19804 bp, 15 predicted proteins | sample 8958751 | NCBI WGS metagenome assembly JAEEGI01 (sample SAMN16246545, study PRJNA631951) | gut metagenome | biome: gut microbiome; feature: rumen; material: KS-attached | host: Bos | place: Iran: Karaj | collected 2018-10 | reverse complement strand
TATTTCCACACCATTCCACACCCTGTCTGCCGCCGTAGTTGCACCGTCATTTATTCGCTCGTTCTCCACTCGTTTTCCACTCGTTCTTCGCTTTTATAGCGGAAAACGACCGTAAAACGACCCTGAAACAAGCGGGGAAAGAACGGCGCTGCCTATGCCTTACGGCTGTGTCTCTCTTCGGGAATGTGTTTTCAAAGTGTTGGATATGAATAAAATAGAATTTGTTAATTTGATTTTGGGAACGTGTTTTTTGTGTTGTCCTTTTGAAGTATGCAATGCACTGCATCGGTATCCCCGTCTGAGAAGGGGGAACCCTTGCTGGCAGAACGGGGAGTGCATTTGAGGTAAATATCGGTATTGATATGAATGGTGAGGGAGGTTGATGTAGCTTGGCGTTCAGGTCGGAACAATTGTCTGTACCTTTGCAGCCGGTTTCGGGTGCCGTCCGGTGATTTTTCTTGTTGGGTATTGTTCTTTAGTGGTTGAGTAGTGTAGCATACAGCCGGCTGTATTGCCTGCCTACGGCTTGATAGGTGTAGTTGGCTAACACTTTCTGTCTTCCGGCTGTGCCGAGCCGGTTGTTCTCGTTGTGGTTGAGGCACCATAGGATTCCGTTTGCCAGGTCGTCGTCGTTTAGTTTCTCTGCCAGATAGCCGTTGGCTTGGTGTTCTATCATGTCGCTGTTGCCTCCGATATTGAATGCCACGACGGGTGTTTGGCATGAGAGGCTTTCCATGATGGCGCATGAAAGGTTTTCGGTCAGTGACGGGACGACCATGACATCGGCCATGTTGTAGAGGGAGACGAGTTCGCGGGTGTCGCTCACATAGCCGACGTAGTGCACCGGCATGTTGAGGTCGATGCCGAGTTCCGATTTGGAGGCTCCGAACACAACCAGGTGAAGGTTGTCGCCCTGTAGTTGCTGCAATGCAGTAAGGAGGTGGACAAAACCTTTGATTCTGTCGGTTGCGGCATTCACTGCCCCGAACAGGATGGTTTTTTGCCCCTTCAGGGCGGAGTGGAGCGAGCTCCATCGTGGCGCAATTTCATCGCTGCTGAGGGGACGATAGGTGTCGGTATCGAGGCTGTTCGGTATCACGGTGACGGGGAAATCCCCGATCAGGCTGCTTTGTCTGGCGCAGTTGCCCAGCCATTGGCTTGGGGTGACTATGTGAAGGTTCAGTCCGTGGTAGGCTTTCTGTTTCTTTTCCCATATCTGTCGGCTCAGGTCGTTGGGGTTGTTTGAGTGGAGAAAGGGGCAGTTGCCGCATTTCTGTTTGTATTGTTCACAGTCGAGGAAGTAGTGGCATACGCCGCAGAAGGGCCAGCTGTCGTGCAGTGTCCAGACGATGGGTTTGTCTTTGGGCAGGAGGTCCAGTGGAATAAAACGCTGGTTGATCCAGTGCAGGTGGAGGATGTCGTAGTCCAGTTTGTGCAGGGCACCGTGAAGGTCGGTGCCTCTCAGGAGGGACATGAAGAGTTTTTCCCTGTCGGGATATTGGTTCCAGCGGAGGTGCTCCAGTTTGTTTTGTGCCTTGTTGCGCACCCAGTCGAAGGCTTTATAGAGCGGGTTGCGGGGGATGAATGTCTCCAGGGCAATGACATCGGGGTCGTCGCTTTTCTTGTTTTTTACGAGCATACGGCTTTCGATGCCCAGCATTTTCTGGCTGAGGTGGATGCGGTAGGCAGCCCGTGCGGCGCCTCCGTCGGCGTCTGATGTGCAGACGGAGAGGACTTTCGGTGGATTGTCTGTCATACTTTTTTGGTGTTGATTCCAGTTCCTTTGTTTTTCTTGTACCGCATTAGTATCTTGTGGCCTATCCCGTTGGACCAGAGGAGGTCGGCGTAGATATAGCCGATGCGGTCTTTCAGCCACCCGAGGCTTATGCTCTTCGACCAGCAGCGGAAGTCGCGCTCTTTGTCGACGGCGATGGTGGTGGGATGGTCCAGGGGCAGGATGGGGAACACCTCGCGGTTGCCCTGACTGCAGTCGTTGTCGAGGGTGTGAGTGCCTTCGCTGTCGAAGCCGATGTTGCTTACCAGGTTGCATCGGGGATGGATGGTCAATGCGTTTTCGCGGAACAGGTGGATTTGCATCTGGTAGTCCCAGTAGGATTTTTTGTTTTTGTCCTGTTGGATTTCCTTTACGAGGGAGTACCACCATGTGGCGTCGACAATATGGCCGGTAAGCTTCCATACATGTCTCCTGAATTTTTTAGCATCCAGGTCTTTAAGGTCTAAGTCAAATCCCTGCCATGTTCTGCGCCATCCAGCCCATGCGCCGGTCACCATGTAGCGGGAGAAATCGTAGGAGTGGTCGCACTTCCAGCGGTCGCGGTAGAGGGTTGCGTTGATGAAGCGCACTTGTTTGTTGGAGTCATAGCGTTGGAGCAGTTCCTCGCAGTAGGCGTAGAAGTCAGGGTGCGGCAGGCAGTCGTCTTCCATTACGATGCCTCTTTCCACTTGGTTGAAGAACCAGGTGATGCCGGTCATGGGCCCTGCTCCGCATCCCCAGTTTTTGTCGGAGTAGTAGGTGTGGACGTTTACGGGGAGGCCTTTTGTCATGTCTGCGATGGTCTCTCTTACCTGGGCACTCTTTACGATGTCGTTCTCGTTGCCGGTGCGTATTCCGTCCTGAAAGATGTAAAGCTCTCTCGGTTGGGCGGACAGGATGCTTTCCAGCACTCTTCGTGTGTGTGTGGGACGGTTGAAGGTGATGAGTAGGACGGGCGTGTTAAGCATGGTTATATGGTTTTAGTCGGAGTCATTGAATCAGAAGTTTGCGTGTGTAGGTGCCGGTGGGGGAGGTGAGGGTGACGAAATAGATGCCTGCGGGCAGGCTGGCGGTTGAAAGTTGAAAGTTGAGAGTTGAAAGTTGAGAGTTGAGAGTTGAAAGTTGAAAATCTTTTCTCATTATTTCCCGTCCTGTGGCGTTGCGGAGGATTATTTGGCAGGGCTGCGGCTCGGCGAGGCTGACATGGATGTCCACATGGTCTTTGGCAGGGTTGGGGCTGAGAGTCAGCTGTGGAGTGGAGACGGGGTCTTCGTCATAGGGTATGCTGAGAAGAGCGGTATCTACTACGGCCATGATGAATTCGCCTTTGAGCGGTGTTCCGACAATTTGCATGTACGAGTAGTGTGAACCTAATTGTGACACGCTTTCGTGGGTGGCGGTTTTCCTCATACGCCATGGTTTGCTGGGGCTTTTGCGGTAGAAAAGGCGCAGTGAGTCTTCTGTGTCAGGTGTAAGGTAGAATCCTTTGTCATAGACGGGGGAGCCTTCACCGTAGCAGAACCCGGTCTTGGCCTTGAAGTTATTGGAGTAGTTGCCGTTGATGAACCAGCGTCGGTTGTCCCAACGTACGATGCCGGGTGTCAGGCTGTCGTCGGGTGCGCCGTATTGCAGGGTGACGTACAGGTCGACATCGTCGTTGATGTAGGTGGGGGTGATGAGGAAGTCGGTTGGGGTGGATGTGGTGCGTTGGGTGGAGTTGAGGTGTATGTTATGGGTTACGTCGGCGCAGGCTGTGCGGTTGTAGTAGTCAACGACGGCGAATGCGGGTTCAAAGGGCAGTTGGAACTGTGCGGTGGCATATTGCCCTTGGCTGGCGATGTGGCGGGTGGCGGTGTCGCCGGTGGCTGAGAAGAAGGTGACCGGGATGTTGGCCTGGGTACAATAGCGGGGAGCATGCCATAGACGTTGGCGGATGGTGAGGGTGGTGGTGCCATCGGTGGTTTGCATAGAGTCTATTGAATAACTTGCGAAGCCGGGGTTGAATATGTGGAAGTTGTAGAAGTCGGTGAGGTCGGTGCCGCTGTAGCGGCTCATGGAGTCGCGCAGTTGGTGGCTGTTCATGTTGGTATAGGCATTTTGGCTGAATAGTGTTTGCATCATGGAGAAGAAGACAGAGTCGCCCAGAAGGTGGTTGAGTTCGTGGAAGACCAAGGCTCCTTTGTCGTAGGTGGTGTGCATGAAGGCATATTGGTTGGGCATGCCATACAGGGGGTAGAAACCATTTTCGTTGAGGGGTGTCTGGGAAAGAGTTGCTGCTTTGCGGTACATGATTTCATACGATGTGGGTGTACCGTCCAGTCCAGCCAGTTGGTCGGCAAAAGTAGCTCCGCCTTCGTTAAACCACATGTCGTTGAGGTGTGCGCAGGTGACGAGGTTGCCGAACCATTGGTGGGCGAATTCGTGGTCGATGAGGTATTTGAAGTCGGGATAGTCGTAACTGATGCAGATGGTGTTAACGTGTTCCATGCCGGCGTTACGTCCTCCTTCGCTGAAGCCAATGTTGTCCCAGCGGTAGGGGCCGAAGAGGCGCTCGTAGAGTTGCAGTGTATGTTCGAGAGTATTGAAATTGCGCATGACGGCAGCGCTGTTGTCGTCGAAACAGGCGATGTGGACAGGATAGGTGTCGTAAAGTCCTTGGACGTTATAGTTGTATGTGTAGTAAGGTGCTGCGTTGATGCCTGCTTGGTAGGTGGATATGGGGTGGTGCAGGGTGTAGTGGTAAGTAAGGCTGCTGTCGGCGTTAATGACGGTGCTGTCGTGTTCGCCGCTGCATACGGCTGTCCATCCGGGGGAAACGGTGATGCCGAAGGTGTAGGTGGCGCGGTCGTAAACGCTGTCGCTGCAGGGAAACCAACTGCGTCCCATGCTGAATGGCCGTGTGTAGCGGTCTTCGCCGAGGTTGTAGAACAGCCGGTCGAGGCACCAGAATCCTCCATCTACTCCAACGTAGCCATAGCTACCATAGTAAACGGTGACACTGAGGGTGTCGTTTAAGGAGTTTCCTGTGACGGGAACGGTGAGCTGGTGGTTGTCATAGTTCCATTCTGTGGCGGGGACAAGGCTGTTGTTGACAAGGATGGAGTCGATGGTAGCACTTTCAAGTCCCAGCCTTACATGCGTGGTGGGCTGCAGGAGTTGCAGAAGGACTTGGCACGAGCCTTGTATGTGACTGGGCTGGTGATGCCCCATGTCGAGCTGGATGTCGTAATGCAGCACATCGATGGTGTCCCGCTCAGTGAAATGGCCTTGAGCCGTTGCGTTGCAGTTGAGCAGACACGCTGTGGCGAATATCAGGATGAGACGAATTGTTTTCATCGTTTGTGTTCTTAATTGTTGGAACTGGGTTATGCCGGATTATAGGGGCTGCCAATAGACGGATTCGCCTATTCCCAGTATCGAACCACGCACTTTGAGCCTTCCGTCTTGGAGGAATTCGCATGTGCAGTTGGCCACTATGCCTCTGGTGGGGTCATATATTTTTCCGTCTTCCCAGCGTTGTTTTTTGCTGTTGTACTGCATGTTCCGGAAGATAATGATGCGGTTGCACGGGGTGTTGCGGAGGCTTTTATCGGGGTTTTTGGAGTCGGTGATCAGTTTGCCCGTGGCGGGGTCGATGCTGTCGCGAAGCCAGATGCATTGGGCGGTGTAGTCACCGTTTTTCTCTTTGTAAACCCGTACTTTGGATTGCTGGCCGGCATGTTCTACACGATAGGTGCCCACGATGGCATCGGCTCGGCTGTTTTTGCTGTTCTGTGCCATAGCAGGACACAGGAAAAGGGTTGTCAGCAGGAGGATGGTTATTTGTTTCATGGCAACAGTATGTATATAGACAAGGGCCTCTACCAATGAGAGACCCTTGTCCTGTTTGATGTGTTATTTCTGTTCGGGTGTCTTGGTTACGGGCTTTGCACCGGCTGGCTTGGCAATGCTTTCGCGCATGTCGGTGTCGGCCTGTATGTTCTTCATGCGGTAGTAGTCCATGATGCCCATGTTGCCGCTGCGGAAGGCATCGGCCATGGCTTTGGGTACTTCGGCCTCGGCCTCGATGACTTTGGCGCGGGCTTCCTGGGCCTTGGCTTTCATTTCCTGCTCGGAGGCAACGGCCATGGCGCGGCGTTCCTCGGCCTTGGCCTGTGCAATGTTCTTGTCGGCGTTGGCCTGGTCCATCTGCAACTGTGCACCGATGTTCTTGCCCACGTCGATGTCGGCAATGTCGATGGAGAGGATTTCGAAGGCTGTACCGCTGTCGAGTCCTTTGGTGAGCACGAGTTTGGATATGCTGTCGGGGTTTTCAAGCACCTGCTTGTGGCTGAGGGCAGAGCCGATGGACGACACGATGCCTTCGCCAACGCGGGCCAGAATGGTCTCTTCGCTGGCACCACCGACGAGCTGCTTGATGTTTGTGCGCACGGTGACACGGGCCTTGGCAATAAGCTGGATACCGTCTTTGGCAACAGCGGCCACAGGAGGAGTGTCGATGACCTTGGGGTTGACAGATGTCTGCACGGCTTTGAGCACGTCTCGGCCTGCCAGGTCGATGGCGGTGGCGGTGCGGAAGTCAAGGTTCATGTTGGCTTTGCTGGAGGAGATGAGGGCTTGCACCACATTGGTGACATTGCCGCCTGCCAGATAGTGGGCTTCGAGTTCGTTTTGCGAGAGTTTCAGACCCGCCTTGGTGGCGTTAATCATGTTGTTGACAATCACGCTGGGGGGGACTTTACGGAAGCGCATGAACATGAGCTGGATGAGGGAGGTGTGGACTCCCGACACCAGGGCTTGGAACCAGAGTCCCACGGGAACGTAATAGACAAAGACGATGAGTAGGATGAATATCACTACACATAATACAATGATACCTGTTACTGACATGATGATATGTTTTTTGAGTTAATAATTCTTGTTGTTTTCAGGCTTTGGATGTGTCAGTCGAAACGTTTGTCCTCGGTTTCGCAGACGTCGATGCGATAGCCCTCGATGGCCACCACTTCGATGGGACGGTCTTGGTCAATGAACTTATTGATGGCGTGGACTTCCACCAGCTTGCCGTCGATGAGGGCTTTGCCTGTGGGTGCGAGGCGCGCCACAGTGGTGCCGCGGGTGCCCACGGTGATGGAGGGGTCTTCGATTTGGTTCACGGCGCTGTCCGACTCTTCGTTGAGGCTGAAACGTTTCCACGTTTTTGTCTTCATGAAGAGTGCCAGCAGGAACGCGCAGATGGCCACGGAACCAATCAGCACCCAGGTGCCGACGGTCATACCCCAAAGAATGAAACTTTGCCATACGCCGAAAGCGATAAGCAGGAAACCGCACACGCCGGCAATGCCGCCTGGGAGTGCCACGATTTCCAGGGTGAGGAGCAGGAGTCCCAGTGCCAGAACGATGATTACAAGGGTAGGTGTCATGAGGTTTAATATTTATGTTCAGTTGTTATTCACTTTGCAAAGATACATCTTTTTTCTGATATGGAATTTGTTTTTTATCAGAGTTTGGCTAACGCACTATTTCGGAGGTGAGTTGCTTGTCGATTAATGCGGTGTGCATGGGCAGGAGGTCGTCGTAGCTGCCGTGCTTGATGGTGCATTTGCCGTGGCAGTGGACAAGAATAGTGCATTGCTCGGCCTGTGCATAGGTGATGCGGCAAATGTCAACAAGCGCCTTGATGACGTAGTCGAAGGTGTGGATGTCGTCGTTGTGCAGCACGAGGCTGCAGCCTGAGTCTTCAAGGACAGCGGCATCGTCTTGGGGTAGCGGGGATATTTTGGGTGATTCCATAGGGGTTGCGGTTAAAGAGGGTGGAGGTTATTGAATGCTATTCAGGAGGACTACAGCGTGGGCGCTGATGCCTTCCTGTCGGCCTTCGAAGCCGAGATGTTCTGTTGTGGTGGCCTTGACGGACACACAGGAGACGTCTGTGCCGAGGATGTCGGCAATGGTTTGGCGCATCTGGGGGATATAGGGGCCAACCTTTGGCTTCTGGGCCACGATGATGCTGTCGATATTGCCGACACAATAGCCTTCCTGCTTGAGGAGGTCGTTGCAGTGGCGCAGAAGCAGTTTGCTGTCGATGTCTTTGTATCGAGGGTCTGTGTCGGGGAAATGCTTGCCGATGTCGCCAAGGGCGGCGGCACCGAGCATGGCGTCACAGATGGCATGAAGCAGCACGTCGGCGTCGGAATGTCCCAGCAGCCCTTTGGTGTGGGGTATTTCAATGCCCCCCAACCACAGTTTGCGGTCGTCGACAAGTTGGTGAACATCATATCCTAATCCTATGCGCATGACATGTGTGGTATTAAATAGTGGGAGTGCTTTGCTTTGGCTTGAGGCTGAAGATGAGCGAAATGCGGATGGTGTTGGAGAGCGGGTTGCTGCTGAAACTGGTGGTGGGCACCAGGTAGGCAAGGTCGAACTGAACGATGTTGTAACGCAGTCCGAAACCGAAAGTCAGGTACTGGCGGCCACCCTTGGTGGTGCTTTCGTAGAAATAGCCGGCACGTGCAGCAAGGGTGTGCTTGTACCAATATTCGCCGCCCAAGGAGAACTGGAGTTCGCGCAGCTCTTCGCTGAAGCCGCCGGGGGCATCGTAGAAGGACTGGATAGCCCCCTTGACTACGCCGGTGTTGTAGTACTCGGTCATGTTGCGGTAGTATTTGCTGTAGGTGCTGTCGCCCACGGTGACGGGCGGAGTGGGAACAAGCAGTTTGTTGACATCAATCAGGAAACTGACCGAGTTGGACTCGTCAATCTCGTTGGTGTAGCGGCCGCCGATGCGCAGATTGGTGGGCAGGAATTCCTTCTTGGTGTCGTCGTCGGAGTAGGAGAGTTTTGCGCCCATATTGCTGATAAAGCCACCGATGGCAAGAGTCTGAGTTTTGTCGATGGGGTGTTGCCAATAGAGGCCCAGGTCGGCCGAGAGGCTTCGTGCGGGCTTGGTTGATACATACCCGCTTCCGTCGGACACTTGCTGCCCGTTGGTAAGGTCGGAGTTGATAAAACGTCCTGTGGCACCCAGCGAGAGCTCGTCGTTCAACTTCATGGCATAGGTCACGTCGGCGGCAAACTCATTGGGGTTCATGGTTCCGCGGCTCTGGCCTTCGGCATCGGTTACCTGTATTTCGCCTAAAGAGAAATAGGTCAGAGAGGCGGCAACGGTGCTGCGGCTGTTGATACGCTTGTATCCACCGAGGTAGAGCAGATTCATGTCGGACACTTTAAGGTTCCGCAGCCAGGGGGTGTAGGTGGTGCCGAAGCCAAGGTCGCCGTCGATAAAGGCGAATTTGGCGTTGTTCCAGTGGGAGGAATAGATGTCTGGCGTGGATGCCACTCCAGCGTCGCCCATACCTGACGAAATGGCATCGGGTGCGATAAGAAGGATAGGCATGCCTGTAGATATATAATTCTTTGTCTGTCCGGTGAGTCCGGGTAATTGGGCACTGGCGTTGCCGATAAAGCCCATTGTAAACAGGCAGATGATTGTGAAGTGTATTCTTTTCATTAAACTGATGATAGGAGTGTTATTTTTTGTTTGTTAGAAACGGATGTGACCGCTTTTTATTGTGGAAAGAGAGTTATTTAATTTCGTACTATTTTAGATGTTTGTGTAATCCGCTGTCCGTCAGTGGTAGTAACGACCGCGCGGGCTACATATATGCCGCGTGGGACAAGGCTCCCGTTTGATGCGGTGAAATCCCAAGGACAGCTGAGGGTACAGTCGCCCAGGGTGGGAGTGAGGCTGCGCACCAGGCATCCCTTGATGTCATAAATGTCGATAGTAGCTGACTGAATGCCTTCAGGCAGGTTGTGCTCCACACGGAGTGTAGTGCGCTGGCTTGCGGGGTTGGGGGCGGCTTGGAAAAGACCTATCTTCGGTGTGCGGTCGTTGGCAACAACAAATTCAACCGTGGCCGAGGAGGAGTAATTGAAGATGTTCCAGCACTTGACTGTGAGGGTGTGGCGGCCTTCGTCCAATTTGCCAAGGGTGTATCGCACCTCTCCGTTGCGGCTGTCGGCGATGTCGGGCTCAAAGAAGTCGTTAAGAATAATAGTACTGTATGGGTTGCCGTCCAACACGGCGGTGATGTCGTGTCCCAGGCCGCTGCCCGCAGCGTTGATGCCTACAGAGTCTTTCATGCGGGCGTAAAGGGTGGGGGTTTCGTTGGTCAGTCCTCCGTTGCGGAAGTTGGTATCGCTGATATACAACTCGATGGTGGGATATACGTCGGTAATGGCCATGTCTTCGTTAAAGCCGCCAAACATGATATTTCCGTATTGTCCGGTGGCATCCTCCGTTGAGGTGCGCGCGTAGTGCGACAATTTGGCGTAATCGTAATGGTACGACACATCGCGGGGTACGATAAAAGAGTAGGAGAAATGACCGGCAGTGACGGTCTCGCGCCCTTTGTAGAGGATGTTTTTCTGTTGTACAAATTCCACCTCTGTGCTGTCGTTGTCGTTGGCAAGGGTGTGGCATTTCACCTCGCGGTCGAAAACCACAGGGTAGATTACCCCGTCGAATCCGGTCATGACATTGCCTGCAGCGTCTTGGATGACACCCTCCACCGTGACCCGCGAGAGGACTTTGGCCGAATCTATCACGGCAGGATTGACTGGCATATTGTTGATGTGGGTGACCACCACTTCGTTGCGGGGAATGGAAAGGTGCAGGGCAGGGTCGCCCATCAAGGCGATGCAGTGCGACACACTGGTTGCGTTCTTGGCAATGCGCAGGGCGTCGCCAATGGTGTTCTCGGGGTTCAGCGCATTGAGGCTTACATTGGCATTGAACTGCTGCACATGATGTATTGGCCGGGAGGCTGAAACAATACCCACTCCTGCAGCATCGGCCAGCAGGAATACCTCTGCACCGCAGACATCGTTCACCTGGTCGAATTTGCCGAAGGTGCAGGTGCTGGTGACAAAGAACGCCAGTCGGTCTGTGTTGGCGTATTTCTCTATGTCGGAAAACTCCATGAAACGCTCCGTGCCGATATAACTGCTCGAGCCGTGCCCGATGTAGTTGAGCAGCAGGCATCCATAGTTCATCCTTTGCCGCAGGGCGTTGTTTACATCGGGGTAATACGATCCGTCGGCACCCGACTGCTGCTCGTAGGCGTCGGCATAGATTCGGTCGATATTGTACTGGGGATACAGCTTTTTTATCTTGCGTGCCAGGATTTCCGAGTCGCTGGCGAAATTGGTGTCATAGGGACTGGAGGGGTCGGCGTCGTCGGCCAACAGGGCGACATAGTTGCGCCAGTCTCCGCGGATGTTGTTGTCCAGCAGGTCGCGCCGGTGCATGTAGTTGTCAACCTTGTCTACCATGTGTTTGGCCTCGGCCGGGGTTTTGGCTGGTAGACGTCCTATGCTTACTGTAAGGGTTCCGTCGAACTCGCTTATCGATGTGTTGCCCAAATAACCATAGATGTCGTCGCTGGGGTATGCCGACCCTTCACTGTCAAACGAAGAGGAAGTCTGATAGGTAATCACAGTGCGCTGGTGGGCATTGGTGATGTCGCGGTTGTCGTATGTGCCTTTGCCGAAGAGCAGCAGATAGCGCGGTGCCTCGCTGTCCCCCTCTTTGCTGCGCAGGCAGCGCAACATCTGCCGTATGGCCATGGGGTCGGGCTTGCCCGACGAGAACTCGTTGAAAACCTGCTCCTGCGTCACCACCATCGTGTTAAGGCCTTCCAGCTCTCGGTGGAGATTGGCCAGGCGTATGGCTTGATCCTCGAAATCCTTATGGGTTACAATGACATAGTCGGGCTTATCTGCTCCGTGGATGTCTTGGTTGTCGATGGGCGTGATGCCGGAGGGCCGTAGCGCCACGTTGTCGGTAAAGGCTATAAAGGTGCGCTCGATGTCGATGGGGGCATAGAAGGTAAATCCGTTGTTAGTCTGCTGTGTAACAGTGTACGACATCGGCTGTATCGGGTCGGTGACATCCCACACCCGCATTCCCTCGGCATAGCCCTGTGCCACAAAACGGCTCACTAACCCTGCTTGTACATTATGCTGGTTTCGCAGCACCAGCTGCCCTCCTCTGTAAATAATCGGCATGAGGGCTTTCAGTTCGATAAAGTCCAAATAGCCGGCGGCGTTGGCTTCGCTGGGCTGATAGGTGCAGGAGAGGGTGACGTTGTTGCCCGTCTGCAGCGTGAAGTCGCTTTTGAGGATTTGGTAGCTGGAGTTGGCCGGGAAAGGGTGCTGCTTGGTCTGTGAACCGCACTTGACCTGAAAATTGGCATAGTTTGTCGAAACATTGGCGAAAGCATAGCGCGCTGAGACGGTCCCTTCGGCGGGTGGTTCGGGAAGTGTCAGAGTGAAGCTGCGGCTGTTGAGGTTGGGGGTGAATTTGTCGGACACCCAAATCTGGCCGCCTCCGTGGGTGTTGATGCGGTCTTCGTGATACAGCGCCACGCCGGTGTGGACGGTGCGGTCGGGTGAGTTGCTCTCGTTGAGGGTGCTTGGCTGCACTCGCAGACTGTCGCCTGCGGTGCCGTCGGGGGTTAGAAAATAATAATTATAGTTCGCATACGCGTGCATTTTATACACGTAGCAGCCGTCGCTTCTTGAAAAACGCCAAATACTGGGGCCTTCGCCGTAAAACAGCAGATAGTCTTCTGCTTCAAAAAGACCGTTGCCGTTGACATCCACCACATGTATGGCGGCGGGTAGTAAATCGTTGGGTTGAAAGGAGGTATTGTTGGCGGAAAGCATGCCTCCGGGCAATCCGTAGAGCGCTATCTTGTTGCACGGGGCATTGTCAAGGGCAGACACCTCGCGAGTGGTGATTTTATACACTCCAGCAGTGTCGACGGGTATCTTGTACCACCTACCCTCTGCAAGTATGGAATGGGCGGCAAAGTCCTGAGCTGCAACACATGCGGCAAGCAGCATGGCTGCGATGGCCAAAAACAGTTTTTTTCCGAATAGCATACCCCAATAACAAAGTTTGCCCTTTTTTATTGTGCAGGATGCAAAAAATAGGTAGGGCGGATGCACTGCGTCAAGAGTACAATGGCAAATTGACTAAAGTATGGCAAGTTTCATCCCTTATTTCTGTCCAATACAGCCTGCAAACGTTTTTGATGGGCCGTTTGCCGCTTCGCGCGGAAGTTACTTTTTATTCTGTGAGATATTACGCCGTCTTTCGCCAACTTTCCTCAGCGTTCCGATAATGTCGCATATTTGTCCCCAACGTTACTCTATGCACCTTCCGGACTCGATGTTGCGTCGTTCCTTGTCATATCGTTTTTCGATATGTTTCCCCCATTTTTCCCTTTGTGAAACGGAAAAGAAAGGGAAAACGATCGAATAACGAGCGAATAAATGACGACGCTTGATGGTTGCATCGACGACTGATTATACTTGTCAAACTTATTTGAAAGAAGGCGTGAATTTAAGTAGTTATGGAAAGAATATAAAAGTCGGCCGAATGACCGATTTTGAGTAAGTAAAAACATGCTCAGAAAGGGGTGATTTTTGCAAAAACGGCCTCTGAAAATGAAGAAAAAACAGCGTTTAATTTGCCTATGTTGAAAAATAAAATCGTTGAAAGTCATTGTTTTGCGAAATATTTTTTCAAGAAAGATAATTATTTGACAAAAAAATCGTAATATTGCCAATCAATTTTAGGCTCATTTTATACTAAAATTCGTATGATGAAAAGATATAACAAAATCGCGTTAATACTGCTGCTCGCTATCGGGGGCATGCAGGGTGTAAAAGCTCAAGATGTGGGTTTTTCGCAGTTCTTTGCCAATCCGCTTTACCTTAACCCGGCTTTTGCGGGTTCCAAGGTGGCACCCCGTATTTCGTTGACCTATCGCTCCCAATGGCCGGGCCTGGTCAGTGCCTTCTCCACGGTGAGTGCATCGTATGACCAGTATATACCTGATTTGCACGGCGGTATAGGCGGTCTTCTCCTCTTCGACCGTCAGGGCGACCATGGTTTGCTGACAGCGGGTAACATTGCTGCAATGTATTCGTTCCGCTTCCGGGTGTATGACGATATTTATGTCAATTTGGCTCTGCAGGCCGGTGTGGTGAACTATTCGCTGAACTGGGATGATAATACAATGACTTTCCCCGACCAGATTGACCCCAATGGCGGTCGAATCAACATAACCTCAGCCACCCGTCCCGACCAGACCAGTAAGTTTGTGCCTGACTTTGCCGCCGGTACGATGATTTACGGTCCGGCTTGGTATGTCGGCTTTGCCGCTCACCATCTGAATCGGCCCAGTCAGGGTTTCTATGGCGAGGATCGTGTTCCTATCAAACTCACAGCCAATGCCGGTGGCTTGATTAACATGGCCGAGGAGCAGCGCCGCCAGTCGTCGCTCGGCTTGGGCACCCCGGTTATCTCGCCCAACTTCATCTTCCAGTATCAGGGCGGTTTCCACTATTTTAACTACGGCTTGTATCTCGACTGGATGCCTTTCCTCGTGGGTGTGTGGTATCGTCACGGTATCGAGAACCCCGATGCCTTTATCTTTATGGTCGGTGTGCAGCAGGACCACTTCAAGGTGGGCTACAGCTACGACGTGACGGTATCTGAAATCAACCTCAGCGTCTATGGCGCACACGAAATCACTGTCGGCATCTTGTTGCCGGTTCCTGAACAGAAACACAAGGTGAAGGCCATCCGTTGCCCGTCGTTCTGATAAAAATTCTAAAAAACGAAACAAAAACAAACTATTTACGTATACAGAGAAAAAAATTAATAAACTATGAAGATTTTAAAACTGTCATTCTTAATGTTGGCATCCGCGCTGCTCGTGGTTGCCTGCGGCAGCAAGGAGCAATCCGCCACCACAGGCTGGAATCTGAATGATACCGAGTGGGGCGGTTTCGACCGTTCATCCTATCAGGAGCAGATCACCGGTCCCGGTTTGGTGTTCATTGAGGGCGGTTCTTTCCAGATGGGTCGCGTGGCTGACGATCCCCGCTTCTCATGGAATAACCTCGTCCACACAGTCACCGTCTCTTCATTCTATATTGATGAGACCGAGGTGTCCAACCTCTCCTACCGCGAGTTTGTCTATTGGATGAACCGTGCCTATGGTGAGGAATATCCCGAGTTGGTCAAGCAGATTTATCCCGACACCAATGTGTGGCGTCAGCGCCTCTCCTGGGTCGAGAACTTCGTTGAGAACTATTTCCAGTGCGCCATGTTCAACGACTATCCTGTTGTCGGCGTGACCTGGGAACAGGCTTCCCGTTTCTGCAAATGGCGTACCGACCGTGTCAATGAGAAGATCCTCGTTGATGCCGGTATCATCGACCTTGCCCAGTCCGAGCTTACTGGTTCGGAGGCTTTCCAGACCGATGTCTATCTGGCCGGTCTTTACAAAGGTGAAGGCAAAGGTGTGCCCGACCTCGACCCCGCCAGCGGTGGTGAAAACCGTAATGTGCGCCGTTCCGACGGTATCCTCCTGCCTAACTACCGCCTCCCGACCGAGGCTGAGTGGGAGTTTGCCGCTCTCGGTATGATTGGCAACACTTTCGACGAGCGTGTTGTTGAGCACAAGACCTATCCTTGGGCTGGTCAGAGTGTCCGTTCCGCCAACAAGAAGTACTACGGTCAGTTCCTTGCCAACTTCAAGCGTTCACGTGGCGACGCCATGGGCGTGGCTGGCAACCTGAACGACGGCTGGGAATATACCGCTCCCGTTAAATGGTACTTCCCCAACGACTACGGTCTGTATCACATGGCCGGCAACGTGTCTGAGTGGTGTGGCGATGTCTATCGTAAAGACGCCAACCCCATCGGAGGCGACGACCAGAACCCCTTCCGTGGTAATGTCTATCAGTATGTAGCCATGAGCGAGGACGGCGAGGAAGCCGCTATCGACGAGGCTACCGGCAACCTGATTTATCAGAATGTTCCCGACGACATGAACCGCCGCAACTACCGTCAGGCTGACAATATCAACTATCTCGATGGTGACTGGAACTCCAGCATCTACGACTTCGAGAGCAAAGAATCCACTTCTGCCTCTGGCTGGCTGAGAGATGTCGATGAGGAAGAGGAAGTTGATGAAACCATCAGCCGCAGCAACGAGGAGCAGACCAACCAGATGTATCACCGTAGCGACAGTGTTGACAAGAAGAACATCACTTCTATGATCAACAACCGCGTCCGCGTGGTGAAGGGTGGCTCCTGGAGAGACCGCGCCTACTGGATGCAGTGCGGCACCCGCCGTTACTACGACCAGGATCGCAGCACCTCCTGGATTGGTTTCCGTTGCGCAATGGACCGCATGGGTTCGCGTACCATCAAGTAGTAATAGTATTACTCGAATCATAAAAGGGGATGGCATCATCCCCTTTTTTTATCTTTTTTGTAAGATTTCGGAGTGTTCTGCGTCTTATAGGTAGTAGATAATAAAAAAACAGTTATATGAACAACAAAGGCATTCTTACAGTATTGGCAGTCGTATCCATCATTGTGTCGGGCTGCACGAAGCATGAGGCTATACAGCCCATTGGCGAGAGTAATTTCTTTGCAGGAGTCTATCAGCCTGTCAGCAAAGTGCAGCAGGTGGGCTGTTCGCGACATGTGGAAGGGGTGGAGTGTGGAGACTACACCCTTGGGGACTTCCTCGATATGCGTTGGCATTGGGGAAAAGGCCGCCTTGATTCGGTGGTGTATCACGACAGCCAGGTCAATACACCGGAGCCGTTTGTGGTGCGCTATTTCTATGATTCGCTGGGCAGGGTCATACAGGTGGAAGACGGCATCCACGAGGTCTGCACGCTTGCCTACGAGGGCAGGCATCTGTCCAGCCTGGAGATGTCCATGGGCACGATGTCCTTCGGCTTCAGATTCCACTACCGCCAAGGCTCGGATTATCCCGACAGCCTCAGCATCTCCAATATAGGGTGTTTTTCTTCCTACACGGACAGCTATTCCCTGCGTTGGCACAACGGCAACCTGATGTCTGCAGTCTCGGGGCCGGACAACGACCGTTACACAATAGACTCCATCACCTACAGCTACGACACCAAGGAGAACCCGTTCTGCGGGCTGGTGTGGCCCGAGGGCATAGAGGCTACCGGCTTTGTCGATGCCCCCGTATTCATCAGTCACAACAACCTTGTGTCCGTCACGCTCCACAGCCACGACGGGCAAGGGGAGTACCAGAGTAATACCTTCCAGTACAGCTATAAGGGCAATCGACCCACAGAGATAAAGCACCGGTACGAGAATGGCTTCTGGTGTACCTATACCGACACCTACACGCTGAAATATTAGCTCCAGCACAATAGAATCGTCCATTCTGCGTTTATTATCATAAAAACAGGAACAATTACTATGGACAACCACATTGAAGAAGGCAGACTATTGCTATTCAAAAATAAAGAAAAGGTTTTTAAAAACTATTTTATTGAATATGTATTAATCCTGATAGTCCTTTCTGTGGCAGATTGGGTTATCGATATTTTCTTTCTCAAGTCGTTCTCGTGGTGGGAGATACCGCTGGACATAGTCTTGAGCGCAATCATTGCCCTTGTCGCCGCCCGGCTGCAGGTGCGCTGGAACCGCCGCCGCGAGAAAGAGAACGCCTATTTCAAAGAGAAATACGGGAAGAAATAAGCCTGGAATAAATCTTATACAACAGGGTTAAGCAAACTAGAGAAGTGCAGAACCTCTATGGGAGCGTTGCGCCGTTCCTGAGTGCCGTTGTATATGACAGCCCGCCGGACAAGACGGGATTTGAGTGACTCTGTTATCCTACCAAAGCCAGCCTCGAAGGTGGGATTATAAGTGGCGGATGACTTTATTTCATAACCCTCCAAAGAACTGCCAGTAGGCACAAGGAGGTCGATCTCATTGCCATTAGAGTCACGGTAAAACATCAGTTCTGGGGTTTTGCCTTTATTTGTGTATCGTTTCATTACGTCTGCTATCACCATATTCTCAAATAGGTGTCCCCGCATTCGGTCAGTTTGCAGTTGCTGGGGATTTTCGGTGCCTAACAGGTAACATGCCAACCCTGTGTCGTAAAAATAAATCTTAGGCGTTTTGGTCAACCGTTTACGAGTATTCTCAGAATAGGGATGTAACATGAATATGATATAGGAGGCCTGCAAAATAGAAAGCCATGAGCGGATGGTGTTTACTGACACCCCCACTTCATTAGATAGTTCACTGGCGTTGAATAGACTGCCCAGTCTCCCAGCGCATAGTTTTAAGAAGGTCTGAAACTGGTATATGTCCTGTACGTTTAATAGATTACGCACATCACGCTCGAGATATGTGCGTACGTATGCTGGGTAAAACAACCGTGGTATGTTTTTCTCGGCATGAATGGCCGGGTAGAAGCCGGAATATATTAATTGGTCAGTGTCGGGTGTGTGGTTGGGGAGTTCCTGTAGCGACAGGGGGAGCAATTCGAGAACGGCTGTACGACCGGCTAACGATTGCGTGATGTTGCTCTGAAGGCTGAATTGCGAACTGCCCGAAAGAATATATTTCCGCTCGGGATATTCATCAACTATTCCCTGTAGATACGACAGTATGGCGGGGGTGTTCTGTACCTCGTCGAGTACCATTCCATCCTTGTGTTGGGAGAGAAATGCGGATGGGTCGGACATCGCCAAAGCTTTGGTGTCGGGATTCTCAAGCGAGAAATACGGCAAGCCAGAAAACATGTCGCGGATGAGTGTTGTCTTGCCCGATTGGCGTGGTCCAGTAATGGTTACAATAGGAAAATAGAGTAAATTATCCTTAATTGCATTTGCTAAATCCCTGCGTATCATATAGTAGTAATATTTTATGTAATTTTGCAATCCAATTGCAAAATTACATAAAATATTTGAATGGGAGAAATATTCTTCGATAGTTTTATCTCCTCACCACAATCCTCCGTGACGGAGCGTCGCCAATTTTTTCCAGATAGGCACCCGATGCAGGCACGTCAAGCAGAGCTTCTTGAGCAGTTTCCCTGCGTGTGGCAAGCAGATATTACTGGAAGAACAGCCTGACGGGGGCTGGGTAGCGTACTGCCGTGCGCACCCCCGCAAGCCCTCCTTTCTCCTGCCCATGTGGGGGCAAGGGTCAGTTCTGACGCACAGCGCGGACAGAATGCCCGATGAAGCGTTCTCTGCTGCCGAGCCCAAAGCTGAAGCACCACGCGTGGTACGGGTTCATCTGGTCCGTATAGAGCGAACTCGACCAGTAGTAGCCTACGATCCCGTCTTGGAGGAAACCATCAAAATAATGGTAGCCAGCGAGGGGAAGAAATAGGCTGTTGTCGTTAGAACCAGTAAAGATTATCCCGTTGACTCCATTCTGCGTTTGCAACTGGATGGTGGTGTTGTCTATCAGTTCCTGCCAGTCGGCCTGCGTCGGCATCCTCCCGCCGTAGTTGGCGGTGGCGGCATCGTCACTAGGCTGCAAGATGGTCAGGTTATCGGTGAAATCGTAATAGCCACATCCTGGATAGTCGCAGTATTTGGTGAGTGTACCATAATAGGTGGGTGAATAATTACCATCGTTGCAGTAGATATAGGTGCTCCAGTCGTAGACCTCTTTAGGTTGTGTCTCGCCCCAGGCAAAGTAGTCGCCATAGTCTTCAGGTGAGGTGGCACCTACGTTTCTGGTTGCCCACAGCAGCCCACTGGGCAGGCCGAGATCCACCCAGTCGCCTGAGGACTCTCCGGCATGGACGGTGTCTTGCGCCAGAACATTGCCGTTGATGTCGTATAGTTTGGCATAGAGGATGTCGTTGTCGTTGGGTGTCCAGCTCACGGACACTGTGCCGCCAGCGGCCAATCCGTATTCAGAAGAGAGCTGCCCGTCGGCCTCGAACTTCACCACCTGCGGGAACGGGGTCGGCTGTTCTTGGTTGAAAAGGTAGTTCTGGTCGTATACTCTGAAACTCACCTGCTGCGTCTGGCCGGATGCCGGGCGGCCCGACAGATGCTCCACCCGCTTGGGTGAGTGGTAAAGCTTGCGGTTAGCGACGGTCAGCCTGTCGGTGGAGACATTGTCCACCTCGTAGC
>JAEEGI010010782.1_pt1 | contig 19806 bp, 17 predicted proteins | sample 8958751 | NCBI WGS metagenome assembly JAEEGI01 (sample SAMN16246545, study PRJNA631951) | gut metagenome | biome: gut microbiome; feature: rumen; material: KS-attached | host: Bos | place: Iran: Karaj | collected 2018-10 | reverse complement strand
TTATGGGCATACGAGAACGAACTGACCTTCTGGAAATCGAAAAGATAGGTGCTGGCTTTCTTTCCGCTGTTGACATCCAAATTGTAGAGTTGGATTTTGCCTTCTTCCTCAAGGATGAACGAAAGGATCTCGCCATTGGGATGCCAAGCCAAAAGAGGGAACGAAGTGTCGATATTCTTATCGGAGCGGTAGCCTGCCTTGAAGAGTTGTTGCCGTTTGCCGCTTTGCAGGTCTTGGAGCCAAAGGCGTATCTTGCCCTCATCGTTGCTGACATAGGCGATGTATTTGCCGTTCGGGCTAATAGAAGGCTGCGTGAAAGTGCGGTACTTCTTGTATTTCAACTTCATCAAGTCGGTGGGCTGGTTGGCTAAAAGATTCTCATAGCGTGTCTTGTAGTATTCAAACCATTCCTCGACCAAGGCGTTGTATTCCTTGTTGGTGACATAGAGCAGCGATTTCTTCACATTTTGTGTGCTTTCGGCCAAGGTCATGATGTCGTTGAACGACTTGCTGCCGTACTTCTCATCAATGAAATTCCAGAAGGAATAACCTGCAATCAAGGCATCTTCATCGCGCAGATGGTTGATTTTCTTGTAGCTACCCGATGTTATGCCGCGTTGCAGTTGGGCTTCCTTGTAACAGTCCCAGTTACCAGCGATGAAAGCCACCAAACCATCTTGGAACCATTGAGGTATGTCGTAGCGGTAACTGCTGCGCAGTTGCGAACCTATCGATGTGCCATTCATCACTTGGCTGAACAGCAGTCGAGCGATGCCTTCTCGGATTTGTGCTTCGAAATGGGTGTAGTCGCCGTCGAAGTAAAGAATGACCTTTGTGCCTATGATTTTGGTGATGCCGCCCGTGTTGCCGTTTTCCTCTTCCTCAAGGTTGATGTTGCTCTGCTTGAAGTCGCCCTTGCTGTTGAATACGAGGAATTGGATTTTCTTGCTGAAGCGACTGTTTAGGCGGTTTTCCAACTGAGGAATCTGCTCTTTGGCGTAGGCTTGTGCATATTGGGCGAGGTCGTTGCCACCTTGGTAGAAATACACATCGAAGTTGTCGTTCATGTAGTACGACCAATGGAAGTCGCCATATTGCACGCGGTTCTTACCGAAGGGCATGTTCATGCCGTTGTAGAACTGGGCATGAGCCATGGGAATCATGGCCATGAGAAGCAACAAGAGAATCGCGTATCGTTTTTTCGACAACATGAATACTAAATTAAGCGGACAAAGATAGGCAATTTCTTTAGATTATTGTGGAAAAAACCTTATCTTTGCCCTCGCAAAAGAATGTAGGGCTTCGACAGACTCAACAACCTTAGGCCCTTGAGCCTGTCGAAAGGCCGTACCAAAAAAGATACTATGCTTAAACTGGAACAATTTGTCTTCAATCCCTTTGCGGAAAACACTTATGTCGTTTACGATGACAACACCAAGGAATGTGTCATCATCGACCCAGGCTGCTCGAATGCAGGCGAGGAAAACGAACTCTTTGGTTTTATCGACAGCCATGGCCTCAAGCCGCTGATGGCTATCAATACGCATGGCCATATCGACCATATCGTGGGTAACATCGCGGTGAAAAAGCGTTACGGTATCAAGGTAGCGGCGCATCCTAATGTGAAGAACGACTTCCTTCGTTCGCGGCAACAGTCTGCTATGTTTGGGATGCCGCTTTTGGGTGACAGCGACCTTCCCGATGTCGATTTGGAAGATGGCGAGATCATCAAGGTGGGGGAGAGCACCCTCGAGGTCATCAGCACGCCAGGCCATGCCATGGGCAGTATAAGTCTCTATGCCGAAATCGAAGGTTGGGTGTTCACGGGTGACGCGCTCTTCTGCCGCAGCATCGGCCGCACCGACTTCCCAGGTGGCAACTACGAGCAGCTTCGTACGAACATTATCGAGCGGCTGTTCCATCTGCCCGATGATACGGAAGTATATTCCGGTCACGGCGAAATCACGACCATCTTTGATGAAAGAAAGTATAATATGTTCCTTTGATGAAAAGGGTGTTTAACATATTGATTCTTTCTTTTTTGACTACTTTCATCTTCGCGCAGGATGAGACGCGGGTTATAGATAGCCTTGAAAGCGTCATGTCGAAGCAGGAAGGGCGCGAGAAGGTGGAAACTATGATGGAACTATCCAAGGCTTTCTTTGATTATTCGTTTGATGAGTGTATTGATTGGGGTGAAAAAGCTATTCAGGAAGCGGCTCAATTTCGAGATGAGGAATTATTGGCTAAGGCTTATTGGAAAATTGGGATGAGATACCTAAACCATTATGAACTTGATCTGGCTCTTGAAAACTATAATAAGGCTTTGGAACTCCTTAAGAATAAAGATGATTCGGAATTGTTGGAGGATGTATTGAACTACAAAGGTCGTGTTGAGTTGTTTTTGGGTGAGATGGATTCGGCTATAATGACATATCAGTATGCGTTGCGAGTTTCTGAAAACCTTGGAGATGAATTGAATTGTGCGGATGTGATCAACAACATGGCTTACATCTATTACCAACAGGATGACATGGATAAATCTTTGGAGAATTTCAAAGAGGCAAGAAAAAGGTTCGAAATGGTTCGTGACACGTTGTCAATGGCGCAGTGCGATAACAACATCAGTAACATTTATGTTGAAAGACAGCAGTTTGATGAGGCACTTTCATTGTTGCAAAATGCGATACCAGTATTTGAGTATTATGGAGACGAGGCTTCTTTGGCTCATGCATATCAAAATCTTGGAACGACATATGCGAGTGGTTTTGTCAAATGTGATTCGGCCTTGGTATATCTGCAAAAATCAATCGTTTGTGCAGAAAAAATAGGCGACCAAATTACCTTGATTGAAGATGAGTTGGAATTGGCTGGTGTAATGCGGCAGTTAAATAGAGAAGGGGACGCAATAAGTCTTTATCAATCCGCATTGCATTCATCGGAAGCGATGGGTTACACTATTGGAATGATGGAAGCCTATAAGAATCTAGGTATACATTACAATATTGTAGGCGATTTCACAACTTCTGCAGTTTATTTGAAAAGGTGTATGGACTTGGCCTCGGAAAAGGGCAACCAGTTGTACGTCAATACGGTTCGTCCATATCTGATTGCCGATTATGCCCGACTGGGTCAGTTAATGGAAATGAAGAAGGAATTAGGTTTGATGCAAGATGAATATTTGGGCATTGTCAATGAGAACAACGCATTGAGCGATGAATTGTCTCGCGTCCAATCCAATGCAGAAGGCTTGTTGGAACAATACGAATCCCAATCCGAACAAATCCAAACCCTCCAATCCCAACGCAACCATTATCGCTTGGCCTTCTTCGGCTTGCTGGCTATTGCACTTTTTGCCTTGGCTTTGTTAATCGCCTATAAAATTGTTCGGAAAAAACGGGCAAAAGTGTAAAACCTTGAAAATAAAACCTTACCTTTGCACGAATTTTTGAATCTTAAATCTTTAAATTTTAAATAAACAACAATCATGATCGAAAAAATCACATCATCACAACAAGCTATGGACCTGGAAGCCAAGTACGGTGCCCATAACTATCACCCGCTGCCGGTCGTCCTCGCCAAGGGTAAGGGCGCCAAGGTGTGGGACGTCGAAGGCAAGGAATATTTCGACTTCCTTTCGGCTTATTCCGCTGTCAACCAAGGCCATTGCCATCCGAAAATCATCAAGGCCATGACCGACCAGGCCGAACGCCTCACCCTCAGCAGCCGCGCTTTCTATAACGACGCACTCGGCGTGTGGGAGAAATATGTGACTGAATATTTCGGCTACGACAAAGTTTTGCCCATGAACTCGGGTGCCGAAGCCGACGAAACGGGTCTGAAGCTGGCTCGTCGTTGGGGTGTTGTCAAGAAGGGTATCCCGAATGATAAGGTGAAGATCGTGTGCTGCGAAGGTAACTTCCACGGCCGTACCATCACCATCATCACGATGAGTAACGACCCCGAGAGCTATGCCAACTATGGCCCCATGACTCCTGGTTTCATCCGCATCCCTTACAATGACCCCGATGCTCTGGAGCAAGTGCTGGCCAAGGAAGGCAAGGAAATCGCTGGTTTCCTGCTGGAGCCTATCCAAGGCGAAGCTGGTGTCTATGTGCCGGATGATGGCTACCTGAAGAAGTGCTATGATATCTGCAAGAAGTACAACGTGCTGTTCATGGCCGACGAGGTGCAGTGCGGTATCGCCCGTACGGGTAAGATGCTGGCCTGCGACCACGAAGGTGTCCGTCCCGACATCCTCATTTTGGGTAAGGCCCTCGGTGGTGGTGTGGTGCCGGTCTCTTGCGTGTTGGCCGATGATGACATCATGCTGAACATCAAGCCTGGTGAGCACGGATCGACCTTCGGCGGCAACCCGATTGCTGCTCGTGTGAGCATTGCTGCCCTTGAGGTTATCAAGGAAGAGCACCTGATGGAGAATGCCGAGCGTCTCGGTAAGATCTTCCGCGAAGAAATCGGCAAGATCAAGAGCCCGATGATTGAGAAGGTTCGTGGTAAAGGTCTGTTGAATGCCGTTATCATTAAGCCCAAAGATGGCAAGGAAGCTTGGGATGTGTGTTTGAAGATGCGTGACCTTGGCTTGCTGGCCAAGCCCACTCACCAGCACATCATCCGCTTCGCTCCGCCCTTGGTCATCACTGAGGCCGAGCTCCGCGAAGCCATCGAAATCATCAAGAAGGCCATCGCCTCGTTCGAATGATTTGATGAGTGAACCTCTGATAGTTAGCCCGCCTGTTTACAGACGGGCTTTTTTGCTATTAAGATGTCGTTTTTTTGACAGTATTGGTTTTTTGTCTATTTTTGTCAAGCAAAATGATACAACCATGAAAAAAAACTTACTGATTTTAGCATTGGTTACCATTGCCTTGTTCTTCACCAGCTGTTGCCAGAACGACAATGCAAACACCAACAACGAACAAAAGACTATGAGCACAACGATGAACGACCTGCTGACGCGCCGCAGTGTGCGCAGCTACACCGATGAAGTACCTCCCATGGAGGTGATTGAAGAGATTTGCAAAGCCGGCACTTACGCTCCGACTGGCATGAATCGCCAAGCGCCCGTTATCGTTGCCGTTACCAATAAGGAAGTGCGTGACCGTTTGAGCAAATTGAACGCCGCCGTCTTTGGTCCCGACAACGACATGGATCCGTTTTATGGTGCTCCTGTGGTTTTGGTGGTCTTGGCCGACACAACTGCAGCCAGGACTTGGAAGGAAGATGGCTCACTTGTGATGGGCAATCTGCTTAATGCAGCTCATGCCAAAGGTTTGGGCTCCTGCTGGATACATCGTGCCAAGGAAGTGTTCGAGACCGAGGAAGGCAAAGCTATCTTGAAGGATGCTGGCATCGAGAACGAGAATCTGGTTGGGATTGGCAACTGTATCCTAGGCTATACCGCTGGCGATTATCCCGAAGCTGCACCTCGCAAAGACAATTACATCTATTGGATCAAGTGACGATTCGGAGGGTGTGAGACCTGAAAACCGTTTCCACCGCTTCCTCATAATCCTTTAGTGCATTGATTTTCTTAATCTTGCGCCAAATGTCTTGTGGCTCGTCGAAAGAATACATCAGGTACGACCATAGTTCTTTCATCCTGCCCAATACTTTTGGGCTGCCACCCGCATGGCGGAGGCGGTCTTCGTACAAGTCAAGGACATAATTGTGTAGTCGTTCGGTCTGTCGCTTTGTGTCATTGCGAGGAACGAAGCAATCCAGAGAGTCAGTTCCTTGGATTGCTTTGTTGTTTCTATTCTTAATGACTGAGGCCTTAATGTCCTCCGCCAAAAATGGATTCGCCAAAAGGCCGCGTCCAAGCATGAATTGGACTATGGTTTTGCAGGTCCCTGAGCCCTCGGTTCCTGAGCCTGTCGAAGGAGTCGAAGGGCCACTGTTCAGTGTTTTGTGAATCCTTTCAAAACTTTCCACCGAAACAATATCCCCATTATACACCAACGGCGCATTAATCTGAGGCATTAATGCCTTGAACCGTTCTACATTAGCCTCTCCCTTGTAGAGTTGTTTACCGATGCGCGGATGAATAATCAATTCGCTTAAAGGAAACTTGTTGAAAACCGGAATGATGGCATCAATCTCCTCTGGACTAAAATACCCCAAACGGCATTTCACGCTGAACTTGATGTCGATTTCTTCAAAAACCCTGTCCAGCATGGCCTCTACCTTGTCGGGATAGGGTAGGAGACCACAGCCTCGCTTCTTGTTGGCTACCCTTGGAAACGGACAACCCATATTGAGGTTGATTTCCTTGTACCCCAGTTCCTTGCATTGCTTGGCAAAACGCAAAATCTCCTCAGCGTCGGTGCTGAGGATTTGTGGAGTCAACGTTTCCACGTCATTGCAGCTCGGGTCGATTTCCTCGCCTTGCAGGTTCTTGGCGTGTTCCTTTTTATGTATGCCTGTGAAGAAAGGCGTGTAGAACTTGTCGATGCCACCGAAATGCCGCTTGAACACATTGCGGAAGGGTGCGTCAGTGATGCCTTGGAAGGGACCTAAAGAAAGAACGAGTTGGTTCATTTCTTCTTTCTAGAGCTAGTTTTGGCTCCCTTCCTGTTCTTGCCAAGGTCTAAAAATGACTTGGCAATCCATGTGATGAGTAGCACGAAGGTGACATACACCGCAATGCGGCTGAGGTAGTCGCCATTCTTGGCGTAGAAAGTGATTTCCTTGTTGGCTTTCAAGGTCGCTTTGATGGCGTCAGGTTCCCAGTATTTGGTTTGTTGCAGCACGTCGCCGCGTTGGTTGAAGAAACCCGAACGACCCGTATTGGCAGAGCGGGCAATGCAGCGGCGGTTCTCTATGGCTCTCAGCTTGGAGAACTCGAAATGCTGTTTATAACCAGGTGTGTCGCCCCACCAACCATCGTTAGTGATGACGAAGATTAGGTCGGCGCCCTTTGCGCAGAACGAGCCAACATATTCGCCAAAGGCCGACTCGTAGCATATTGGCACAGCAACCTTATGTCCGTCAAAGGTCATGACTTTCGATTCTGGGTCGCCTTTCAACGTTCCACGTGCGATGCCCACGGTGAGACTGAAGTTGCGCAAAAAGCCCATCCACTCGGGAATGGCCTCCACGACTGGTGTGAGCTGCGATTTGTTGCGGTGCTGCAAGCCGTCGCCACTGATGAGTAAAGCCGAGTTGTGGCAATAGTAGTATTTGTCTGTGCCGTCAATATGGCGTGCAGGGAAATCGTCTTCCATGCCTTTAGGTACCCACTCGTAGGTGGTACCACCAATGACGAAGGACAGTTGTGAAAATCGTGAGACATAGTCGTGCAAGGTTTTGAGCGCCTTGGCCTTTTCGGTCTCATGCAGCCAGATGCCTTCCTGGATGGCCGACTCACTACTAACGATGAAACGAGTGTTAGGTGTCACCAAAGGCAACGACAGATTAATGTTGTTTTGGATGACTTGATCATAGAAATGAGTATCGAATTGTTCGTTCCATGGGTCGCAGTTCTGCTGCACAACGATGACTTCCGTGTCGGTGCCTTTGTCTTCATAGTGCTTATAAACCCTTGTGCTGAGAATGATAGGTACGAGGAGAATAACTGCTTCGAGGCCGATGCTGATCAAAATGGGTTTTGCCTTTTTGGTTTTGAAGAACTGAAGGATGTTGGCTATTAGTATGTTGACTATTAATACCCAAAGTGTTCCTCCAGCAACACCTGTGTATTCGTACCACTGCACCCAGCTGACTTGGCTTGAAAACACATGGCCCAAGTTGAGCCAAGGCCATTTGATGGCCCAGTGGTAGGTGAGCAGTTCGAAAGCCATCCAATAGGGGATGAGGATGAAATTGCCCCATGGATTGTTGCACACTTTCTTTTTTGTGAGGTGGAACAGCCAAAACACGGTGGCCATAAAGAGCGCGTTCAGTAGCCAAGCCAGCGTGGCAGCGGGTGTGGCGTTCCACACCCACCAGGTTGTAGCCACATTCCATAGGAGGAAAGCGAGAAACGAGACCCAAAGCACTCTTCCATGTTCGCCTTGTGCAATGCGATTTTCAACCAGCAGTAATGGGACGAAAGCGATAAAGATGAGAGGAGCAATGCCCCATGTGGGCCAAGCTGCCGTGAGCAAACCACCACCGATTAATGCCAAAAATATCCTGCGGGTTCTCCCTTCCCGCATCCCTTGTCCTTTTTTCCCTTTCACGGAAGAAAGGGAGGATTCTTTTTTCTTCCTTTTCATTTCTAACTTTCCGAAAAATCGGGCAAAGGTACAATTTTTTGTCCGTAACACCTATTATGTCGCTTTTTTTCTCCAAAACAATTCTTTATATCAAAAAAACAACTATTTTTGCACAAATTTTTGTAAAATGAAGAAAGTGTTTAAAGTTGCAGGCTTTGATTTTGCCATTGTTATGCCTGATGATGAAAGGGCATGGGAGTCAATGCAGAACTATGAGCCGTTCGTTACAGAAGATACGGGCAACTATATTTTTACTGCCGAACTGGTTGACGCAATGCCGGATACGACGGGCAAGCAACTTGTTGTGGCTTCGAATATGCGTGCTGATATGCCGCGTGCCGAAATGTATGATTGGGACGGGAAGTGGTTGTTTGAGTTTGCTCCGACAATGGAAGCCCCTGTGCGGGTGATTATGCTGGCCGACAAAGGTTTTACCTATATGAAGTTCCGCGTGTTGGGTGGCTGGAGGTTTTCGACGGATATTGTAATGAAGATGATGTTTGCCTGTGCAACAACAAGCAGAAACACTTTGATGATGCATGCTTCGGTGACGATGTGTAAGGGTAAGGGTTATCTCTTTTTGGGAGTTAGCGGCACAGGGAAGAGTACACATAGTCAATTGTGGATTAATAATATAGAAGGTTGCGAGTTGCTTAACGATGACCATCCCGCCATAAAGATTGAGGACAATGGTGAAGTGCGTGTTTATGGTACTCCTTGGAGTGGTAAGACTCCCTGCTATCGCAATTTGGATGTTCCCGTAGGTGCTATCGTAGACCTTCATCAGGCCAAAAAGAATGAGATTAGAAGGTTGTCTTTGCCTGAAGCTTATGCTGTCGTATTCGTTTCTTTCGCTGGACTAAGGTTCATAAAAGAACAGGCCGACGGATACCATGTTACCAATTCAAAGATTGTAGGTGCGGTGCCTTGCTACCGGCTCGACTGCTTGCCTGATGCCGATGCGGCTTGGCTCTGTCACAATACCGTGACGCAGTGATGGGGAAGGTAGTCCTACCCAACGATGTGATGTTAGGTGAGGTGTCGCAACTGCTACACGAAGGGCGTGAGGTGGTTATGACCCCAAAAGGTAATAGTATGCGCCCTTTTATTCGGGGTCAGGTCGACAGCGTTAGGCTTCAACGACCAGAGGAGTTGAAAGTGGGTGATATCGCGTTGGCACGTCACGATGGACGTTATGTCTTGCATCGGATTATCAAAATCGATGGCGACCAAGTAACAATGATGGGTGATGGTAACTTGCAGGGTATTGAACAGATACAGAAATCGGATGTCACAGGTGTTGTGGTTGAGATTATCACTCCCGAAGGGAAAAGACATAAACCCTCTAGTGGATGGGTTTGGCGCAAATTGCTTCCTTTCAGGAAGTACTTGTTGAAGATATACAGAAAATGGAATAGAATTAGAGGCAAACAAATATAACTATAGAATATGAAAACAAGAAAAGGTTATACCTTAAGGTCTTTGGGCAAAGAGTACATCCTCGTTGCCGATGGTTTTGAAGCAGTTGACTTCAGCCGTATGATTTCGATGAACGAAAGCGCCGCTTTCCTTTGGAAAGAAGTGGAAGACAAGGAATTTGATGCCGAAATGCTGACCAATCTTTTGACGGACAACTATGACATCGACCGTGAAACGGCCCAAAACGATGTGGCTACCATGCTAAAGTCGTGGTCTGAAGCTGGCATCATAGAGGAATGATTTAGTGATTATTAATTAATAAGGTGTAGGTCGTGTCAACTGCCGAACAACAGTATTTCGAATTGCTTCGTGCCGCCCTTTGGGACACGACGGTTTCCATCGATGGTGAAATCGATTGGGAAGGAGTGGTGCAAATTGCCAAATTCCAAAGCAACGTTGTGCTGCTGGCAGATTTGGCTTCACGGATGTCTGAGGAAAACAAGCCATCGGTAGACATGCAAAAAAAGATGCAGTCGCTTATGCGCAACAATCTGTTTCGTCAGATGCATTTGGGACAGATTTTGGCGCCTTCGCTGAAGTTGCTGCGTGAGCATGGCATCGAGCCGGTGGTGCTAAAGGGTTTTGGCCTTGCCGTACTCTATCCCAATCCTACCCTGCGTCAAATTGGAGATGTTGACCTTTTTGTGGGATTTGCTCATTTTCATGAGGCTTGTACCTTGCTACGCACGTTGCCAGGTAGTTACAACTGGGGCGAAGAAGTTGAGGTAGGCAGGCATTATAATATTGAGTTTGGTCAATATTCCTTGGAGGTGCACCGCGTGAGTGCAGACATTGAAGATGCCAAGCTGTATGCCCTTTATGCTGCCATAGAGCAGGATGGTTTGATTGATCATCCACAGCGCATCAAATATGAAGGCCTTGAGATTTCCATCCCTTCCAAGGAGTTTGTGGTATTCTTCACCTTTTACCATGCTTGGCACCATTATCTGGAAACGGGTGTGGGGTGGCGACAGCTCAGTGACGTTACCATGGCTCTTCATTCTTATTATGGGCAACTTGATCTCGATAAGTTGCAACAATGGATCACCACTATGCGTGTCATGAAGCCGTGGCAAACCTTTGGCTATCTGTTGGTGGAACGTCTCGGTCTGCCTGAGGCAGAGATGCCCTTCTATGAAGCTTCATGCCGAAAAAGGGCACAAAAGCTTTATCGCCAAATTATGAATGAGGGCAATTTTAAGCGCGATAGTAGCTTCAAACGAAAGAGGCCCAAAAGTCGTTTTTGGCACAAAGTGCATGCATTTATTGGTATTTTTGTAGATTTTTTCCATCACGTGAAGGTGTTTCCCGCGCAGGCTTTTCATGAGATGAGCAATGCAATTCGGGTAAGTCTGGGGAAAAAATTCAAAAAAAAGTGATTTTTTTGTTCGATGTATGAATTAATTGTTTATTTTTGCAGCGTCAAACAGTGTGAAAAGGAACACGAAAAAATAACTAATTAACAAAAAGTCTAACAATTTAAAAACGTAAAACAATGAAAATGAACAAAATGTACGAAGCTCCCAAAGCTGAAGTGGTTGAGCTCAATGTCATGAACGCAGTCATGGAAGATCCGCTGGTTGCTGATGAAAGCGCCACTGTCATCGAGGGCCAATTCTAAAATTGCCTTTGTCTAAAGGACTAGAATTATTACTAACTAAATTCTAAAGGAAAAAAATGAAAAAAATTCTTAGAGGCGTTTGCATGTTGGCTGTAGTGGCCTTGGCCTTCACCTCATGCAAGAAAAACAACGAACAAAAAGAAGGTATCCGTTTTTCTGGAAGAACAGAGGCCTTTGTGGTGAATACTCTGGATGAAGGGAGAGCTTACATTGGGTCGAGTGGTGACAATAACACCTACTTTGAAGTTAATGACCAAATTATGGTGTATAACCTCAACTCTGATGATGCTACCCACACCAACTACGGTATTTATTGGACTGATAAGGCCGGCCATAGAGTTGACTGGTATTATTCAAGTGGTACCGTTATCAATCACAATCCCACTGAAACTGCACTCTTCGCTTTCTATCCAGCTGAAATCGTGAACAACGCAAGACTTTGGGAAGGTGACAACGAAGCTATGTTCGAAATCGTTGACCATCAAGATTACCGTACTTATAGAGGTCAGGTTGTTCTTCCTAAGACGACCTTGGCTATGGCAGCCGCTGATACAGTTGCCGAAGGTGTTGATGAAAAGGAATTCCAATTCAGAAACATCATGGGTGGCTTGTGGCTGAGATTGACGGACACCCAAAGCAGAAAGATCACCAGCATTGTTTATGAAGACAATATGCTCAACGTGACGGGTCGTGTCCACCTTAAGATTGACGAAGTGAATCCTGACATTCTCCTCGGCCTTCTTAACGACTACAATCCTACCGATAACGCTTACTTGACTCGCTTGAATGATTACATTCAACAGACTGGTTACTTCGTAGACGATGCTCATGCTGCTCTGAAGGGCAAGGTCATTACCTTGAATTGCGGCGATGGTGTGCAACTCAATGCTACCACTCCTCAGCATTTCATGATTACTTTGCGTCCGCTTGCAGCTTATTATGGCTTCAAACTTACGTTCAACTTTGCTGAAGGCGAGCCTGTCGTTTATGACTACGATGGTCTTACACCTACCACCCGTATGATTAGACCTAATCAATTCTTGAGATTGACTCGTAACGTTGCTGAGCTCTAATCTGTAAGGTAAACATTAATGAAAAAGCACTTCCCTTGGGAGGTGCTTTTTTTGTGCCCTTTTGTGTAGACGCGATGACTCGCCTCTTCTAATGCAAATGGGTAGGTATAAAAAAAGAGACGCGATGACTCGCGTCTCTTCAAGAGGTGGTACCGACGGGAATCGAACCAGTGACACGAGGATTTTCAGTCCTCTGCTCTACCAACTGAGCTACGGTACCTCCGTATTTGTGGCTGCAAAAATACGACATTTTTCTCAATTGGCAAGAAAAAAACTGCAAAAACTGAGAAATTTTTGTTTTTTGATTTGTTTTATACTGGTTTTCAATAATATAACAAATTATTCTCACAATTATAGCAATAAAAACTTGCTCAACGAGTTAAAAAATCGGATATTTGCACGCTCTTATCACCCTCGTTTTCCCCCTTGGAGGTGAGAAGATGTGGTAGATTGTGCCTTAGATGTTATGGTTATGAGAATACCTTTTCTGAAAAGCATTATGCTCGTTTGCCTGTTGGCTGGATTTGGCCTCGGAGCCAACGCCCAGGCTGACGTGGATTCACCTTATTCCTTGTTTGGCATTGGTCAGGTGAACGGTCGCTCAATGAACGTTGGATTGAAAGGTATGGGAGGTGTGGCTAATGCCATGTTTGGTAACGGTATCATTAATACCGAAAATCCTGCTTCCTATGCCAAGATTGACTCATTGGCCTTCCTTTTTGATGCTGGTTTTTATTTCAAGTCTTCGACCTTCAGCACAGCATCCCTTTCGGAGAAGGCGAGCAATGCCTCGTTTGATTATGTGTCGATGGCCTTTGGTGTCGCGCCTTGGTGGAAGATGTCTTTTGGGGTACAACCATTCAGCACTTCGGGTTACAATATGCTCGTTGACGACATTAAGCCTAGTGTTGGCAAGATCACTACGCGATTCAAAGGTAGTGGAGGTCTGAATCAAGCGTTTTGGGGTAATGCTTTCAAGATAGGTAAACACTTTTCTGTGGGTGTCAATGGCTATTATGTGTTCGGCAACAGCCAAGCTGAGACTTCGCTCTTTTTCCCCGATTCTGCCTATTACATCGGCTCGCGTCGAAGCGTCGATGTGATGGTGCACTCATTTATGTTTGATTATGGTATGCTGTTCAATACGAACGTGGGCAGCGATATGCAGTTGAGTTTGGGTCTCACCTATACTCAGCAGATTAATCTCAGTGGTGACCAGACCCTGTTCATCCGTTCGTTTGAGGAAGACATCGACACGGAGGTTGAGTATTTGATTGATACTATTACATATGTTACCAACAAAACGAAGATTACGATGCCGCAAGGCATTGGCTTCGGTGTAGCCTTGCATAAGGGCAGTGATTGGGCTGTGGGTGCCGACTTCAACTGGACACAATGGTCCAAGTTTGCACGTCAAGGGAAGGAGGAAGGATTGCAGGATTCATGGAGGGCTTCGGCTGGAGCAGAATTTACGCCCAAGCATACCTCTATTTCTGGATATTTTTCTAGAGTCACCTACCGTTTAGGCGGCTTCTATGAGCATGGCTTCATCAAGTTGCTGGGCAACGACGGTCTGAACTACTCTATTAATAAGGTAGGTGTCACTGCTGGTATGTCGATGCCATTGCCCAAAACCTTGTCAAAAGTGAATCTAGCACTTGAAGCCGGTCAATACGGCACCCGTGAAGGCGGCTTGATACAGGAACGCTATGCCAAGGTGAACGTAGGCATTTCGGTGTTTGAGCACTGGTTCATGAAGCGCAAGTACAAATAAGGAAAAACCGCGGAAACATTTTGGAATGATATTTGAATAAGAGCAAACAAGTCTAACACTAAAAATAAGAAGAGATGAAAACGAAAAGATTAATGATGATTGCCGTTATCTTTGGAATGGCAATGAGCGTATCCGCCCAAGAGGTGTCAGAGTCGAAGTATGGAACCGACAGCGTGGCCTGCGTGACCAATCTGTCCATCTATGGTGAGGCTTACAAGCAATGGGAAGCGGCCAAGTTTGCGCCGGAAGCCATCAGCACCGAAATGGTCAACGCCTGGAGAGAGGTCTTCCTCAACTGCCCCCGTTCCAGCCAACTTATCTACACGAGAGGTGAGAAGATCATGGACTACTTCATCCGCACCAACCCCGCCCAGAAAGATGCCTACATTGATACGATTTGCATGATGATGGACAACAGAGCCCAGTATTTCCCGGTCGACCCGAAGACGGGCAAATCGCAGGTGGCTGGCATCATGGGCCGTAAAGGCTTGCTCATCTACACCTACAACAAGAACCGCTATGAAGAGGCCTACAACGTGCTGAAATCCGCCGTTGATCTTGATGCCTCACAGTTGCAGGGCGCCTACATCGATGCTTACTTCAAGGCTACCATCGACATGGTGAACAACGACAAGGCTGAGAAGATGACCATCATCAATGTCTATCAGGAGCTCTCCGAAGTGCTTGATAACAACATCGGTGCTTTGGCTACGACTGAGACGGAACTTGAGACTGCCAAGGAAGAGGCTTTGGCAAGCGGCGATTCCGAAGCTGTAGCAGGTTTCGAAAAGCAGATGGAGAAGAATGAAAAGAACATCAACATCAACAAGGGTGTGAAGAACAACCTCGACAACCTGTTCTCTCCTTTTGCTTCTTGCGACGACCTGATCAAGGTGTTCAGCGCCAAGATGAAGGAGACGCCTGACGATGTAACATTGCTCAAGCGCATCACCACCATCCTTGATAAGAAGGATTGCACCGACTCGAAGCTCTTCCTTGATGCCGCTGTCAAACTGAATGAGCTGGAACCCAGCCCCGAGGCTTCCTACAGCTTGGGTATCAAGTTCTTCAAGGACAAGAAGTATAGTGAAGCTGCCACCTTCTTCGAGCAAGCCACGAAGACCGACAACAACGACCGTAAGTATCGTGCCTACCGCAACTTGGCTATGTGCTACCAGAACATGGGTAGCTTAAGCAGAGCCCGCGATATCGCAAGAAGAGCTGCACAGGTTGACCCGACCGCAGGTGAGCCTTACCTCATCATCGCCCAACTTTATGCCGCAAGTGCCTCACAGTTCAACGATGATATTGAAAAGGGTGCCGTGTATTGGGCTGCTGTCGACAAGTGCCAGAAGGCCAAATCCATCGACTCCTCAATCGCCGACAGAGCTAACCGCATGATCAGCTCCTACACTGCAGGTTTCCCGAAGGCAGAGACCATCTTCTTCAACGACTATAGTGAAGGCCAGTCCTTCAATGTTGGCGGCTGGATTGGTGAAACAACCACCATCAGAGCTAGAAAGTAATTGAAACACATCCTGAAAATAGGAATCATACTCAACATCACAGCCTTCGTGGCTGTGATGTTGTTTTCGTGTTCAAACCCCGATGCCATTGTGCAAGCCATGGGGTCGGACGACACGCTGTCTAGCATCATCGCCGATAGCGTGGTTTTCTATCGCAGCGACTCGGGTGTGATTAATCTTGAGTTGCACACGCCTCGTATGGTACGTATGGAGACCGAAGATGATATTATGGAGTTTCCCCTTGGTTTCGACGTGTATATGTACGACAAGGGTGAAAAGACCACGGAGCTTCATGCCGACTACGGTAAGGACTATGGAAAGATGCGAATAATTGAAGCCCAAGGCAACGTGATTGTGCAAAACTTTGGCAGCAACGAGACCATGTATTCCGACAAGCTGTTTTGGTATCAAGATTCGAAGATGATCTATACCCGATCGCACGTCAAGATTGTCACGCCTGACAAGCAGATTGAGGCTGACAGCCTTGTGGCGCGTGAGGATTTTTCGGAATACACCATGTATTCGGGCAGTGCCTTGCTCGATGTGGATGAGGAGGATTGAGTTATGGGAAGTTGGGTTATCGTCGCCATCACTTTGTTCTTCTCAGCCCTTTGTTCCGGGCTTGAGATTGCTTTCAACAGTATTAATCGCCTGCAACTTGAGGTGGAGCTGACCAAAAACACCTTCTCTGCCAAAATCATTAGGTTGTTTCTGAAAGACCAGTCGCGCTTCCTCACGTCTTTGCTATTGGGCAACAACATTGCCCTTATTGTATATGGCATGAGCATGTCGCAGCTACTTGATGCACCTGTCAACCATTGGCTACAATACATCTCTCTCGACAATGATTTTATGGTGCTGTTGGCGAAAACCATCCTTTCTACGTTGCTTGTGTTGCTGGTGGCCGAGTTCCTGCCCAAGATGCTGTTTCGTATTAATCCCAATGCCATCCTTTCGTTTTTCGCTTTGCCGACCTTCATCTGTTATTGTCTGCTCTATCCGCTGATACTCGTTTACACGGGCATCTCGGAGTTCATCATCCGACACATCCTTCGCCTCAAAGTGGACCGACAGGAATACCGATTTTCCACCGTCGACCTCAACGACTACATCGCCGAATATGCCGACCCTGAGGAAGCCGATGAGGACATGCAGCAGGAGATACAGCTTTTCCAGAATGTGATGGAGTTCCGTTCGGTCAAGCTTCGCGAGTGTATGGGACCGCGCAACGAGATTGAGTCAGTGAAGCTTTCCGACAGCATTGAAGCTGTGAAAGCCCGTTTCGAGGAGACCAAACACTCGAAACTGATTGTCATTGGCGAGAGCATTGATGATATAGTGGGTTACGTCCACTTAAACGATGTGGTGCGTGTTGTAGCAGAGCATAGGGAAGTGGCTTTGGCTGACATCATACGGAAGATTGACTTTTTCCCCGAAACCTATACCGCCGATAGGCTTTTGAAGCATTTCATCCAGCAACGTCAAGGCGTGGCGGCTGTCGTCGATGAGTTTGGCGGCACCGCCGGTATCGTAACGATGGAAGACGTGGTGGAGGAAATCTTTGGCGAAATTGATGACGAATATGACGTGGAAGATGAGGTTGAGAAGGTGGTAGGCGACAACACCTTCGTCTTTTCTGCCCGCCTTGAGATTGACTACCTCAACGACACCTATAAGCTCGATTTGCCCGTTTCCGATGACTATGAGACCTTGGCGGGCATGATTTTGCATTATTGTGAGAGCATTCCAGAGCAGGGACAAGTGCTCAAAATCGGCAATTATCAGGTCAAAATCTTGAAAGCTTCCCATATGAAATTGGATGAAGTGGAGTTGAAAATTCAAAATAAGTAGTTGATTTTCAAATTGTTTTAGAAATATAAAGCAAAAATTGATGCTTTTGGAAAATAAAAATGGAACATTTGTCCCTGCGAGTTGAAATCTTTACTAAATTTGCACGCTCAAAATTGAAGTTTAATAGTAATTAGAAAATAGAATTATGGCAGCAATTGAAAAAATCAGAAGACGCTCCGGATTGCTGATTGCAATCATTGGTATCGCATTGTTAGCGTTTGTCTTACAAGACCTTTTCCAAAGTCAGGGAAGAAACACGGGTCCCACCGTGGCCACTGTTGATGGCGACAAGATTTCGGTGAGAGACTATGAAGCACTCAAGGAAAAGAATCTTGAAAACAGAAGGTCTTCAAACAACAACCTCTCTTCCTCCGAGACTTATGGTATCTACAACAGCACTTTGGAAGAGATGATCAAGGATAACATCATGACCAAGGAATATGAGGCCGCTGGTATCGGCATCACCACTGAGGAACTGATGGACCAAATCACTGGCGAAAAACCTCACCAGTGGGTGGTTCAGAGCTTTGGCGATGGTAACGGCAATGTTGACAAACAACAGGTGACTGAGTATCTTCAAAACCTCAGCAACCTTCCAGCTGAGTATTACAACCGCTGGCTCGATTTCGAAAAAGCCTTGAAGCAAAACCGCTTGGAGACCAAGTTCGACAATTTGGTGAAGGCATCCTATTTCCTTCCCACTCCTTTGGCCAAGAAATACTATGAAAACAAGAATATGAAGGCTTCGGCTGATGTCATAGCCTTGCGCTATACTACCATTCCGGATTCGACGGTGACTGTTACCGATGCTGATAACAAGGCTTTCTACGAGGAGAACAAGTTCCGCTATGAGACCGATGAGAGACGTGACATCGAGTACGTATTGTTTGAAATCAAGCCTTCATTGGAAGACCGTCAGGAAGCACTGCAATTCGTGCAGGAAAGAAAGCCCGAATTTGAGGCTGCTGAAAGCGCTGCCAATTATGTGAACGACAGTTACAACTCTGACAAGCGCTACGATAGTACTTGGTTGGGTCGCAAGGACGTTCCCGAGAAGATTGAGCAAGCTATCTTCGACAATGGCAATGGCGTAGGCTATGTGTATGGTCCTTACGAAGATGAAGACGCATTCAACTTGGTGCGTATCGTTGACATGCAGAACCGTCCTGATTCGCTGCGTGCCAGCCACATCCTGATTGGTTACAAGGGTGCTATGAGCAGCCAAGACACCATCACTACCAAAGAGGAAGCTGAAGCCAAGGCCAACGAGCTGTTGGCTCAATTGAAAGCCATGAAGAATAACGATGAGCGGTATGCCGAACTGGCCGCTGAATACAACACCGATGGCACTAAGGAAAAAGGTGGCGACCTCGATTGGTTCACCGATGGCACTATGGTTCCTGCATTCAACGAATACGTGATCAACAATCCTGTGGGTTCGTTGGGCGTTGTGGAAACACCCTTTGGCTATCATATTGTGAAGGTCACTGGAAAAACCGAGGCTCAACCTAAGGTGCGTCTTGCTTTTGTGGAGCACAAAATCACTTGGAGCACGAAGACCTATCAGAACGTTTATGCAGAGGCCAACAAGTTCTTTGCTGAAAACAGAACTTACGACCAATTCAATAAGGCGATCGAGGAGCAAGGTCTCACCAAGCGTACGATGCCTGGCATCCAGAAGTCGACTTACCAAATCACAGGTCTTGAAAGTCCGCGTGAAATTGTCCGTTGGGCTTTCGATGAAAAGACCAAGAAGGGCGACATCTCCGACAAGATCTTTGAACTCGACAACAATCAGTTAGTCGTAGCCGCTTTGACAGGCATCATCCATGAAGGTTATGCTCCTTTGGAGGTCGTTGCCGAGCGTTCCAAGTACCAAATTCTCAACAAGAAGAAGGGCGAGATGGCCGTCGAGAAGATGAAGGCTTGTGGAAACGATGTGAACAGAATGGTGAACGAGTTTGGTGCTGAATCCACCACGGTTTCCGATGTCAATATTGAATCGCGTGTGTTGAGCAACTTTGGTGTTGAGGGCGACATTGTTGGTATGCTCATGGGCATGAAGGAAGGTGAGGAAGTCGGTCCCGTTGCCGGCAACTCTAGCGCTTTCATCATCAAGAACGTGAAGTTCGCGGCTCCTGAAGAGACTACTGACTATAGCAGCATCATCAGAGAGAAGACCAGCCAGTTCTCCAACAGAGTGTTGAACAATGGTGTGTACAACGCTTTGAGAAACAACGTTAAG
>JAEEGI010010780.1_pt1 | contig 19807 bp, 20 predicted proteins | sample 8958751 | NCBI WGS metagenome assembly JAEEGI01 (sample SAMN16246545, study PRJNA631951) | gut metagenome | biome: gut microbiome; feature: rumen; material: KS-attached | host: Bos | place: Iran: Karaj | collected 2018-10 | reverse complement strand
CTCCCGCGGCAAGTCCTTCGTGCCGCGTCCCTTCTCTTTTTAAGGTATATGAACGCGCAGGACCTCCTCCGTGTCTGGCCTCGCGTCTGGCCCCTGCACTCCGCGTCGTGCCGGCCTTGCCGTGCTGGAGGCTGAGCCAGGCGGAGCAGCGGCCGAAAAGGCTGACGGAGCTTGCCTTTGTCCCTGCAGGGCGGCATGTTGAGCCTAGGCGGGGTCGCCCTGCGCGCGCCCTGCCCTTTCAGGCCAGCGGCCAGGGGCCGTGTAGGCCGGACTCGCGGCGCCTTGCCGGCGCCGGCAACCGATTCCGCTCCCTCCCAAGCCATGCCTCCAGGCCAGGCCATGTCTTCAGGCCAGGCTGGGACGCCATGCGCGCCAGCAGGAGCGCTCAAGGAGAAGCTGATGGCATTCGAAGAAGAACTGAAGAAGCTCGTCGAGAAGGAAAAGCAGAAGTGGATGGAAGAGGGCAAGAAGATCGCCTTTGCCGAGGCCAAGAAGCAGCTTGCCCATGCCATGCTCAAGTCCGGCATGATGCCTGAAAAGGCGGCCGAGATTACGGGCCTGCCCCTGGCCGAGATCCTTGCGTCCAGCGTCCAGGACTAGCGTCTGGCCGATCTGGCTAGCCGATCAGGCTGGCAGATTCTGACCTTTTTTTCGCGCCGGGACGGGGAAGGCGGAAGCCCCCTGCCCCGGCGCCGTCATTTCTGCGTCCTGCCCTGCGCCCCTTGCCGGCAGGGGCTAGCCGAAGATGCCGGAGCGCTCCTGGATGAAGCGCACGGCCCGAAGCTCGTGGTAGTAGTCTGCCTTCAGGGTGACGAAGCCCACGTGCCCGCCGTGCCGCGGGGCCTCGAACCAGAAGCAGGGGCTCTTCAAGGCCTGCTCGAAGGGATGGCAGGCTGGCGAGCAGAAAGGATCGTCCAGGGCGTTGAGCAGGTAGACGGGGTGCCGGATGAAGGGAATCTCCCTCGTCGCGTTGGCAGCCAGGTAGTAGTCCATGGCGCTCTTGAAGCCGAACATGGGGGCCGTGACGGCATTGTCGAACTCAAGGAAGGTCGTCACCCGGTCCATGTCGCAGCCGGAGGCTATGCCGGGAAAGTCCGCCAGCTTCGCCTTGACGCCGGGGACAAGGCCCCGCAGCAGGTAGTTGCGAAAGACCGCGTTTTCCGGCGCATCGATATAGGCCGAGGCCGTTGCCGGATCGCAGGGGTCGGAGATGGCGATGCCGGCCCTGACTAGGGGCGAGACGTCCCGGCGCGCCAGGTACTTGAGGGTCTGGTTGGCGCCCATGCTGAAGCCTGCCAGGACCAGGGGCAGGTCGAGGGCTTCTGCGTGCCGGACCACGAGGGCGAGGTCCTCGGTCTCGAGCATGCAGGAAAAGCGGGCCGTGCGGTTCATCTCCCCCGAGCAGCCCCGCCTGTTCCAGGCAAGGGGCAGCCCCCCGGCCCCGGCTATTGCGCGGGCGAGGCCCCGGATGTATTTCCGTCTGGCGTTGCCGGCTAGGCCGTGCGTGAGCACGCAGGCAAAGCGCGGATTCGCAGGACCCGGATAGCGGTCCAGATCGAGGAAGTCGCCGTCAGGCGTCTCGATGCGCTCCCGCAGGATGCGGCTGTCGCCGCCTTGGGCTTTGGGCGGATAGTCGACCTTGCGGAAGAGCACGGGAAAGATGGTGCTGACCTTGGCCGAGGCAAAGCCCGGCGGGCAGCGGTAGCAGGAGGAGAGCAAGGGCATGGCGCAGTCTCCATACGCAAAGGGGCAAGGCTTCACGCCAAGGCCTGCCAGAACGGCAGGCAGCGGTGGCGGCACGATGCATACGCCGGGCGGAAAAGGCCTGTCAAACAGGAAGGCCGCCGTCCCTGTCCCCGATCGCGGGCGCGGGCGCGAAGCAGGACGGCTCCCCGCAGGCAGGAGCCGCGCCGGCCTGCAGGCGTCCTGCGACGCGATCGTGCTCGGCGCCGGGGCGTCCGGCCTTGCCTTTGCCCTCAGGTTCAGCGAGCTTGGCCGAAGCTGCCTTGCGCTCGACCACGCCAGGGAGCCTGGGCGCAAGCTGTCCTTGGCCGGCGGAGGCCGGGCCAACTTCACGAGCGCCCAGCTGGGCGAAGCGGCCTACCTCTGCAGGACGCCCGCCTTCGTTGCCCCCGTGCTCGACGCCTTCAGCGCCCAAGGCATGGTGCGCCTCGTGGAGGAGCTTCATCTCCCCTGGGAGCTGCGCGGCGGCGGGAAGTACTTTCTCAAGACCGAGGCCGGCGCCCTGGTGCGCGCCCTGCTTTCGCGCATCCGCCGGCAGGGCGCTTTCGAGCTCTGCATGGAGCGCTCCTTTGCGCCCGAGGACGTCGAGGTCTCGGGCACGGGCGTCAGGGTCAGGACGAAAGACGGCGCGAGCTTCGAGGCACGGCACCTCGTGGTTGCCCTGGGCTCGCCGGCCTGTCCGGGCTCGGGCGCCACGGGGCTTGGCTTTGCCCTGGCCCAGCGCCTGGGACACAAGGTCCTTGCGCCCGAGGCCGCCCTGACGCCTCTGCTCCTGCCGGAAGACTCCCCCCTGCTCGGCCTGCAGGGCATCAGCCTGCCGGCCCAGATCGAAGTCGAGGGCATAGACGGGCAAAGGCACCGCTTCCAGGACGACCTGCTCTTCACCCACGCCGGCATCAGCGGCCCCTGCGTCCTCAAGGCATCGCTCTTCTGGAAGCGGGGCACGCCCGTACTCCTCGATTTCCTGCCGGGCGTGGACGCGCAAAGCCTCTTTGCCGACGAAAACGCAGGCCGGGGAACGCCCCGCTCCCTGCTCGCACGGCATCTCCCCCAGAAGCTCTGCGACGCTCTGCTGCCTGAGGATCTGGCCAAGCGCCGCGCTGCCGAGATCAAGAAGGCCGTGCGCCGGGATCTGCTCGAGCGCTTCACGAAGCTGGCCTTCGTTCCCCGGGGCGCAGCCGGCCTCAGGCAGGCCGAAGTCTGCCGCGGCGGCGTGGACTGCGCAGGCATCGAGCCTTTGACCTTCTTCAGCCGGCTCCATCCCCGGGTGTCCTTTGTCGGCGAGGTGCTCGACGTGACGGGCCTGCTCGGCGGCTTCAACCTGCACTGGGCCTTTGCCAGCGGGTGGCTGGCGGCCGAAGCTCTCGCCAGGCGCCTTGCCTCGTAGCGGCATGCGCCAGATGCTGCGTCCTTGTCCCTGCACGGGAGGCGCGGCAATCCTCGCCCCAGTCTTGCTTGCCCCAGTCTGCCTGCTCCGGTTCTGCCCCAGCTTTCCCGGCACGCCCTGCCGGCCTGCATCTCCTGCTGGACCTCCCGCTTGAAGCTATGGTCAAAGCCTGCACTTTGCGGCACAAATGGCGAGGATGCTTCGGACCGGAAGTTCCACCTCCGCTTGAAGTCCGCTCCAGCGCGCATCCGCATGCCAAGCCAGCAACGCCAGGAATTCACGCCATGACTGAACCCGCTACCCAAGGCCCGGCTTCTGCCGAGCCGCTCCAGACCGCCACCTCCCAGTCCGCCCCGGCGGCGCCAGCTTCCCCAGCGCCAGAGTCCGCCGCGCCCGATGCCTGCGCGGAACAGGCCGCAGCCCTGACCGTCCAGGCCGATGTCCCGGCAGGCCAGGCTGAGCAGCCGGGACAGGCAGGCCCTGAACGGCGCAAGTTCGGCTTCGTCAGCCTCGTGCTGCTCTGCAACTACCTGCTCTGCCTGCTCATGCTGGGAACGCCCCTCTGGCTCTACCTCGGCGCCTGCTTTGCCGCTGCCTTCTTCCTCTCCCTCTTCCTGGACGCGGGAAGCTCCCGGGCGAGCCGATTCACCCAGAAGCACGTCCGCAACCAGTCCATGGCGGTCTTCATCTTCCTCTCGGCCACCGTGCTCTATGTGGCCGGCGGCTTTGCCTGGCTCGTCCAGAGCGCCGGCTTCAAGCCCCTTGCGCACGCCTTTCTCGACTTCAACCTGGCAAGCCGCCCGCAGGACTTCCTGAACGCGGCCACGAGCTTTGCCGGCTTCAAGCAGGTGCTCAAGCTGGTGCCGCTCTACGTGCTGATCGCCATAGCCTGGCCGCTGGCCCGCATCCTGCGCGGCTTGGCAGGCCTCTTCGCTGGCCTTCCCCCGCTCTCCCTCTTCTCCGTGAAGGGCATCCTGCTCTCTCTGGCCGCGCTTGCCTGCACAGCGGCCCTCTACAGCGGAGCGTGCCGCCAGGCCCTGGCGCTGGTCAGGCCCTAGGCAGCCTTCCTGGCCCAGCCGCATCCCCCGCAGCCGCAGGATTGCCGCAAGGAACGCGCAAGGAGCGTCACATGGGTTCACTGGCAGAGAAATTCGGCCTGCCCGCCAAGGCCGCGCTGCTCCTCTACGTGCTCGAGACCCAGTTGGCACTGGACGACATAGCCTGCTCCAGGCAGGAGGGCGAGAACTTCGCGCCCAAGCGCGCCTGGCTCAACGCTTGGCACGAGGCCAAGGAGGCCCGCCTCGCGCAGGCCGGCATCGAGAGCTTCCCCCTGGACGAGGAGCATGTTGAAGGGCTGTATGGCGCCATGGAGGGCGCGGCCGAGCATGCACGGCGCCTCCTGCTCTGCGAGGCCTCGCTCTTCCGGCCCTACTACCGTCTGCCTGACATCGACGAGAAGAGCGCAGAGGCCTTGCGCACAGCGCCCCTGCACGGCGAGGCGCAGATTGCGAGGCTCGAGAAGGCCGCCATGCGGCTCGGGCTCGATCCCAAGCTTCCTCTGGCCTTTCGCCGCGAGGAGGCCTTTGCCTGGCGCAAGCTTCCCAGCGAATTCAGCGCCCTGCCCCTGCCCCTGCGCCTTGCGGTGCGCTGCCTCAAGCTCTTCCGCTGGATCGCGGGCATAGAGCGCAAGACTGAGCGGCTGCCCTGGAACGTGCCGGCAGAACCCGCCGGCGCCGACATGCTGCTCCTGCCAGCCCTGGACTTTGACGCCTTCGCCCAGGACCTGCCCTGGGCCGTGGACTTTGCCGGCGGCGCCCTCGTCGCAGCCGAAGGCGCAGAGCGCGCCTGCCTGGTCATAGGGCAGACGGACTGCCGCACGGTCTTGAGCGAAGCCTCGCACCTCTATGCGGCCTGCAAGCTGGTCTTTCCGGCAGATCCCGCCTGGCCTGAGTGGTTGAAAGACCTCAGAGACGCCATTGCCGATCGGGCCGAAAAGCTCATGGCCCTGCTCGGCGCCGAACCCTCGCAGGCCCAGCGCGAATACGCCAGGCAGAATCCCGAGGCCGCGCGCCGGGCCGAGCGGCGCATCCAGATCCATGCGCGCATGGCAGCAGACTTTCTGGACAATCTGGCAGAGCTCATCCAGGACATGCCCGGGCGTCTGTGAGCGTCCGCGCCCTCCGGCAGAAGGCTTGGGGACGGCGCGCGGAAAAAGGGGGCTTTTTGCCTAGCTGCGGGATGGCATCTGCAGCAGGGCCTCGACGAGCTCGAGCCGGCTCCTGACAATGGCGCGGCAGGCGCCCTCGATCATGGCGTTGACCACGCTCTCGCTGTTCTCGCCGCAGGAGCGGAAGTCCGTGCGCACGCCAATGACCGGAATGCCCTTGGCGTAGGCAAAGCCAATCTCGAAGGCCGTGCCGTCGTCCACCTGGGGGCCGTCCAGCAGGGCGGCCACCACGTCGCAGTCCACGAGGCCCTCAAGGTCGCGCTGCATGATCTTCGCGGGTGCCTCGGCGCCCCAGGAGGCGACCTCCTCTGGGCTGACAAGCTCGCCCGGCCACACCACCTCGAAGCCCGCCGTCAAAAGGCGCGCCTTGAGCTTGAGGTGCCAGTCACGCTCGGCTTCGGAGAAGAGGGGTCCTGCTTGATAGATGCGCATGGCTCGATCCTTTGCTGTGAGTTGATTCCTGCCGGGACCTTCAGAGGCCCGCTGGTTCCTGGCGAGGCCAGGCTAGACCAGATCCGGCCTGAACTTAAAGTGCACTTAAAGTGCAGGTGCAGGCCATCCTGCTCTTTTCCTCTAAGCCCTTTGCCCATGGGGCGCAAGCCGCCGGCAGGGCTGGGCGGAGAGGCCTAGGCGAGGAGCTTTGCCTTGGAGTCTTGGGCGGCGTACAAGAAGGCTGGCCGAACGCTTGAAGCCAGGCTTGAAGCCGGGCTTTGAGATCCGGCGTGCAGCCTGAAGCCAAGGAGACGTGCCGTGGACAGGAAGAAGGTCTTTTCCCATGTGGCCTGCGTGGTGCTGGCAGCCGGCTTCTCGACGCGCATGAAGCGCTTCAAGCCGCTCCTGCCCTTCGGCAGGGGCACGGTGCTTGCCTTTGCGGCCGGCGTCTGGCGCGAGGCCGGCATCGACCAGATCCTCGCCGTGGCAGGCCACAAGGCGGAGCTCGTGGAGGCCGAGGCCGGGCGCATCGGCATAGCCTCGGTCCGCAATCCCCGTCCTGAAGACGGCATGTACTCTTCCGTCAAGGCAGGCCTCGCCTCGGCGCTGGAACTCTTTCCCGAAGCCTCGTGGTTCGGGGTGCATCCGGTGGACATTCCCCTCGTCGATCCCGCCTGCGTGCGGGCCCTGGCCGAGCGGGCTCCCGCCTGCCGGGCGGACTGCCTCGTCCCCCTCTACGAGCGCCGGCGGGGCCATCCTCCTCCGCTCGCTAGGCGCTTCGCCCAGCGCGCCTGCGCAAGCGAGCCCCAAGGCGGCCTGCGCGGCCTGCTCGAGGACGCCTGCGTTGAGGAGCTTGCGCTGGCCAGCGCCTTTGGCGACAGGGACATGGATCGGCCCGAAGACTACGAAAGGGCGCTGGCCGAGCTGGCAGCCTGGAGGAAGTGAATCCTTCAGCCCGGCCTGCCGCCGGCGGGAGACTTTCCCGGGATGCTGGCCTTGGGCCGATGTCCGAACGGGAGGCTATCCGGCCTGGCGGAGGCTGGGCCGGCCTGTCTGCTGCTTGGTCTTTGAGAAGCCGGCGCAGTCGGGGCAGACGGCTCCGCCCTGCTCTTCAGTCCAGCCCTTGCCGGCAAGGCGTTCCATGAGGCTTCCGGCATCGACCGAGGCTTCCTCGCGTCCGCAGATGCGGCAGGTGCAGAAGAAGGCGCCGCCGCGCCGCTGGATGAGTGTGTGGTGCATTGCTTCCTCCTTGGTGTCGCTGCGTTGCCGGGCCGGCTCAAGCCTCTCTGCGCAGGGGTGCGGGGGCAGGCCTGCAGGGACGCAGTTTCTGCATTCTCTCCAACCTTAGCCTTCCTTCCCCTGCTGTCAAGCAGGATCGCGCGCGAAAAAGCGGCCTGCCCCTGCCGCTTCTGGCCGTCCCCAAGCCCCGTGCCTACCGGCAGGCCGTGCTTGCGCTTTGCATGGTTCTTGCATAAATGACGGCATACAGCCTTCTGTCTGGAGACCCCGCTTCATGATCAAAAGCCTACTTGCCGTGCTGATGCTCCTGCAGGCCATGCTTGCCTCGCTGGAAGCAGGCGCCAGTCCCGAAGACGCCGGCAATGTCGCAGACGCCGCAAAGAGCCGTCCCCTCCTGCAGGGCGGTGGCCTCGACACCTCCTTCGATGCCACCATCGGCGCCCTGAAGCCCGAGAAGCGCCAGAAGGCCATCGCCATACTCCAGGACTCCCTGCCCGGCCTGCGCGAGCTCGACATGAGGATTACCATGAAAATGCAGGAACTTGCGGCCCTCGACTTCAAGAACGGCTCTGATCCCGAGCAGCTCAGCCGCCTTGGCCTTGAACTGCAGGGCCTGCGCAACGCCATGCGCGCACGGCTGCTCGAGGTGCGCCGCAAGCTGCAGATGGAGGCAGGCGTGCGCCTCGCGCCCCCCATGCCCCGGGGCTGCCGGGGCATGCGCAGCATGTATGCCTCCAGCCAGGCCGCAGGCCAGCAGCGCTGAAGCCTGACAGCCTCCCCAGTCCATCCCCTTCCGCACAGCCCCGCCAGGGGCTTTTTTGCGCTTGTCCCAGCTGCCGGGCGGCAGGCGCTGTATCAAAACCATCCACAGCCCGATCCGGGACAGTGCGGCTTGTCAAAAATTTGTACACCCCGCCGCACTCGGCGCCCGTTCCCTGCCTTCCGCAAGCCTAGCTCGAGCCACGCCAGCTTCGCCCAGCGACGAGGCGCCTTTTTACCACCTTGCTTGCAAAGGAAAGATAGAAATCAAGTAAAATCAAGTTATTGCATGTAGTTAAAAATTTTGGCACAGGCATTGACATTGAAAGTGGTTTTCATTTACATCTTTGCCTGTGCACGTTCGGGGACTTGTGCTCCCTTCCCTGCCCCCTCGTCGACGCCTTTGCGCAAGCTGGGGTGCGGGGACGCGCACAGCTGCATGCATTCAAAGGCGCCCGTCTGCGGCATGGCCTTCAAGCCTGACGCGGAGGCGCCGTATCCGGAGGGTTTTCCATGAATCAAGAGCAAGGTGCCGCACAGGTCGCTGGCGCAGGCAAAGCAGGGTTCCGCCTCGCCCTGGCCGGCAATCCCAACTGCGGCAAGACGACGTTGTTCAACCACTACACGGGATCACGTCAGCACGTCGGCAACTATCCTGGCGTCACTGTCGACCGCAAGGAGGGCTCCATCGAGGTTGACGGCGAAAGGATCACGTTAGTCGACCTGCCTGGCACCTATTCTTTGACCGCCTATTCCCAGGAGGAGCTGGTCGCCCGCGACGAGCTCTCCTTCGGCAAGGTGGATGCAGTCATCGACTGCGCCGATGCCTCGGCCCTCGAGCGCAACATGCTGCTCACCGTGCAGATGCTCGAGATGGGCATGCCCGTGGTGCTCGCCTGCAACATGATGGACGAGGCCCGCAAGGCCGGCATCCACATCGACATGAAGAAGCTTTCCGAGCGCCTCGGCTCGCCGGTCATGCCCCTCGTGGCCCGCACCGGCGAAGGCGCGGCCGAGATAGCCAAAAAGGCCTGCGAGCTGGCCGCGAAGGGCCGCCGCGACCCTCTGCTCATCTCGTACGGCCGCGACATCGACGAAGCGCTCGCCCCCTTGGAGAAGCGCATCGCCGAGGAGAAGATCCTGACAGACCGCTACCACCCCCGCTGGACCGCCATCAAGCTCATCGAGGGCGACAGCGAGGTGCGCGGGGCCGTGCTCGAGGCTGCGCCAAAGATCGCGCCCGACATCCTCGCCTTCTGCGACAAGACTGAGGATCACGTGCGCAAGTCCCTCCACGCCTCTTGCGAGTCCGTCGTCACCGACGCCCGCTACGGCTACATCAGAGGCCTTCTGGCCGGCGGGGTCATGAGCCAGGACCCCGGCAAGGACCGCCTGGCCATGTCCGACAAGATAGACCGCGTGCTCACCAACGCCGTGCTGGGCCCGATCATCATGCTTGGCGTGCTCTACGTCATGTTCTGGATCACCTTCGAGCTCGGCGCCTATCCCCAGGGCTGGGTCGAGAACTTCTTCGAGTGGCTCGGCGGCGTGGCGGGCGACGCCCTGCCTGAGGGCCATCTGCAGTCCCTGATAGTCGACGGCGTCATCGGCGGCGTCGGCGGCGTCCTCAGCTTCGTGCCGCTCATCGCCATCATGTTCGCCATGATCGCCTTCATCGAGGACTCGGGCTACATGGCCCGCATCGCCTACATGATGGACCGCATCTTCCGCTTCTTCGGCCTGCACGGCGCATCGGTCATGCCCTACATCGTGGCCGGCGGCATAGCCGGCGGCTGCGCCATCCCGGGCGTCATGGCAACGCGCACCCTGCGAAGCCCCAAGGAGAAGCTGGCCACTCTCCTCACCCTGCCCTTCATGGGCTGCGGCGCCAAAGTTCCGGTCTTTCTGCTGCTCATCGGCGCCTTCTTCCCGGAAAAGCCGGCTCTCGCCTTCTTCCTCGTGCTCCTGGTGGGCTGGGCGGGCGCCCTCGTCATGGCGGCCCTCCTGCGCCACACCATCATCCGCGGCCAGGGCACGCCCTTCGTCATGGAGCTGCCCCCCTACCGCATGCCCACCGTCTTCAGCGTGGTCCAGCACATGTGGGAGCGCAGCTGGATGTACATCAAGAAGGCTGGCACCATCATCCTCGCCATCTCCATCGTCATCTGGGCGGCCATGAAGTTCCCGGAACTGCCCGAGGAGCAGTCCGCGCCCTACGAGACGGCCATCGAGCAGCTCAAGGAGAAGCAGAAGGCCTTCAAGGAAGATACGGAAGACTACACCAAGCTCCAGGAAGAGATCGACGACAAGTCCAACGAGCTTGCCGAAGCGGAGCTGCGCAACTCCTACGCCGGGCGCCTGGGCGTTGCCATCGAGCCCGTCACCTCCTGGATGGGCTTCAAGTGGCAGACCAACATCGCCCTCATCGCCGGCGTGGCAGCCAAGGAGGCCGTCGTCTCCACCCTCGGCACAGCCTACTCCCTGGGCGAGCAGGATCCCGAAGACGCGCCGGCCTTGAGCGAACGCCTGCAGAAGGACCCGAACTTCTCCAAGGCGACCGCCCTGGCCCTCATGATCTTCACCCTCTTCTACTCGCCCTGCTTCGTGACCCTCGTGGTCATCAAGTCCGAAACCGGCACCTGGAAGTGGCTCTTCTTCAGCATGATAGTCGACACCATCTTCGCAGGCATTCTGGCCTATGCGGCCTTCCAGATAGGCACTGCCCTCTGGGGCTAGGCCAGCTGGCGACTCCGGGGGACCGTCTGCACGCGGTCCCCCGGAACCGCTTCCATCCTGCCGAAAATTGTGCTACTAGTTTTTGATTCGTATTATAATACATGATCTTTCCTTTTTTTCGTACTATTCATGGTGCCGGCCGCGCTGCCCAGCGTGAACCTGGCGGAGGGGCCCGGCTTTCCGGGGGCCCGGACTCCAGCCGGCATGCCCCTTCAACACACAACGTTCCATGCAAATGGACAATTTCAGGAGTTCCTGCAATGAAGAAACTTATGGTTCTGCTCTTTGCCGCCGGCCTGGTCCTGGGCGGCGCAAGCTGCGCCAGCGCCATCGACTTCAAGGCCGAAGGCGAATGGCTCTTTGGCTTCGGCGTCGGCGACGGCTCCTTCCTGTCCCGTACGCGGGATGCCGCCAACGGCAAAGTCAAGCGCAACAACGAAGACAAGTTCCAGGCCAACCAGCGCATTCGTCTCCAGCTGGAAGCCGTGGCCTCCGAGAACCTCTCCGGCACCCTGCGCTTCCAGATCGGCGACCAGCCCTGGGGCAAGGCCGAGAACGGCGGCGCCCTCGGTGCCGACGGCAAGGTTGTTGGCGTGCTCAACGCCTACATCGACTGGATGCCGCCGGACACTGAACTCAAGGTCCGCATGGGCCTCCAGCCGCTGGCCCTGCCCAACGTGGCCGGCGGCTCCTCCATCCTCGACACCGACTCCTGCGCCGCCGTCGCCCTGAGTTACCAGTTCACGGAGAACGTTGGCCTGAGCTTCTTCTGGGCCCGTCCCTGGAACGACAACTACCTTGCCACCGGCAACAACATGGGGAGCAAGGACCACAACGCCTTCGTCGACAACATCGATCTCTTCGCCCTCTCCGTGCCGCTCACCTTCGACGGAGTTGAGGTGACGCCCTTCATCATGTACGGCCTGGTCGGCGCCAATGCCCACCGTTCGTGGAACGACGTCGACAACGTCTGGGATCCTGACGGCCTCTCCGGCGCCATGACTTCGGGCTTCGAGGACAGCGGGCGCTGGAACAGCGACAAACATAAGCGTAGCAAAGACAGCTGGCACAGCGCCTTCTGGGCCGGCCTGCCGATCAAGCTGACCCTGTGGGATCCGTTCAACATCGAGTTCGAGTTCAACTACGGCGTGACCGGCAGCAACGGCTACGGCACGATTACCCGTGCCTGGGACGGCGTAGAGAAGAAGTACAAGACCAGAAGCGAAGGCTGGCTTGCCAAGGCCCTTGTCGAATACAAGATGGACTGGGGCACCCCCGGCATCTTCGGCTGGTACGCCTCCGGCGACGACGACAACCCGAAGAACGGCTCCGAGCGCATGCCCGCCATTGAAGCCAAGGGCAACTTCACCACCTTCATGGGCGACGGCAACCTCGGCTGGGCTGCCTCCGAATCCTGGTACGACCGCGGCCTCAACTACGCCGGCACCTGGGGCATTGGTCTGCAGATCGCCGACATGAGCTTCATCGAGGACCTCAAGCACACCTTCCGCGTGGCCTACATCGGCGGCACCAACAGCCCCTCCATGGCCAAGTACGCCAACAACTCCTGGGGCTGGGCTACCAGCTACGAAGACGACTCCTTCGCCGTCGCATCCCAGCCCTACCTCACCACCAAGGACGGCCTGGTCGAGTTCAACTTCCTGACCTCCTACCAGATGTACGAGAACTTCGAGGTTAACTTCGACTTCGCCTACGTTATCAACTGCATCGACCGCGACACCTGGAAAAAGGCCGGCCTCCGCGACACCTCCTACTCCAAGCGCGACGCCTGGCGCGCCAATCTGACCTTCGCCTACACCTTCTAGGCCAAGGCAGGCGCCTTACCTTATCCTCTCTTTGGGAATGCCTCCGGCGCATCGTCCGCCGGGGGCATTCCTTTTTTTCCAGTCGCCTGCTTTTTGAACTTGCAATTCAAGTTCAAATCGAGTACAAGGCTTTCACGCGGCCCGCACGCGCCTGGGGCATAATCCGGCGCTGCATGCCGCAAAGGAGTCTGCCATGGGCCAGAACATCATTGTCGCCCTCATCGTGCTGGCATGCCTTGTCTTCATCGGCATGACCGTGCGCAAGAAGATCAAGAGCAAGTCCTGCGGCTGCGGGTGCGGATGCGGCGGAGGTTGCAAGACGCCCCGCAAGTTCTAGCCAGGCGCCCTCCTGAACGCCTGATTCCCCTGATCCCCCTGCCCCCGTTTTGATCCTGCTGGCTCCGGCCAGCAGGGAGCAGAAGCCGGACATTCCCCTGCCAAGCGCTTCTTTCTCTTCCTCTCCTGCCATTGCCGCGTCGCGCCTCTCCTTCCTGGCGACGCAGGCCGCGCAAGCCTTCCGGACGCCGTCTGGGAGGCTTGCCTGCGTTTGGGGGGACCTTCAGGCACAGCGGCCAGGAGGAGGCAATCGCGCCCTGGCGGCGCGGTCGCCGGATGCGGCCGGCATGCGGGAAAACGAGCGGAGAGTCCTGCGGAAAGGCTTGCGGGAAGGCTTCAGCTTGAGGCCAGCATGTCCCTGGCCTCGCGGAAGAGCTCGCCAAAGCGGGACGCCTCTGCGCGCGGGAGGACAAGGGAGAGCCGCTTTGCGGCGTAGCCCTTCCTTTGTGCCTGAAGCTGCCACCAGGCGCTGGCGGAGGCGAGGATGTCGAGATAGGTCTCCCTGTCGGCCTCAGGCAGGCGCTCCAGGCTCTCGTGGACAAGAACGGCTTCCTGCCCCCTAAGCCAGGAAAGGTCCTGGAGCTGATCGCTCAGGTCGTCCCAGCCGGCAGGACCGCCAGGCAGTTCCAGACCCTTGGCCAGCTGGGCGAAGAGCTCGGCCTTGGAGGCAGGAAGAGCTACGCGGCAGATTCTGGCCTTGGCCAGGTCGCAGAAGAGGACGCTTGGGCTCTCGTCATTCATCGGCTTCCACCTCTATGGGAAAGAAGGTTTGGTAGTGGTCTGGCGTCCAGTAGACCTCCCCGCCCCTGCCGTAGACGAGGCGCTGGGGGCCGGGACCGCGCAGGCCCCGGGTGGGGATGCGCATCTCGCGGTACCAGCCGCGGGGCCGCTGGGGAAGGAGGCGCTCGTAGTTGCCGAAGACCTTCCAGCCCTCGCTGTCGTTGGGAGCCAGGGCGTTGTCGCGGATGCGCCGAAGCGCGTCGGACAGGTCCACGTGCTGGACGAGGGTGCGGCGGTAGTCGAGGATGCGGGCGTTGTAGATCAGCGCACCGGCAAAGGTCTGTCGTCCCTGCTGGAGCGAGGCGAGGGCGCCCTGGGCTTGCCGCTCGTGTCTGAGCGCCCAGGCAATGAAGCGCTCCTGGCGGAAGAGGCGCTCAATCAGGGGCTGGACGGTCTTGGCCTGGGGCTCGGGGATGCTTCCCCGCAGGACCAGCATGTCCAGAAAGACGGCAGCCCGGCGCTTGGGCGGAGCGGCCGCGAGCACGGTAGCCAGATCGTCTGCCGGCGCCTGTCTGACAAAGGCGGCTGCCTCGGAGACGCCCATGCGGCGCTCGCTGCCAAAGAGGCGCTGGGTTGCCGCCTGCACGGCTTCGACGGCAGGCGACGTGATCTGCCCGGCCTGCCCGCGATGTCCGGGAAGCAGGCTCTGGCCGAAGAAGGCGAAGGCCTGGCCGGCCGTGGCCAGCGCAAGCCAGAGGGTGACAAGGACAAGGGTGAAAAGGCTTCGCATGCTGGCTGGCCCCCCATGATATCGTGCGTGAAGCGTATCGACAGGCTTGGTATAGGCGCTTTCGGCGCCCTTGACCAGACGCGGGATCTTGGCCGGCTGCCCCGTAACGGCAGGTTGGCACGCTTCGTCCTGACCGGTCCGGCTTGGCAAGCGGGAATTTTTCCGCAAGCAGGCTTGGCCGACTGCCTTTCAGCGCTCTGGCAGGCCGGCAGACGGCAGCCCCAGCGTCGCGCCGCGTGTTCAAGTTCACGCTTCCTTAAGGTTGCGTTCCTGCGTTCGTCGACACGCAGGTACGTAGAAAGCTGATCGTCCTTGTGCCAGACTTCCTCACGCCATATTTTCATTGTCGGGGGCGGAAGTCAGCGCTTACCTGCAAGTTTTCATGGTGGGGGCGGAAGTCAGCGCCTCCATGGTCAGTTCGTCTGAAAAAGCGCCCGCAGACGCTGCACGGGATGCCTTCCCGGCGCCAGCCTCCCTCTCCGCAACCCTTCCCCTTCCCGCCCCTCCTTGCTCCAAGGTCTCCGGCGTTGCCTGCAAGGCGCCAGACAGGCTTCATGCCGATGATCCGCGGGCATCGCCTGCTGGCCTCGGAAAGCCTCGGGAGGTATTGGAATGTCGTGGGATGTCTTGGGCGCCTTAAGGGCCTTGGCCTAAGGCCAGGGGCGGATGTGAGGGCGCTTCGGCTTTTCAGGCGCCGTCTGGCGTCGCATGCTGCGTCTGGCCTGCGGGTGCCGTCCCCCTCTCCAGAGCGGGCAAGGAGGGAGGGGCTTTTCTCCAGCTGGACTGTTGGCGCATTGGACCTTTGGACCTTTGAGGCACTGGGCATTGGACCTGTGCCGGCAAGCGACGCAGCCTTGGCAGAGGGCATGGCAGACTGGGGTGCTGGGCGCGGCCGTAATTGAAAATGGTTTTCTTTTTCTTGACTTTGCTGTACGTTGGGCTAAGCTCTTAGCCACACATTTGCTTCAGGAGGCCACTATGGAAAACGTTGTCAATCTCCGCAACTTGGGCGTGGGCGATTCCGGCCGCATCGCAGCCGTCGAGGTCGCCGGTGAAATGGGTCGCCGCATACGCGACATGGGTCTCATTCCCGGCACACAGGTCAAGGTCGTGGGTCGCGCGCCCCTGCAGGATCCCGTTGCCCTGCGCCTTTCCGGCGTCACCATCACCCTGCGCAACAACGAGGCCGACTATATCCGCATCGTACGCTAGCTGAGCGCCTCGGGGGCTCTTTTCCGGCAGCGGGCGCCTTTGCGCCGCAACCCCTTCCGCGCAATCCGCGCACGCTGCCTGCCCCTCCCCAGAGAGGCCTCAAACCCTCGCCGGCGTCGCTTGCCTCTGCCTTGCCTTCGCCCTTTGCAGCCGTCATGCACGCGCATGGACGGCTTTCGGCGCCGGCAGACAGCCTGCGATGCGGGCGTGGCAAGGTCGCGTGCAGCCTTGTGCTAGGCAGGGCCTGAAGGCTCCCCGGCGCCCTGCTCGGAAGGCTGCCAGGAAAGGGCCCAGAAAAATGCCCAGAAGACAACGCTCAAGACGGGCAGGCAGCTTGGGCCTTCACTGTGCAGACTTCTCCCCTTGGCATTGTGCCCTGTCCTCGAAGGCATGCCGCAGGGCAATCCTGTCCGGCGCCCTGCCCTTGGAGGGCGTCCTCTCTGCGCACAAGAGGACAGCCTGCTCTGCCAGCTCTATCCCGTATCCCGGAGCGTTCCCAGCGCGGACCCTGGCAAGCGCGGCATGTCGACGCGCCTTGAGTTCTGTCTGCAAGGGAAGTTCCGGGCTCTCAAGCCTGCGGCTGTCGCCGCTGCTTTCTGGGCCGGCCTGGCTGAAGCCCTCCCTGCCAGCATCAGCATGAGGCCCTGTGGTGCATGACGGTGCCTACAGCAAGACCGCTCTCCCTGCCCGCCTGGCGCCTGCCTCTGTCAAGCGCCGCATTCCGTCCGCATCCCGTTGCCGCGCTTTTTCCGCCATCTTGGCGCAGCTGGCTTTGCGCCACTTTTTTTGTCGCCACATATTGACATAGAATTTCAATTTCAATATCGTTTGCTCCAGCGAAAAAACCTCAAACGCTTCGACAAGGAGGCAGGCTATGCAGGTACAAGGGCAAGACAGCGGCGTCTTCTTCCGCCAGAACGACAGCAACCTCTTCGTGGGCTTCACGCGCGAGCCCGATGATGCCATGCTTGACGCCATGGCGCTTCTGCTTGAGCGCCGGGGTGCCTCGCTCGGCCGCCTCTTCGTGGACGTGCGCAGGCTGGCGACAGTTGGCGAGCAGACGGTGGCGGGCGTGCGCCGCATCCTTTCAGGATCCCCCGTGCCGGCATCGCGCGTCTTCTTCAAGGGCGAGCAGGGCTTTGCCCTTGCCCAGAACGGCAACAAGGTCATCGTCTACCGCAAGCCCGAAGGCTCGGCCTCAGGCAACGGCCGCCAGAGTCTGGCTGCCAGAAGGCGCAGCGAGCGCCAGGCGGCAGGCCAGGGTGCTGCTGAAGGCCATGTCTGCACCTGCAAGGGCGGTTGCCGCGATGGCGGTCCCTGCTGCGGACGCTGCCACGGCCACGCCCATGAACACGAGCAAAACCATGCGCACGGCCACCTTTCTGGCCACGGCGGGCAGGGGGCGGCCTCGGCCTAGCTGAAGCCCGTGCCCGCCCAAGCTCCCGCCTGCGAAGCGGCGTTCCCCTGGTCCGCCTCAGGATGCTTCGGCGCTCCGGGCGGTCCAGCTCCAGACGCAGATTTCAGACGCAGTCTCCAGGCGCAGCAGCCTCAGGCACATGGCATCCTGGCACCACGCATCCTGACATCACGTACCCTGGCATCCTGGCATTCGGGCATCCTGGCCTCCTGTCCGGCTTGCAGCAGCCGGACAGCGATCGGGAACCGGCGCCCTGCCTCGGGCGGAACCATCCCGTCCGGTCCGTCGCCGTCTCGCCGAATCCAGCCCCGGATCCAATCCCAGGTCCAGTCCCATCTCCAACCCGTTCCCAATCCGTTCCCAATCCATCCCCGAAACGCGCCGCCATGGCTGGCCTCTCTGCAGAGCCTGCCTTCGGCGCAAAGGAGCACTCAGCATGAGCAAGGTTCTCGTCGTCTACGGTTCCACCACCGGCAACACCGAAAGCATCGCCGCCAAAGTCGCCTCCCTTCTTGAAGCCAAGGGCGCTGAGGTCGTCGTGAAGAACGCGGCCGACGTTGATCCCGCCGGCCTCGCCGACGGCTACGACGTCGTCCTCATGGGCGCCAGCTGCTGGGGCGACGAGGACATCGAGCTCCAGGAGGACTTCGCCCCCCTGGCCGAGCGCTTCGCCGACATGGGCCTTGCCGGCAAGAAGGTGGCCGCCTTCGCCTCCGGCGACTCCTCCTACGAGCATTTCTGCGCCGCCGTCGACGTGGTCGAGGCCGGCGCCAAGGAGAACGGCGCCGAGATCGTGGCCGCCGGCCTCAAGATCGAAGGCGGGGCCTCCGATGCGCCCGACGAGGTCGAAGCCTTTGCCGAAGCCGTGGCCAAGGCCCTCTAGGCCTGGTTCACGCGCCGTTCTCCTGCCTCGAAGGGGCCCTTTTCTGGCTCGTTCCGGAAAGGGCCCCGCTTTGCGTGCAGGGCCTTTCCCGCAGCGCGTTCGCAGCGCCGGGCTAGCTCCTGCCTGCGCCGGCAAGCCAGGCTTTCCTGAGCATGGCAATGTCATGGCGCTTGAGAAAGCGCTGGTTGGAGCTGCCGCGGAACTCGAGCTCCAGATCCTTGAGCTGCTCGACGAAGGGGCCGTCCACGAGATAGTCGAGTTCGTCCAGCAGTTCCGCGGCCGCAGGGTTCCGGCGCCCTAGCTCGAAGAGCTCCTCGCAGGTGTAGCCGGAGAAGGCCATGACGTCGAGGCCGCGGGCGTGGACCTCCCTGGCCAGCCAGACCAGCGGCGCCGGCTGCAGGAAGGGCTCGCCGCCGGAGAAGGTGACGCCCTTGAGCAGAGGATCCTCGGCAATCTTCGCGAGTATCTCCCCGCAGTCCATGTCGCAGCCGCCAGCGGGATCGTGGGTCTGGGGATTCTGGCAGCCGGGACAGTTCCTCAGGCAGCCCTGGGCAAAGACCGTGAGGCGAAGGCCCGGACCGTCGACTATGCTTTCCTCTGCAATTCCGGCGATGCGCAGCGTGCGGTCCATGATTGTACTCCTCCTCCCCCGCAGGATCCGGGGTCATGCTCTCGCAGGAGAATCTAGCACGAGGCACGATTTAGGCAAGCCTCGCTCCCCTGTCCGAAAGCCCCGCCATGCCTGCAGGGCAAGGGAAAGCGGGGAAACAGGCTTTTTTTGAGGATTGCCGTACTTCTTCCTTGACAAGCAAAAAGCCTCGGCTCTACACAAGCTGAAGGAGTTTATGGATAGATGCGACACAACCTATTGCCCCCTGCCACGGCAGGAAAACAGACTGGAGGCTCCACAATGACTAAAGCTGAACTCGTAGACAAGATCGCGGCGAAGGGCGAAATCACCAAGGTCCAGGCCGGCAAGGTGCTCGGCGCTCTGGTCGAGGCCCTCTCCGAAGCCATGGCCGAAGGCGACGCCGTTATGCTCGGCGGTCTGGGCACGTTCAAGGTGGCCTCCCGCAGCGAGCGCAAGGGTCGCAACCCCCGCACCGGCAAGGAAATCACCGTGCCCGCCTGCATGGTGCCCAAGTTCACGCCTGCCAAGGTGCTCAAGGACGCCGTCGCCAAGCTGCCCGTCAAGTAGCCGGACTGCCAGGCGCCAGCCTCCCTTCTTCTGATAGCGGTACGGACCCGGGCGCCAGCTCGGGTCCGTTTTTTTCTTCTGGCCTTGCCAGCAAGGAGTCTCCCCCATGAACGTTTCCGGCAAGGCTTCCAGTCTCCAGCCTGCCTGGCTCGGCGAAGCCCTCGGCATGGCCTTTGATCCTGTTGATGCCGATGCTTCGCCCGTCGTGGCCAGAGCCTCCATGCCCGTCGGCGCCAGCACCTGCCAGCCCTTCGGCTTCCTCAGCGGCGGAGCCTCTCTGGCGCTCGCGGAAACCCTTGCCGGCTACGGCTCCGTTGCCCTCCTGCCGGAAGGCAAAAAGCCCGTGGGCTCCTCCGTTTCCGCCAGCCACGTGTCCGCCGTGCCGGCGGGCCAGACCGTCCGCGGCGTGGCCACTCTGCTCCACCAGGGCCGCTCGACCCACCTCTGGAACGTGGATATACTGGCCGAAGACGGCAGGCTCGTCTCCACGGCGCGCGTGCTCAACCACATCGTCTCCCTGGACGGTCCTGCGCCCGAGGCCTTCAGGGACGCTCGAGCCCGGAGCTAGCAGGCCTCTTCTGGCGCATCTCTTCCGCCTTCTCCCCCGCGCAAGGCCGCCTTGGCGGCCTGACATATGGCCCAGATTTTGCATTGCATTTTGTGGAAAAAGCCCAGGACGGATCCAGGCATCTCTGGCAGGCCGTCCCAAGGCGAAACCAAGGAGGACTTCATGTCCCGTACCGCTTCATTCACAGCCCTCGCTGGCGCCGTGCTTGCCCTTTCCCTCGGCTTCCACCAGGCCGCCCAGGCCGCTCCCGGCGCGCCTGTTCCGCCTCCGCCCGGCGTGGCCAAACACGGCGCGCCCGTTCCGCCTCCGCCCGGCGTCAGGCCCGCTCCTGCGC
>JAEEGI010010778.1_pt1 | contig 19808 bp, 14 predicted proteins | sample 8958751 | NCBI WGS metagenome assembly JAEEGI01 (sample SAMN16246545, study PRJNA631951) | gut metagenome | biome: gut microbiome; feature: rumen; material: KS-attached | host: Bos | place: Iran: Karaj | collected 2018-10 | reverse complement strand
CATGTGCACGGGGATGCGGATGGTGCGGGCCTGGTCGGCGATGGCGCGGGTGATGGCCTGGCGGATCCACCAGGTGGCGTAGGTGGAGAACTTGTAGCCCTTGGTGTAGTCAAACTTCTCCACGGCCTTGATAAGACCCAGGTTGCCCTCCTGGATCAGATCCAAAAACAGCATGCCCCGGCCCACATAGCGCTTGGCGATGGACACCACCAGACGCAGGTTTGCCTCCGTCATGCGGTGCTTGGCGTTTTCGTCCCCCTCGGACATCTTGATGGCCAGGGCGATCTCCTCCTCCGGGGTCAGCAGGGGCACCTTGCCGATCTCCTTCAGATACATGCGCACCGGGTCGTCGGTGGAGAAGGAGTCCATCATGGCGTCGGTGTCGGCGATCTCCTCCTCGGGAACCTCCTCGATCTCGGCCAGATCCTCCACCTCGGGCAGCACATCGTCGTCCAGGGGGGGCAGGGTATCGTCCCCGCTGACGTCGATGTCGATGCCGTTCTGCTCCAGGGTCTCATAGAACTTGTTGATGACCTCGCTGTCCAGGTTCAGCTCCTCCAGCACCTCCAGCTCCTTGGCGGCGAGGCGTCCGGTCTTCTTGCCCTTCTCCAGCAGCTCGTTCAGCTTCTCCTCGGGAGACTTGGGGGGCTCGTTGCTCTCCTTTTTCTTGGCGGGACGCTTCTTGGGCTTGGGCAGCTCCGTTTCGTCCTGATCGGCGATGTCGCTGGCAGCGGCCTCCTCCAGGAACTTGTCCGCCATGCTCTCCAGATCTTCTTCACTCAGCTTGATTTCGTCAGCCATTTCCCTCATACCTCTTTCCTTTTTCTCTTTGGCTTGTGGCCAGCGCCCGCAGATCCAGGGGCGCGTCTTTTTGTGTCCGCTGCTGCCAGCGTTCCTGTATGATCTTTATGTAGTCCTGCAGGGCCCGGTCGCTCTGCTGGAGGCTTACCGGCGCCTGCTGGATGCGTACCAGAAGGGACATCTCGTCCCCGCTCAGCTCCTCGCCCAGATTGGCGCTGCTGACCGATTCGTGCCGGGCGATGCGCCCGCGCAGCACGGTATAGATGTGCCCCAGAGCGGGGGAGGAAAACTGCTCCGCCGCCGGGAGCTCCGGCCTTGCGCCCAGGGACGGTTCCAGCGAGAGGAGCCGGATGAGCCCCTCCTCCGCCCGGGCGGAATCCGGGTCGTCATAGCGCAGCGCCTTTTCCGCCGGCTGGCTCTGCCGCTCCGGCTGGCTCTGCTGCCGCTGCTCCTCCCGGTAGGCGCGGCTCACCAGGCGCTTGTGCCGCCGCTCCACCTCCGCAACGATGGGCGCGTCCTGCATCCCGGCCTGGGCGGCCACCCGCATGGCGTAGACCTGCCGCTCCACCGCGCCGGGGAGCCGGGCCACCAGCTCCGTGGCCTCCTTGAGAAACTCCACCTTCTGCTCGTCCACGGTGAGGTCGTATTTCTCCGTCACCGCCCGCAGGCGGTAGTCCACCTGGTTCTCCGAGCCCTCCAGCAGCTTGCGGAAGGCCTCCGGCCCTTTGGCCTTGATGAACTCGTCCGGGTCCTTGGCGCCGCTCATGCGCAGCACCTTCACCTTCACATCCAGCTTTTCCAGGATGTTGATGGCCCGCTGGGAGGCCTTGAGCCCCGCGCCGTCGTTGTCGTAGGCGATGATGACCTGGCTCGTGTAGCGGGAGAGGAGCCTGGCCTGCTCCGCCGTCAGCGAGGTGCCCAGGGAGGCCACCGCCGAGTCGAAGCCTGCCTGATGCAGGGAGACCACGTCTATATTGCCCTCAGAGAGAATAATATATCCGCTTTTTGATTTTTTTGCCAGATTTAAGGCAAAAAGATTGCGGCTTTTGTTAAAAACCAGGGTCTCGGGGCTGTTCATGTACTTGGGCTCCCCGTCCCCCAGGATGCGGCCGGAGAAGCCGATGACGTTTCCCCGCACGTCGATGACGGGGAACATGAGGCGGTTGCGGAAGGTATCGTAAAAGCCGCCGTTCTTGCCCCGGCGGACAAGCCCCGCGTCCGCCAGCTCAAAGTCCGTGTAGCCCTTCTGCCGCATGGCCTTTTCCAGGCTGTCCCAGGTGTCCGGCGCGTAGCCCAGCCCGAAGTTCCGGGCGGTGGCGGGGGAGATGCGGCGCTGCGCCATGTATTCCCCGGCGCGCTTCCCCTCCGGGGTGGAGAGCTGCTCGTAGAAAAAGCGGGCGCTGTCCTTGTTGAGGGCGAGCATCCTTGCGCGCTTGCGGCTCTCCGCGTCGTTCTGCTCCTCGGGCATGGTCATGCCCGCCCGGCGGGCCAGGAAGGCCACCGCGTCCCGATAGCCCAGGTTCTCGATCTCCATGATGAAGTTGATGACGCTGCCGCCCTTGCCGCAGCCGAAGCAGTGGTAGATCTGCTTTTCGGCGTTGACGGAGAAGGAGGGCGTCTTCTCACTGTGGAAGGGGCAGAGGCCGAACTGGTTGGCGCCGCTGCGCTTCGAGAGCCGCACATAGCCGGAGACCACGTCCACAATGTCGTTGCGGTCCACCAGCTCGTCTATGAACTTTTCAGGAAAGGGCATGGGGAATCACCTCCGGTGATTCAGAGTAGTTAGTGCATAGTGCTTAGTGCATAGGATCTGAATCGGACGAATGCGTCATTCGGGTCAGAATCCTGCCAATCTCATCACATAGAAAGCACGCACGAGCACACTGCGCTTCGGAAAAAAGCTTCTGACGAATTCCAATTAGAATTTGGGTTTCAAGCTCAAAAAGGGAGCCTCTGGCAATGGAGAGAAACTGCGCAAATTCCTTATGCCCGCGCCTTCCGTAGCCTTCTGCGATGTTGGATGGAATAGAGACCGCGGAACGGCGAAGCTGATCAGACAGAGCAAACAATTCTTCTTTGGGGAGAACCTTTACGAGAGTATAGATTTCATCGACCAGATCCATCGCTTTTTGCCACACGATGAGATCCTTATAGCTTCTGTAGCCCATTTCTATTTTCCTCTTCTATCCTAAGCACTACGCACTAAGCACTACTTTACGCTCCAGGCAAAGGGAATAAACAGCTCCCCGTACTTCTCCATGGCGTAGCCGTCGGTCATGCCGGAGATGTAGTCGCAGGCGGCGCGGCCGCGGCCCTCCCGCTCCACAATGGGCTGGAAGTCCGCCGGCAGCTTTTCGGGATGGGCGGTGTAGTAGTCGTAGAGCCGGCCGAGGATGCCCTCCACCTTGCTCTCCTCGCTCTTCGCCACGGGATTGGTGTAGATGTCGGAGTACATGAAGCTGTGGAAGTAGAGGAAGGTGTCCCACATCTCCGGGGACATTTTCAGCTCCCCGTCCGCGCTGTTGCGGATGAGGTCGGTCAAAAAGGCGTTGATGCGCTGGCTGTTGCGCTCCCCGCAGGTCAGGCGGATGCGCTCCGGCACCTGCTCCGCGGTCAAAAGTCCCGCCCGGATGGAATCGTCCAGGTCGTGGTTGATGTAGGCGATCCGGTCGCAGAGGCGCACCGTGGTGGCCTCCCGGGTATCGTCCGGGGCGCCGTGGGTGTGGTTCAAAATGCCCATGCGGGTCTCATAGCAGAGATTCAGCCCCTGCCCGTCCCGCTCCAGCAGATCCACCACCCGCAGGCTCTGCTCGTAATGCTTGAAGCCGCCCTCGTAGATCTTGTTCAGCGCCCGCTCTCCGGCGTGGCCGAAGGGCGTGTGCCCCAGATCGTGCCCCAGGGCGATGGCCTCCGCCAGATCCTCGTTGAGCCGCAGGGCCCGGGCCACCGTCCGCGCAAGCCGCGTCACCTCCAGGGTGTGGGTCAGGCGGGTGCGGTAGTGATCCCCCTCCGGCTGGAGGAAGACCTGGGTCTTGTGCTTGAGGCGGCGAAAGGACTTGGAGTGGGTGATCCGGTCAATATCCCGCTGGAAGCAGGGGCGAATGTCGCACTCCGCTTCCGGGTGCAGCCGACCCCGGCTGTTCTCGGAGAGTACGCCGTAGGGCCCGATCATCAGATGCTCCAGCTGTTCTCGTTCCTCGCGGGGAAGAGACATAGCCTCACCTCCCATTTCCGTCTACTTCCTTTATACGACGGGAAAAACAATTTCCCTTTTTTATTTCCCGCAAATTTTTTTAGTACTTTCTTATAAAGAATGTGATATAATGCCTTGAATGTACTTGAAAGGGCAGTATTGTGCCGAAAATAGTTGCGTTTTGGCGTCAAATGTTTCCAAATTGGGAAAAATCCGCCGGGCGCAGGAGGAGTTGCCTTGATGAAGAATTTTTGGAAGCGCGGCTTTGCGCTGTTTCTTGCGATGATTTTGGTGCTGGCGCTGTCGGCGCCCGCCCTGGCGGAGGAGCCTCTGGAGCCGGAGCAGACGGAGGAGCCCCTGCCCAGCGAGGAGCCGACGCCCACGGAGGAGCCCAAGCTCCTCATCGGCGGCGAGGACGCAGACCGGGAAGCGGAAGACGACCCCTGTGTGGAGCTCTACGTCTCCAAGGAGGGGGACGATGAGAAGGGCAGCGGCAGCCAGGCCGCTCCCTTCGCCTCCCTGGCCCGGGCGGCGGAGGAGGCCAACAAGACCCCGGAGCAGCCGGTGCTGATCCTGGTGCTGACGGATCTGGAGGCCAAGCGCGTCGCCCGCTTCACCGGGCGGGATGTGACGATCCAGGCCGCGGAAAAGCCTGTCACCGTCACCCGGGCGGAGGGCTTTGAGCCGGCTAAGGACAAGGACGGCGGCTGGTATAACCCCGCCATGATCGAGCTGCGCGCGCCGGAGAACAGCAAGCTGACGGCGGGCAGGCTGAGCCTTGTCAAGGTGATTCTGGACGACGCGGGACGGCACGAGGGCAGCCTCTTTGAGACGGCGCAGGAGCCCGCTCCCGCAGAGCAGCCCGCCGAAGCGGAAGAGGCGGAACAGCCCGCCGAGCCTGCGTCTGCGGAGGCGCAGGAGGCTGAGACTGCCGTGGCGCAGGACGCCGCGCCCGCGGCGGAGAGCGAGGCTTCCGCCCCGGCGGATCACCGGGATCTGGTGCAGGAGGCCATCGTCTCCGTGGGAGAGGGCGGCAGCCTGATCCTCAGCACCGGCGCGGAGCTGCGCAACTTCGGAGGCCGCTCCGCCGTGAGCATGGGGGAGAAGAGCAGCTTGTGCCTGGAGCCGGAGAGCGCCATCCGGGACACCGAAAAGGCGGAGAACACCCTGCCCGCCATCCTGGCGCCGGAGAGCGCCAAAGTGGAGACCTTCAAGGGCTCCAAGCTCCTGGAGCGCAGCGAGCAGCCGGAGGAGCCAGCGCTGCCGGAGGGGCTGCTGGACGGCGGTGAGGAGACCGGCGAGGAAGAGACCGGCGCGGAGACCAGCCTGGAGCTGGGCGCGCCCGAGAGCATCACCCGGCTGCTGGACAGCAGTATCCTCCGCTACCCGGTGGACTACACCCTGAGCTTCACGCTGAGCGAGCGGCTGAAGAGCCTCATCGAGGGGGCACACGACCTGGGCGCCGAGGCCGAGGTCAGCGGCACGATCACCCTGACGCTGGATGAGCGCTTGACGCCGGATCTCGCCGGCTGCGCGCTGGAGAGCAGCGTCTTTGCGCTGGACGGGGAGCCGACCCAGGAGGGGAACAAGGTCGTGGCCCGCTTCAAGCTGAAGGAGGACTGGGCGGCGCACATCGACGAGCTGACCCAGCCCATGACCTTCACCTGCGGCACCACACTCAGCGCCCTGGACTTCAAGGAGAGCACCGCCGAGCAGGACGAGTACCTGGTCTCCACGGCCAAGGTCAGCCTGGAGGGCACGGTTTCCGGGCGGCACATCGGCCCCTATGACAGCACGGAGAAGACCGCGAAAACCAAGATGCTGGGGCTGGGCAACGCCACGGTGATCTACGATCCCAACGGCGGCGTGGGCGGCCCGGGACAGGAGAACAACGTCTCCCCCCAGAAGGCGTATCCGCTGAAGACTGAGCCCGCCCCCACCCACGAGGCCGTGGACGGGGTGCCGGTGGTGTTCCTGGGCTGGAGCGAGACCCGTCTGGAGAAGATCTACGCAAACGGCGAGGAGAAGCCCGAGACCGTCAGCACCGTGAGCGTCAAGGGCGTCGAGGAGCTGCCGGATCTGCTGGACAACAGCGTGACGGTCTACGCCGTCTACGGCTATGATACAAACGGCGACGGCGTGGCCGACATCGACCAGGTGCTGGCCACCCTGAGCTTTGACGCAAACGGCGGCGTGAACGCGCCGGATCCCATCGTCCACGTGGTGGGCTCCACCGAGAGCGGAGACCTGGGCGTGAACATCCCCGAGCAGGAGCCCAACCGGGACTATTATACCTTCGTCGGCTGGGGCGAGACCGCCGACGCCACCAAGAGCGACAAGCTCTATAAGTACGACTCCGACAAGGAGGGGCGGCGGGACATCCCCGTGACGAAAGACAAGACCCTCTACGCCGTGTGGGAGAAGAACTATCAGATCAACTACGACGCCAACGGCGGCTCCAACGCCCCGGCGGCCACGGTGTTGCTGAGCCAGACCAAGACCGGCACCGACTCCGGCGGCAACCCCACCTACACCGGCCGGGCGGTCATCACCGACCGCGTCCCCACCCGCAGCGGCTACAGCTTCCAGGGCTGGGCCACCAGCCGCAGAGGCGCGGCGGCCTACTTCGCCGGGGATGAGGTGCAGATCTCCGGCGGCAGCGTGACGCTCTACGCCGTCTGGACGCGGGACGGCTCCGGCAGCAGCTCCGGCGGCGGCTCCGGCAGCGGCTCCGGCTCCGGCTCCGGTTCCGGCGCCCCCAAGACCGGCGATCCCGGCACGGGGATCTACGGCCTCCTTCTGGGCGGCAGCATCCTGGGGCTTTGCGCCATCGGCGCCCTCCGGCGGAAGAGAGCCTGAATAACCCGAAAATATCGAACAGCGCACAGAGATAAGCCTCTGTGCGCTGTTCGTTTATGGATGTAGGGGCGGCTATCAGCCGCCCGGGGATATGGGCCGGTGTCCGATAAGCGGGCGGGTGATACCCGTCCCTACGCTGCATGAGCTGCGACCTCCTGTAGGGGCGATTCATGAATCGCCCGCCGATTCTGGGCCTCACCCGATAAGCGGGCCGTTCGTGATAGCCGTCCCTACACCGGCACGGCCTGGAAGCTCTCGCCGGTGACGGTGGCCTTCACCGCGCCGCCGCTGACGTCGAGGATCCGCGCCTGGAAGGCCTCGCTCTTCTCCTCCGGCAGCAGCGCCCGGATGGTGACGGCAGCGCCGTAGTCCAGGCTCTCCACCGCCCCGTCAAAGGCGGCGATCTCCTGCTTGTAGCGCTCCAGGGCGGCGTAGGAACAGGGGATCTCCAGCGCGATCCAGCGGCGCACCACCGAGCGGCCGGCGGCGTCCAGGGCGTCCTTGGCGCTCTTGGTATAGGCGCGGAAGAGCCCGCCCGCCCCCAGCAGCACCCCGCCGAAATAGCGGGTGACCACGCAGACCAGGTTGGTGACGCCCTCCCGCCGGAAGACCTCCAGCATGGGGATGCCGGCGGTGCCCTGGGGCTCCCCGTCGTCGGAGTAGCGCTCGGGGCCGTCCTTCAGCAGATAGCACCAGCAGTTGTGCCGGGCGTCGTAGTATTTCTTTTTCATCTCGGCGACGAAGGCGCGGGCCTCGTCCTCCGATTCCACCTTGCGCAGATGCCCCAGGAAGCGGCTGCGCTTTTCCACATATTCGCTCTCGCCCGCCCCGGTGGGGACAAAGTATTCGGTCATGGCTGCTGCTCCGATCCGTTTGTAGGGACGACCATTGGTCGTCCGCTCTTTTCTTCTGCGTTGCCCGACTGCGGACGAGCAGTGCTCGTCCCTACGGCTTGCTGCCAGTCCTCCCGGCGGATGGAATAATACAGGGACTTGCGCACGTCGCCCAGCGGGGAACGCCAGTCCTCGGCGCAGCGGTAGGTGAAGCCGCACTTTTCGATGACCCGGCGGGATTTGAGGTTAAAATCCGCGTGGGCGCACCAGACCTCCGCCGCGCCCCGGTCAAAGCACAGCTCGATCAGCGCCCGCACGGCCTCGGGGATGTAGCCATTCCCCCAGAGGGGACGGGCCAGCCAGTAGCCGATTTCCGGCTGCCCCTTTGCCAGGCTGCAGGAGCCGGGGAAGATTCCCACGCTGCCCACCGGCTCGTCGCTGGGGCGGAGGGTGACCGCCCAGGTGTCCGGCTTCATCAGGATCCTGCGCAGCACCTGGAGGCTGTCCTCCACGCTGGTGTGGGGTGCCCAGCCTGCCGCGGGGCCCACCTCTGGGTCGGAGGCATAGCGATACAGGTCGGCGGCGTCCTCCTCCCGCCAGGGGCGCAGGATCAGCCGCTTGGTTTCTATGATGGACATGATGCCTCCTCCTTTCTACCCGGTATGCAAAACGACGGGCGACCGCAAGGGTCGCCCCTACGAGGGACGGGAGAGACGGATTGCCACACCAGTGCTGCGGCACTGGTTCGCAATGACACGGGAAACGTCCGTCTGCTGCGTAGGGGCGGGGCTTGCCCCGCCCGTTGGTCGGACGCGGGCGCAGGCCGGTGGGACGGGGGAAACCCCTCCGTCACCGGCGCAGGCGCCGGCGACACACCCAAGACCCCTTTCAGGGGAGGCAAGGGCTCCCGTCTCTCCCGTTCCTTCGTCTTCTCAAAACTCAAAACTGAAAACTCAAAACTACTGGCGGCTGATAGCCGCCCCTACGGGGAACACCCCGTTGGTCGGACATCGGCGCAGGTTTGCGGGCGATTCGTGAATCGCCCCTACGTGGGAACGTGCATTCGCTGCGTAGGGGCGGGTATTACCCGCCCGTTGGTCGGGCGCGCGCGCAGGTCGGTGGGACGGGGGAAACCCCTCCGTCACCGGCGCCAGCGCCGGCGACACCTCCCCTTGCAGGGGAGGCAAGGGCTCCCCGTCTATCCCGTTCCCCCGTCCTCTGAAAACTGAAAACTCAAAACTGAAAACTACTGGCGGCTGATAGCCGCCCCTACGACCGTAGTCGTCCCTGTCTCTCCCGTCCTCTGAAAACTGAAAACTCAAAACTGAAAACTAACGTTCCCAGTCTTCCTTCGGCTCCGTAAAGCCGGGGATATACTGCTTGACGCGGCCGTAGAGCTCCGGCTGCACCACGGCTTCCACCTCGATGCCGGCGTCGGTGTAATCCGTGCGCAGCACCTTGGCCTCCCGGTTCAGACTGTCCAGCAGTCCGCCGGCGGAGTAGGGCAGCAGCAGCGTCACCTGCTTTTTGCCCCGATCCAGCATCTGGGAGAGCTTGCGCACCAGGGCGTCCGCCCCCTCGCCGCTCTTGGCGGAGATGCAGACCACGTCCTCCCCGTGGGGAAGGATGCCCATATAGCGGTCGCACTTGTTGTAGACCCGCAGGCAGGGGGTGCTCTCGGCGCCCAGCTGGCGGATCAGCTCGTCCACCACCCGGGCCTGCTCCTCCCATTCGGGATTGGAGATGTCGATGACGTGCAGCAGCACGTCGGCGTAAGAGAGCTCCTCCAGGGTGGCCTTGAAGGCCTCGATGAGGTGGGTGGGGAGCTTGCGGATGAAGCCCACGGTGTCGGAGAGCAGCACCTCGGTGCTCTCGTCGATGCGCAGGCGGCGGGTCGTAGTGTCCAGGGTATCAAAAAGCCGGTCGTTGGCCGGAATTTCCGACCCGGTGAGGCAGTTTAGGAGGGTGGACTTGCCCGCGTTGGTGTAGCCCACCAGAGCCACCACGGGCATGGCGTTCTTCTCCCGCCGGCGGCGCTGGGTGGCGCGCACCTGGCGCACGGCGGCCAGCTCCTCCTCCAGCTTCTGGATCTTGCGGCGGATGTGGCGCCGGTCGGTCTCCAGCTGGGTCTCGCCGGGGCCGCGGGTGCCGATGGGCGAGGAGCCGCCGGAGGCGGTCTGCCGCACCAGGTGGGTCCACATGCCCGTGAGCCGGGGCAGCAGGTACTTGTACTGGGCCAGCTCCACCTGGAGCTGCCCCTCTTTCGTCTGGGCCCGCTGGGCGAAGATGTCCAGAATCAGGCCGGAGCGATCCAGCACCTTGACGCCCAGATCCTCGGAGAGCACCCGCATCTGGGAGGGGGAGAGCTCGTTGTCGAACACGGCCAGGTCGCAGTCGTTCATCTCGATGAGCTGCTTCATCTCCTGCACCTTGCCGTCCCCGATAAAGCTGCGGGGCTCAGGCGTGGGGCGGTTCTGGATCAGCATGGCCACGGCCTCGCCCCCGGCGGTCTCCACCAGGGCGGCCAGCTCCTCCATGCTCACGTCCGTGGAGCGCTCATGCTCGTCCATGCTGGCGGCGGAGAGGCCGGCCAGCACGGCCCGTTCTTTTTTCACTTGCTGTTGTTCCATAGTAGTCTCAGTACAGATCCTCTCCGAAGGGCTTGCCCTCCTCCGCCTTTTCGGCCTCCTCCCGGCGCTGCTCTGCCAGCTCCTTCCGGCGCTGCTCGGCCAGCTTCCGCTGCTTGAGATGCTTGCGCCGCAGCCTCCTGTAGCGGGTCACCAGGGCCAGATAGGCGACGATGAGCAGCACGATCAGGATCAGCACGATGATCACAGCAGGGCGGGAGAGAAATTCCCGGATCTGCTGCTTGAAATACTCCCAGCGGTTCAGATCCACGGAGTTGGCGGACACCAGCTGCACCGTGGCGAAGACGCCGCCGTTATAGTAGATCTGCGCCTCGCCCAGCACCTGCCCCGCCTCGATGGGGGCGGTGAGCTTCTCGTCATAGGGCACGATGCGCACGTCCTCCTGCCCGGGCTCCACGTTGTTGGGCAGGGTGAGGGTGACGCTGTTCACGGGCTTGAGGCCGACGCGGGCGTCCCCCTCGGCCAGGGCCACGTCCAGATAGTCCAGCACCACGTCGGTGGAGACGATGGTGCGGCTGGTGAAGTTGGAGAAGGCCCAGTCGTAGAGGATGGCGGAGTTTACGAAGTTGTAGCGGGTCTCGGTGTCAGAGAGATAGGGGCCGTCGCAGCCCATGACGATGGCCAGCAGGTGCATGTCGTCCTTCTCCGCGGTGGAGATGAGGCAGTAGCCCGCGGCCCGGGTGTAGCCGGTCTTGACGCCGTGGGCGCCCTCATAGAGATAGCCGGGGCCGTAGATCCCGTCGGGGGAGATGAGGGCGTTGGAGTTCTTGAGCTCCCGGGCGGGGTTCAGGTTGGTGGCGGGGACGGTGTAGGCGTGGGCGTCGCAGATCTCCATGAAGTCCGGGTGCCGCATGGCCTCCCGGGTGATGAGATACAGATCGTAGGCGCAGGTGTAGTTGTCGTTGGAGAGGCCGTTGGGATCCACGAAGCGGGTCTGGGTGCAGCCCAGCTCCGCCGCCCGCTGGTTCATACGCTCCACAAAGCCGGGGATGCCGTTGCCAAGATAGGAGGCGATGACGTTGCAGGCGTCGTTGCCGGAGGAGACCGCCGCGCAGTAGAGAAGATCCCGCAGGGTCATCTGCTCGCCGGCCACGATGTAGACGCTGGAGCTGTCGTCCCCCATGCCGTTCTGGCAGTCGAGCCCCGCGGTGATGATGGTGTCCATGGTGACCTCGCCCCGTTCCACGGCCTCCAGCGCCAGCAGGATCGTCATGACCTTGGTGAGGCTGGCGGGACGGCGGGGCATCATGTAGTTCACCTGGTAGAGGGTGGTGCCGCTGTCCAGATCCACCAGGATCACGGACTGGTACTGGCCGTCGTTGTCAAAATTCAGGGCGGGGGGCTCCAGCGGCTCCCCGGGAGCGGGGGTCGCGGCGGGGGTCTCCGTCTCCGCCTCCGGCTCTTCGGAGGGGGCGGGCTCCTCGGCCAGCGCCAGGGGGGCGCAGAGAGTGAACAGCAGGCACAGCAGCAGGATCAGAGAAAGGATTTTCTTGGATTTCATAGTATACTCCCGTTATGTATAGTCTTTCAGCGTGCGGGCGAGACCCGGCCAGAAGCGCAGGGGCACCGGGGCGGCGGCCGCCAGCTCCTCGGTGACGAGGACTTGCCCCTCGTAGAGCACCTGCACCTGCCCCAGCACCTGCCCGGCCCGGAGGGGGGCGGTGAGAGGCTCGTTATAGAGCCGGAGGCTGAGCGTAAGCCCCGCCGGATCGGCGTCCCTGGGCAGGGGGGCGAAGACGCTGTGCAGGGGGCGGAGCCCCACCTGCTCCTCCCGCCCGTCGGCGACCGGGGCGCTGCCCACCAGGTCGTACTCCGAGAGGAGGCAGCGGATGGAGAAGCCGGAGAAGGCCCAGTCGTAGAGCCTGGCGCTGTCCACAAAGCTGTAGCGGGTCTCGGTGTTGGAGAGGTAGGGGCCGTCGCAGCCCAGCACGATGGCCATGAGGCGCATCCCCTCCCGCTCCGCCGTGGAGATGAGGCAGTAGCCCGCGGCCCGGGTGTAGCCGGTCTTGACGCCGTGGGCGCCCTCGTAGAGGTAGCCGGCGCCGTAGACCCCGTCGGGGGCGATGAGGGCGTTGGAGCTTTTGAGCTGCCGCTCCCCGCTCTTGTTGCTGGCGGGGACGGTGTAGGCCCGGGTGTCGCAGAGCTCCATGAACGCCGGATGCCGCATGGCCTCCCGGGTGATGCGGTAGAGGTCTCTCGCGGAGGTCAGATCGTCATAGCTGAGGCCGTGAGGATCCACGAAGCGGGTCTGCTCGCAGCCCAGCTCCCCGGCCTTCTGATTCATCCGCTCCACAAAAGCGGGGATGCTCCCGGCGAGATAGACGGCCAGCACGTTGCAGGCGTCGTTGCCGGAGGCCACCGCCGCGCAGTAGAGAAGATCCCGCACCGTGAGCTCCTCCCCGGGGCGGATGCCCACGCTGGAGCTGTCGTCCCGCATGCCGCTGCGGCAGTCCGCCCCGGCGGTCACCGTGTCGTCCAGGCTTACGTCCCCGCGCTCCACGGCCTCCAGCGTCAGCAGGATCGTCATGACCTTGGTGAGGCTGGCGGGGGAGCGGGGCGCATCGGCGTTTTTTTCATAGAGGGTGACGCCGCTCTCCAGATCCACCAGCAGCACCGCCTGGGCGGTGAGCTCCGGCGGCTCCAGGGCCAGCGCCCCGGGGGACAGAAGGCTGAAGAGCAGGCAGAAGGGCAGCAGCAGAGAAAAAAATCTGAATTTTTGCATTTTGTTCTCCCGTTTTCCCGCGGGATGTGGTATCATACAATATCAGCCCGGCGAGAGAGCCCCGCGGCTTAACGAACTCATTATAAAGAGGAAGCCATCGAATTGCAACTTAAAAATTCCTTAAGCCATGAATGGGGAAAGCGTTTTGGGACTGAGGATGCAAGTGCATGACAAGGAGAAAACGGATCGTCCCTAAAGGGACTAGGCGCATTAAGGAAGGGCTTCGCCCATTTATGCGCCGTCGCCACACCGCTTTTTGCCTTCGGCAAAAATGCAGACATCGGTCACTGGCTCGCGATGACAGAGCAGCAAGGAGCACGCCATGAAAATACTGGTTGTCGACGATGAAAAGCTCTTGGTCAAGGGCATCAAATTCAATCTGGAGAACGAGGGCTACGCCGTGGACGTGGGCTACGACGGGGAGATGGCCGTGTCTCTGGCCCGCACGGGGAACTACGATCTCATCATCCTGGATCTGATGATGCCGCTGAAGGACGGCCTGGAGGCCTGCCAGGAGATCCGCAGCTTCTCCACCGTGCCCATCATCATGCTCACCGCCCGCAGCGAGAAGGCGGACATGCTCATGGGCTTCGAGTCCGGGGCGGACGACTATGTGACCAAGCCCTTCGACATCATGGTGCTGAAGGCCCGGGTGCGGGCCCTGCTGCGCAGAGCCAGCCTCTCCGCTCCGGCGGGGCAGAGCTTCCCCCAGGTGCTGCAGCGGGGGCACATCAGCGTGGACGAGGTGCGCCGCACCGCGTATAAGGACGGGGTGCCGGTGGAGCTGACCATGAAGGAGTTCGACCTGATCCTGTTTCTGATGAAGAATCCCGGCCGGGTCTACAGCCGGGAGGCGCTGCTGGATCTGGTCTGGGGCTACGAGTACCAGGGGGACACCCGCACCGTGGACGTGCACATCCGCAGGCTGCGGGAGAAGCTGGAGCTGGACCCCGCCCATCCCGACTACATCGCCACCAAATGGGGCGTGGGATACTACTTTAGTGAAAAATGAAGAATGAATAATGAATAATTGCGGTGTGCCGCTGCGCGGCACGAATTATAAATCATCGCCGCAGGCGATACCTTAATTATTCACTATTCACTATTCACTATTCACTATTCATTTTTCATTTCAAAAACGGAGTTTTTGATTATGCACAGTATCCGCACACAATTTATCTCCTTCATCGTGGCGCTGCTGCTGATCCTGCTGCTGCTGCTGAACACCTATCCGCTGATCTCCTCCCGGGACGCGATCTTCGAGGAGAAGCGCAGCTCCATGACCGCCCAGGCCTCCACCGTGGCGGCGCCCCTCTCCGGGCTGGAGCGGCTCAGCGGGGAGAATATCACCGAGGTGCTGCGCTACCTGGATCTGAGCGGCTACACCCGCGTGCTGGTGACGGATCGGGAGGGCACGATCCTCTATGATTCGGACAGCGCCGGCGGGGCGGTGGAGGACGTGCAGACCTGCCTCACGGGGAAGACGGTGTTCCGCTCCTCCTTCACGGAGGCGGCCTTCGTCAGCAGCATCGCCATGCCCCTGAGCTCCCAGGGGGAGCTGATCGGCGCCCTCTATCTGACGGAGCACGACGAGGAGCGGGCGGAGATCATCCTGGCCTTCCAGAACCGGATCCGCGCGGCCTCCCTGGGCATCGGCGGCCTGGCGCTGGTGGTGGCGCTGGTCTTTGCCTTCCTGCTGCTGCAGCGCATCCGCGCTCTGGTGCGCTCCATGCGCGTGGTGGCCCAGGGGGACTACAGCTACCGCCATGTGAACCGGGGGCGGGACGAGATCACCGAGCTGGGGGAGGAGTTTAACCAGCTCACCGAGCGGCTGCAGACCACCGAGGAGCAGCGCCGCCGCTTCGTGTCCGACGCCTCCCATGAGCTGAAAACGCCCCTGGCCTCCATCCGCCTGCTGGCGGACAGCGTGGTGCAGAACGAGAACGTGGACGCCGCCACCATGCGGGAGTTCGTCACGGACATCGGCAACGAGGCCAAGCGCCTCCAGCGCACCACCGAGAAGCTGCTGACCCTCTCCCGGCTGGACGACGGGGTCTCCGCGCCCTCGGAGCCCATCGACCTGGGGAAGGTGGTGGAGGATACCCGGACGCCGCTGCGCCCCCTGGCCAGGGAGAAGGACGTGCGCCTCTCCCTGGAGCTGGAGGAGGACTGCCGGGTGCTGGCCACGGAGGACGATCTGTTCCACATCGTCTTCAATCTGGTGGAAAACGCCGTCAAATACAATGTCCCCGGCGGCAGCGTGGAGATTTCGCTGCATCAGGACGATAAGCAGGTGACGCTGCAGGTGTCCGACACGGGCATCGGCATCCCGGAGGCGGATCGGGAGAACATCTTCAGCCGCTTCTACCGGGTGGACAAGGCCCGCTCCCGGGAGGCGGGCGGCAGCGGCCTGGGACTCAGTATTGTACACGACGCGGTGCTGGCCCATGGGGGCAGCATCACCGTCGGTCAAAATTCGCCGCAGGGCTCGGTCTTTACCGTGACTTTCCCGCGGCCAAGTTCAGAGGAGGAAACATGAACAACATCGCTCGTATCCAGGAAGCTCTTGTCCGGCAGGGACTGGACGCCATTCTCATCACCGACGAGAAGAACCAGCGCTACGCCACCGGCTTCGCCTTTACCGACGGGGCGGTGGTGGTGAGCCGGGAAAAGGCCTGGCTGCTCACCGACTCCCGCTACATCGAGGCGGCAGAGAGGATCGCCGGGGGCTGCTGCAAGGTGCAGATGTTCGACCGGCTGCACAGCCAGACGGATCTGATCCGCGCGGCTCTGGCCGAGGCCGGAGCGGAGCGCCTGGCCGCCGAGGACGGGAAGCTCAGCCACGCCCGCTGGGCCGGCCTGGAGAAGGCCCTGGAGCGGGAGCTGCTGCCCGCGGGCGATCTCATGATGGGCCTGCGCGCCAGCAAGAGCCCCGAGGAGATCGAGAGCATGATCCGCGCCCAGCGCATCAGCGAGAAGGCGCTGGAGGAAGTGCTGCACATCATCAAGCCCGGCATGACCGAGAAGGAGGTCATGGCGGAGCTGGTCTACCACATGCTCAAAAACGGCAGCGAGGGCAATTCCTTCGACCCCATCGTGGTCACCGGCAAGAACACCTCCATGCCCCACGGCGTGCCCGGCGACACCGTCATTCAGGACGGGGACTTCGTCACCATGGACTTCGGCAGCCTCTCGGACGGCTACTGCTCCGACATGACCCGCACCGTGGCGGTGGGCCACGCCACCGAGGAGATGAAGCAGGTCTACTACACCGTGCTGGAGGCCCAGCTGGCCGGCATCGCCGCCGCCCGCTCCGGCATCCCCGGCAAGCTCATCGACCAGGCCGCCCGGGACGTGATCGAGAAGGCCGGCTACGGCCAATACTTCGGCCACGGCTTCGGCCACAGCCTGGGGCTGGACATCCACGAGCCCCCCATGGCCGGCCCCCGGGGCGAGGCGCTCATGGAGGTCAACGACCTCTGCTCCGCCGAGCCGGGCATCTATATCCCCGGCAAGTTCGGCGTGCGCATCGAGGACGTGATGATCATCCGCCCCGAGGGCGCCGAGGTCATCACCAAGGCCCCCAAGATGGAGCTCATCGTGCTGAATAACTGAGTTTTGAGTGTTGAGTTTTGAGTTTTGAGGAGACGGGAGAGCCGTAGGGGCGGCTATCAGCCGCCAGTAGTTTTGAGTTTTGAGATTTGAGCGAAGAGTTTGAGGAGACGGGCGGCCTTGCCTCCCCTGCAAGGGGAGGTGTCGCCGGCGCCTGCGCCGGTGACGGAGGGGTTCTCTCGTCCCCCGTAGGGGCGATTCACGAATCGCCCGCGTCGGACAAGCGGGCCGTCGAGGGCGCCGGCCCCTACGGCGTGGACGGGCGTTTCCCCGTAGGGGCGATTCACGAATCGCCCGCCGACATGCGCGGACGTCCGACCAACGGGCGACCACAAGGGTCGCCCCTACGGCGAAACCCCCGGCTCACCGCAAATTCCGAATTCCGAATTCCGAATTCCGAATTCACTGCAACAGCTTGCAACAGCTTGCAACGGGTTGTCAGGCCGTTGCACCCGTTGCACCTGTTGCACCCGTTGCAGAGGCCGCCTTTTCCGCTCCTTTTCGGCTTTGCAAAGAAAATGCTTGCAAAACGCACGGATATACTGTAAAATAAATCAGCTATGATCTGCACAAACAGAAACTAACTACGGGAGGACCCATATATGATTACTGCAGGCGAATTCAGAAACGGCGTGACCTTTGAGATGGACGGCCAGGTGATGCAGGTCGTCGAGTTCCAGCACGTCAAGCCCGGCAAGGGCGCGGCCTTCGTGCGCACCAAGATGAAGAACGTCATCACCGGCGCCGTGACCGAGACTTCCTTCAACCCCACCGCCAAGTTCGAGAACGCTACCGTGGATCGCCAGACCATGGAGTATCTCTACAATGACGACAATCTCTACTACTTCATGAACCCCGAGACCTACGAGCAGGAGCCCGTGGACGGCAGCGTCCTGGGAGACAACTTCAAGTTCGTCAAGGAGAATATGGAGTGCACCATCTACTCCTACAAGGGCAAGGTCTTCAATGTGGAGCCTCCCTTCTTCGTGGAGCTGGAGGTCACCGAGACCGATCCGGGCTTTGCCGGCAACACCGCCACCAACGCCACCAAGCCCGCCACCGTGGAGACCGGCGCCGAGATCAAGGTGCCCCTCTTCATCGAGCGCGGCGAGCGCATCAAGATCGATACCCGCACCGGCGAGTATCTGTCCAGAGCGTAACTGTGTGAATAATACTAATACCTGATAGAAAGCTTTAGAAAGATTTCCGAGGCAGAATTGTGACAGGCGAGGCGCTTCCCGCAGAGCATAATGGAGATATATGGTCAAGGGAAGCAACGAAGCATGGCGCAATTCTGACCGGAAAGATTCAAAGATTTCTATTAGGTGTTAGTATAAACCGTAGGGGCGGCCCTTGTGGCCGCCCGCGGTCTATAGAGCAGGCAGGAAATGTGAATATGAAAAGGAGGTCACTATCATGACGATCGTTGAAAAAGCCGCATATCTGAAGGGACTGACCGAGGGTCTGGGCGTGGAGCCGGATTCCCGGGACGGGAAGCTCTGGGGGGCGCTGAATGATCTGCTGGCCGACATGGCCCATGAGATCGAGGACCTCCAGTCCAGCCATCTGGATCTGGCGGACGCCATGGACGAGATGTGCGAGGATCTGACCATGCTGGAGGAGATGGTGGACGCCTACGACGTGCCCGATGACAGCTGGGACGATGAGGACGAGTTCTTCGACGAGGACGAGGATCCGGACAAGATCTGCGACCTGGACTTCTCCAAGGACGAGGAGCTGGACGACGTGGACGAGGATGAGGAAGAGGACGAGGAGCTCGAGGTGGACGGCGTGCTGTATGACGCCACCTGCCCCTCCTGCGGGGAGGAGATCACCTTCGACGAGGAGACCCTGGAGAAGGGCTCCATCCGCTGCCCCAACTGCGGGGAGGAGCTGGAGTTCGACCTGGGCGAGGACGAGTGAGAGCGCCCGGGCGGGCAAAAAATAATATATTATTTATTAAGAGAAAATATTTATAGTTTATAAGAGAAAATGTTATTAAATAATATATTATTATAGAGAACGTATATAATAGAGAACGTAATATATACGAGAACACATGCCGGGCGGCCCCAGGGCCGCCCGGCTTTTGCGCGCCCGCCCCTGCAGGGGCTCCCCTTGCCTCCCCTGTAGGGGCGAACTTTGCCTCCCCTGCAAGGGGAGGTGTCGCCGGCGCCTGCGCCGGTGACGGAGGGGTTCTCTCGTCGCCCGTAGGGGCGATTCATGAATCGCCCGCCGACCTGCGCCCGCGTCGGACAAGCGGGCGGGTAATACCCGCCCCTACGCAGGAGACGGACACGCGGGCCCGGCCATGGGCTGGGCGCCGGCCCCTACGCAGCGGACGGACAAGCGGGCCGTCGAGGGCGCCGGCCCCTACGCAGCAAACGGCCTTGCCTCCCTCTTTGAGGGTCTTGGGTGTGCCCCAGTGCGCACACTGGGGCGGAGGGAGTGCCGCTGACGGAGGGGTTCTCTCGTCGCCCGTAGGGGCGATTCACGAATCGCCCGCCGACCCGCGCCCATGTCGGACAAACAGACGAGCAATGCTCGTCCCTACGGCGCGGATGCACGTTTCCCACAAATTCCGAATTCCGAATTCCGAATTCCCTGCAACAGGTGCAACGGGTGCAACGGGTGCAACGGCCTGACAACCCGTTGCAAGCTGTTGCAACCCGTTGCAGGAAGAGGGAAGAGAGATGGAATGCCGTTCTCTGCCGCGGCGTGACTTCGCCGTTCTCTGCCGCGGGATGGCTTCGCCGTTCTCTGCCGCGGCATGACTTCGCCGTTCTCTGCCGCGGCATGGCTTCGCCGTTCTCTGCCGCGGTGTGACTTCGCCGTTCTCTGCCGCGGTGTGACTTCGCCGTTCTCTCCCGCCTCTGCAACAGGTGCAACGGGTGCAACGGGTGCAACAGCCTGACAACCCGTTGCAAGCTGTTGCAACCCGTTGCAGGAAGAATGAACAGCGAAGAGAGACGGGGGGAGACCCCTTCCGTCACGGCTGCGCTGCGCTTGCCGCGACACCTCCGCCTTGCGGTGCCCGAAAAACGCTGCGCACATTCGTTTGCTTGCGTTTTTCGACCGCTGCGGAAATTCCGGCTTCGCTTCATCTGCCACTGGCAGCGCGAAGCCGCAATTCCCCCGGA
>JAEEGI010010777.1_pt1 | contig 19809 bp, 15 predicted proteins | sample 8958751 | NCBI WGS metagenome assembly JAEEGI01 (sample SAMN16246545, study PRJNA631951) | gut metagenome | biome: gut microbiome; feature: rumen; material: KS-attached | host: Bos | place: Iran: Karaj | collected 2018-10 | reverse complement strand
CACCTCCCGAAGGAACTCTCCGAAATCATCGACATGATCCAGGATCGCCTGAATAAGGCTTAATCAACCTTATTTTCCCTAACGGAAAATCCTTTAAAAATGCCCTTGCGATGAAAGTCGCAAGGGTGTTTTGTTTGTAAAACGTTATTCTGACCCACGCAGTGGGGAAGGTTCTCGAAGTAAGGCGGGAATCTATTTGCAACGTTCAGAATCTAAAGCGTCATAACAGCCATATTCTCTTCTGCCGAAATACAATTTTGTAGTATCGGCTTTAGATTCGTCAAATTTGAACTTTGTCGTTATATCGAGCGTGTCTCCGCGACCGTATTGGTCCTTATAGACGAGCTTCCAAGTGATAGTCGTATCTCTATAGCTGTCCATGGACTCATTAAATAATTCGTAAGTATAATTTTGGATTTTTTCGGGTAATGACCATGAAATATACCAATATGCATTTGCATCGGGATTATATAGAACAAGTGGTTCCCTGACTTCACATTTTGATTCGTTTGTTTTTTCATCTGATTTTACATAAGCTTCGAGCCCCCAATCATAGTCATTTCTATTTTTCCATGAAAAACTTTTGGGGAGTCCGATAGCATCAATAGAATAATTAGATCTTATTTGAAAAATTTGGGAGCAATAGTTTCCGGATAAGTTTGATAAGGCCTTCTTTACGGCTTCTTTATCGAATGCGGGAATGTTTGCAACAGGGATGTAGTGGAGTAAAGCTTCATCACCGAAGTTTAAATTCTTATAGGTTGTATCGTTAATCGTGTCTTTATATTCGGGACATGCTATATCGTCACCGTTCGAATCGGTGCATAATAATAAACCAAGAGTTGGGCAATTGCCCATGCATTCACTCGTATAGCATGAAAATGTTGAATCTGCAATCTTGCAGTCAGATTCGTGCCATTCGGAAATATTGCCATAGTAATCTTTGATGCGTAAAATCGTTACATGTCTGTAAAGTGTGCTATCTGCAATTGAAACTTTATTTTCGACAGTCTTTTCTTCTGCCGGTTCTGCGTTATGGACGCCGGTTTCATTATTTGCACAAGCCCCCAAATAGAGCGTTAGGCTTATTAACGATGTAATCGTGAATTTATTGTACAATTTCATAACAACTCCAAGAGGGACTTCTTCCAAAAATATAAAAATTCTATCTAATAAACGAATATTTTCATCCCAATGGAGGCCAATGGAGGCGGGCATATCTAGATTCTTTATATATTTTATCGCGTGTGTATTATATAGGAGGGTTACATGAAACTTTTGCGTGAAATTGTCGGTTACGTGCTCGGGGGAGTGCTATTTGTAGGGCTAATTCCAACGCTGATGTGGCTTGCCTCGGGAATGCCGGATTTATTGCCGATTGACATCGCTAGGGGAGGGGTCGCCATCAGTCCGCAATGATGTTGTTCTGTAATTTTTCGTTGTTCCGTAATTTATATAACAGTTGGAACAATAAAATATGAATAAAGGACTCGTATTGCGAAATCCTCTAACCGTTGTGAAAATAATTTTTTACGTCATTTTATGATGAATTAATCAATATATGTTGTTCAATGTGATGTAATGTTTTAATATTTTTATTATATTATTAGCGTTTCTGACAACGTTTATCTATGGAGGGTAAAATGGAAAACCAAGAAAATAATTTGGTGTCGAGTGTTTATACTCGTATAAAAAACCATTATGAAGCTTTGCGCAGTGGTCTTGGCGACGGTAAAACGCAATCTTCAGAATTCAACATTGCAAATTGTTGTTGTTGCAAAAAAAATAACCCGAATATTGAATCGGTCTGGTCTCAAAAATCCTATGTTTTTTTAGAGCAACCGTATAATGTCGATGATAAAGGTGATGCAAACGGCCATTTGCGTATCCATCCGAACCTTTGGGAAAATGGGGCGAGTAATCATTTGTCGGGCGTATTTGAAGTGTTGAAGGATAAAATTTATCAGGTCCGTGGCTACGATATGTCCAATATTACGTTTGTAAGGAGCAATCCGCCTGTCGAAAACGGTTCTACCGGTAATCAGGCTCGCTGGATAGTCATGGATACGTTGATGAGCAATGAATGCACTGAAGTGGCGATGAAACTGTTTGAAAATTACTTGCAGGAAGCGGATAGCGGTTATAGCCTTCATGGAAACATTGTGGGGATGATTATCAGCCATTCGCATATAGACCATTATGGCGGAATGGAAACGGTAGCCAAGTACTTTGTTGAAGAAAACAACAAGATTGAATGCGATGTTAAATGTCCGTTTACCATTGCGCCGGCGGGTTTCTACGATCATGCCGTGAGTGAAAACGTGTATTTGGGCAATGCCATGGGGCGTCGCGCCTCTTACCAGTATGGCAGTTTTATAAAGCCGGAATATAATCCAGATGATCCTGAAAATCAGAACGTTGATTCATATACCAGTGGCGAAATCAGTATCGGGATTGGGCAGGGGCAATCTACGGGGAGCCCGTCGGCTGTAGGCAGGCCGACATTAGAAGTTGACAAGAATACGGTTTTGATATTGGATGGCCTAAAAGTCGGATTTCAGCTTACGCCGGGGACGGAAGCACCTGCTGAAATGAACAACTATTTTTACGATTATAACGCGTTGTGGCTAGCGGAAAACTGTTCCGGTACGTTGCACAACCTTTACACGCTTCGTGGTGCTGAAATCCGCGATGCGAAAGCTTGGGCAAGCTATCTGATGGAAACCGCACTTTTGTATGGTGACGATGCGGAAGTCGTTTTCCAGAGCCATAACTGGCCGCATTGGAAACCTGAAAATGATAAAAACTACATCCGGAATTTTATTGTCGATACGGCTTCCATTTACAAGTATATTCACGACCAGACGCTTCTTTATATGAACATGGGCTACAAGATGAACGAAGTGGCCGACATGCTTGTTCTGCCGAGGGGTATCCAAAAGAACTGGAGCCTCAAGCCGTTTTATGGCACTCCTGTACACAATGCCAAGGCCGTTTATCAGAAATACCTTGGATGGTACGACGCCAATCCCATCCATCTTCAGGAGCTCCCACCGGAACAGCTCGCAAAAGAAATGATGCGCTACATACAGGCCGGTAGCAAAGAAAACATGCTGACTATGATCAAGGACGATATTGCTGCCGGGAATTTCTGGACGGCGGCCTATATGGCAAACCAGATGTTCCTTTGTGGCGATAAGGATGAATGTGTCGACAAGGCAAAGGATTTATGCGCCTCGGCATTGCAGCAACTTGGTTACCAGTGCGAATCGGGAACATGGCGTAACGCTTATCTTTCCGCTGCATATGAACTTCGTAAAGGGAAGGTCCATGCGAATAAGCCTTCTGCAAACTCTCTAGGACAAATGCCGCCTGAAACGTTGCTTGATTATATCTCCATCTTCTTCGATGGTGAAAGAGCGGCAACTAATGTTCATTGCGACATGTACCTTAACGTTTTCGAAGAAAATGCGGATGATATAAACTGTACTCGATTCTTGTTCGTCGTGAGAAATGGAGCCATCCTTTACCACAAAGTTGAAGATGCGGAACAAATTAAAAAAATTAGCAGTAGCGCAACATCTATTACTATTCAGGATCTTAGGAATGTCGCTATTGGCAGGTACGATGGACCATGCGAAATACTTTCCCAGATTTCCAAGGCCATGGTTTTTGTCAACTGCGACCGCTTTAGATATTTCGACATTGTTGACCGTCACGATAGTGAAGTGCTGTTGGAAAACGGTGAAATTGTCGATTTGAAAACGGAAGTGGAAGGTTGCATACAATTGCTTGAAAAATATACGGATACATTTGCGAGTGACTCCGATGTGGTTCTGCTATCGAATAAGGACCTTGAACCGTGGGAACGCTATTATCGCATCTTGAAAAAACAAACTCATGTCATTCTTGAAGGGGATTTCTTCATTCCTGGTGATGAAACTATGGGAATAGGGAATGATAACAAGTTTATGTCGTATGAACTGTATTATACATTGTACAGCCTTTATCGGTACTTGTATAGAAATTATCTGAAAAATGATTATGGTTATAAATTTGTAGACGATGCCAAAAGTGCTTCTTTTGTCAAGTTGAAAGAAAATATTGTTTTATTTGAAACGTATGTGGCCGACTGTTATTTGTGTAGCCCCAATAGCAAGATTACATTTGACATTGACGATTCTAATGCGTGGTGCTATTTGAATAATGTCGATCAACGTGGAGAAATTTCATTTACTGTTTCCAAATTTTTTGAACATCTTTGCGTATATTACAAGAGGTTTTCTGAAAAAATTAACGGTGCAAAATAAACAGTAAAAATCATATATGCATTTTCCCTTGCGATTAATTCCGCAAGGGATTTTTTGTTTAGAAACAATCGTTGTTATTAATTGCCAGTACGAAATCTATATGAACTCCGAACGAGGGCCTTCTTCGCAAAAACATTTCCCTGTTTTTTTGTGAATCATGCAGCTTGGATTTCTGTATTTTTTAGCTTCAGGGCATATTTCTTCATCGAATTTACAATGTTTCCCAGAGCCCTGATTGCTAGTAATGGCGTTATAGCATTTGGTTATTATTTTGTCGCGGGGCTCATGAGAATCAATTTTTGTTTTTATGTTGAGCGTGTCGCCCCGACCGTACTGATCTTTATATACAAGTTTCCACGTGAATGTTGTGTCTTTGTTTGATTTTAAAGAATTGTTGAAAATTTGGTAATCGTAAGTTTGCAATTTTTCAGGAATTTGTTCGAATCTATAACGCCGGTATTCTCTATACGCATCTTTTCTAGGCTCTATGATACATTTGTTTTCTGTATCAATACGAGTGCCGTTTTTGGTTTGTACGAATTTTATGGTGGGACCGATTCGAGACGTGGGGTAGTCATTTGTCCATGTTAAAAAATCGGGGAGCCCAATGGCTTCAAGACTGTAATGAGATCTGAACCTTAGAAGTTCATAACAGTGTTTGGCGGGTAAATGCGAAAAGAACTCTGCCACACCTTTAATTGGAAACGTATTTGGTTTTTCAGTGGGCGGAATGTAGCTGGATAACGGTTTTTCTCCGAAATTCAAGTTTATATATGTCGTATCGAATATTTCAACTAGATTTTTTTTATTGACAGGATTTAGTTCGAGATCACCAGAAAAAAAGAATGTAAGGTCCGCTTTTTCACGGAGACGTGCGCAAGAAAAGAATGTACTGTGTACATTGCAGTCTTTTGCGTCCCAAATGGCCGTATCTCCGTTTGATTTAAAGATACGGTATGCTGTTAATGGCGTATGGACGATACTGTCTGAACTGTCGTAATATTTTAACTGGTTGTTGTTGACATCTAGGTCGAATTTCGTAGTGATATCTAGCGTGTCGCCATTACCGTATTGGTCCTTATAGACAAGTTTCCATGAAATAGTCGTGTCTTTATAAGGACGAAGTGATCCATTGAAAAATTGATATTCGATTGTTTGTACATATTCTGTGTCGGAAATAAAATTTTTATTCGCAGATTTTGAAGGCATCGGGCTGTTGGGGAGGAGATATTCTATATGAGTGGCTTCTATGCTGCATTCGTCTTTGTTTGTCGCGTTTTTGTTTGCATAAGCTTGATAGCCAAAAAGAACGCCATTTCTATTTTTCCATACAAAATCATCTGGAAGTCCAATGGATTCAATGTGGTAGTTCGATTTGAATCTTAGAAGTTCTGAACAAGATTTGCCGGATAGTTGGGACAAAAAAGTTGTAACGTAATCTCTGTCGAATTTTGGAATATTAACGGTGTTTTTTTGTTTTTCATTAGAATTGCCGGTATTGTTTATGAACCAAAATAAATAACATGCAAGACTTGCCAATCCGATGATAACAACTAATTTTTTTTTCATGTCTATACTCAAACGTTAATGATTACTGCCATAAAATAAAAAAAATTTGCTGTGCGGTAAGAATCTAAAATTCTATTGATGACAATGACTAAGAAAAATGAAAAAAGTTTTCTTTACAGGTTTTTTTTAAGTCCTTTTATTGTCCATCCTTTCCGTGAATTTGTGCCATAAATTCACGAATCTAGATTCAAAAGGTTTATTTTTACCGCAAGTGCATTATATAGAGAGATTGGGATGAGGTGCGTGAACGTGCAATTAACGAAAGGATTAGGCAAATAATTCTGGAGATTGCAACTTTACGGGACCGTTTTTTCTCCGATTGACCATTCTATGTAAATAAAAACATAAATTTGGACAAAATGTCGAATTGACATCCATAATTTTATATTATAAACATAATGAAAAAAATATTGATTACAGTTCTTTTATTTTTATCTGCATCTTTTGCCCAGTTCTATTATACTCCTTCGGCTCAATGGGATGGGGCGGATAGTGCGTCGTCTGCGCAAACGGATCATTGTTCCAGTGACTTTGCGGAACTTTCGATTCAAAAGCGGGCTCTTGCAAAAAAATTTGGAGAATGCGCCGAAAAGATTTCTCATTATACGGTTTCGCTTCTGTTTTTTACCCTGAAAGAAGGGGAGTCTGGCCAAATGGAAGAGGCAAAGTGCTTTGCCGAGTACGTAGAAATGTTTAAGCCTTTTGCAACTTGCTTCAAGACGAGATATCAAAATACATTGCCTTTTTCTATAGATGAACGGAATTCTTATCTGTACTACTGGGCGGCGAATTCCGATGATTCCAGAGCTTTCAATGAATTACTGGCGTATATGCTTCATTACAAGCAAATCCAGGAAAAAGAAGCCGGTCTTGAAATTCTTGACCAGTTCAATACGTTTGACGAAGAGTTGGCGTTGCGCAATGTATCGCTTGAAGACATGGAAAAGAAAATCGCCGAGGCGAACGGTTCTCGCGAGGACAAGGACATTTTGAGGCTTTATTTCAAGTACATCAAGGCGAAATACAATTATCGTTTCCGTTGTAATATGAAATCGTCGTTTGTGTGCGATACGTCTTGGCTTGGCGACGAAAAGAATGCTTTTTTGAAGAAATATCCGGAATCGGATTATCGTGATTTTGTCGAAACCCAGATGCCCGGTTTTATTCCAAAGACGGTCGAAGAAAAGAAACAGGCGAAAGAGGAAAACTTGCAGGTCAAGCTGAAAATCCGTGAACAGGAAATTGCTAGGAAAATAGCGGAGAGAGATGTCTGGGTGGCGTTGACGGGAATCGCAATGTTTGGTATCCCGGTGACTTCGACTTCGGGCTTTGACCACAATTTTAACGTTTCGACCATGTTCGGGGTTGCGCTCAGGGCGAGCTACCGCAGGGCATTTTTCCAGTATCAGTACAATTTCTCTCTCGGCGGAAACAACGAAGGCGGCTCCACTTCTGAAAAGTCGTATTCCCTGATGCTGGGCGGGGCCATTGGTCCGAAAAAGATATTTACGATTGATTTGTTTGCGGGACTCTCGTACATCGACACGTATCCGAACGACTCGGAAATGCCGCATCCGAATTTGGATTATTCTTCCTGGACTTTGGGCGCCCAAGGGAATTACTATATCCCGATGACGGAATCGTGCGACATGGTCGCATTTGCGCAAGTCCGTATGAATTATGTCGAAAACTATTGCAGAGAAAGTTTCGTGGAAAAAGAAAATGGCCATCCAAGCAGGTGCAGGGATCCCTATAGTTCGGGAAGTACGGGAGCGTCGAGTTGGGAAGACTTGCAGTGGACCTTCAGCTTGGGCGTTGCAGTCCGTTTTTGGAAACCGAAGCCTGCGTCATGGTATTAAAGAGGAAACTGCATGAAATTCACTACTGGTATTGTTGCTTTTTTTGCACTTTTGTTTGTGGGGTGCAGTAGCCCTCGTTTGGCGGTTAATCCGAAGTGGACTTCGGCTCCAGATAAATTTACCGTAATCGTTTCGGAACCTTATGTCGCCAATTCGGACGATATCTCGGATGATTTCGGCGAAGATGAATCCTTCAAGAAATGGTCTGTCGCTTATTTGAATGATGCGCTTAATGCATTTACATCTGTTCCGCATTCTGTAAGGGTCGTCGATGACAATACTTTTATGATGGCCCAATTGCCTCTTGAAGACGGCTTTATTGGCGTTCCTTTGCCCGTCAAAGAAAAAATGGAAGGGCTCACGGGAATTGTTGTCTGTGTCCATCCAGTGCGTTTTTGGAGAGAAATTAGTCCTTGCCATAACCGTAATGGCGGGTGCATCAACAATAAAAGCCTGAACCTTAATGTGATGTACAGTATCGTTTCTGTAGAGGATTCTAGTGTACTTGCCTATGGCGGCGCTTATGACAGGAGTTCGTTTACATTTGCCATGACAAAAGGCGATTGGGAAAATGTTGTAGAGGGTATCGCGAAGAAAATTGTGGAGAAAACTCCGCTGCAAAAGTAAGGTCCGTTTGTTTACGGCTGTAAAACCCTCTCCCAATATTTCGTAAATACGCAAGTTTTTTTTATATATATTTTTTTTATTGCGGTAGCTTCTAAAGTTTTTACCGAAGCGATTCTTAGAAGTGACCCTATAGTGTTCTGTTGTTCGGAGTTTTAACCCCTGACGAACTTGGAGAGGTTTCATGCTGTTAGAAAAAATAAAGTCCCCGGCCGACGTGAAAGCGCTAGATGTCAAGAGTCTTGAAGATCTTGCCGCAGAAATGCGTGTGGCGCTTCTCAAAAAGCTTTCGAAATGTGGTGGCCATGTGGCGCCGAATTTGGGCTTTGTCGAAGGGACGATTGCGCTTCATTACGTTTTCGATTCTCCGAAGGACAAGATTGTCTATGATGTGAGCCACCAGAGTTACAGCCACAAAATGCTTACGGGACGCGCCCAGGCGTTTTTGGACGAATCGCATTATGGCGACGTGACGGGATACAGCGAACCGTGCGAAAGCGAACACGACTTTTTCATGGTTGGGCATACATCGACATCGGTGAGCCTTGCGCTTGGCCTTGCGACGGCGCGCGATGTGCTGCGCGAATCAGGGAATGTTATTGCCGTGATTGGAGATGGTTCCTTGAGCGGCGGCGAAGCGTTCGAAGGTCTTGATAACGCAGGCGAATATGCAACGAATTTTATCGTGGTGGTGAACGACAACGAAATGTCCATTGCCGAAAACCACGGCGGGCTTTACAAGTCCTTGGCGGAGCTCCGTGCGAGTGACGGCAAGTCCGAAAACAATTACTTCAAGTCGTTGGGTTTTGATTACAAATATCTGGAACGGGGTAACGATATTGCTTCGCTCATCGAGATTTTCAAGTCTGTGAAGAATTCAACGCGGCCGGTCGTTGTGCATCTGCACACGCAAAAGGGACTCGGCTATTCGTTTGCCGAACAGAATCGCTAAGGCTGGCATTGGGCTGCTCCGTTCAATATCGATACGGGCGTAATCAATTGGGGCAGCGGCGAGAACTATAGCGAAATTCTTGGGCTATACTTGATGGCGAAAATCAAGAGCGACCCGAAAGTGGTTGTCATTCACTCTGCGGTTCCGGCGGGAATCGGTTTCCATGCATCTCGCCGTAAGGAAGCTCTCAAGCAGTATATTGACGTGGGAATTGCCGAGGAACATGCGGTGGCGCTAGCTTCCGGGCTTGCGAAGGGGGGCGCAAAGCCGATTTACAGCACGCACGGTACTTTTTTGCAGCGTACTTACGACCAAATTTCGCAGGACTTGTGTGCGAACAACAACCCGGCGACGATACTTGTGACGATGTCCGGTGCCGATGGCATGAACGATACGACGCACCTCTGCATTTTCGACATCCCGATGCTCTCCAACATTCCGAACTTGGTTTATCTATGCCCGACATGCGTCGAGGAATTCAAGACGATGGCGGACTGGGCTATTGACCAGACGGAACATCCGGTGGCGATCCGTGTGCCGAACGCCGTGCATCACCGTAGCGATATTTTCGAGAATGATTATTCCGTTCTGAACAAGTTCAAAGTCGTGCATCGCGGGAGCCGTGTGGCGTTGATTGGCCTTGGCGATTTTTACCAGCGTGCGGCGGCGGTAGCGCTTGAACTTCGTCGTGAAGGCATTGACGCGACACTTGTGAATCCGCGCTATGCCAGTGGTGTCGATAAGGAAATGCTCCTGGATCTTGCGAAAACGCACGACGTTTTTGTGACGCTTGAAAATGGCGTTGTCGAAGGCGGCTTCGGTCAGAAGGTCGCGACGGCGCTTGGCGAAACGGATGCGAAGGTGCTTGTGCGCGGGCTTTCCAAGACGTTCTACGATAAGGTGAGCTTTGCGGACCTCTGTGAGAAAAATCACTTGAATCCGGCACAGATTGCAAAAGAGGTGGTTGCGCTGATTTCGTAATCGTCGCATTCAAATTTTTTTTGTATTATGTAGGCATGAAAAAAATTAAAATAATCGTCATGATTATTCCGCTGGTGCTGCTTTTTATCGCATCGGCGGTTTATGTCTATTATGCAAATGCCGAAGCCTTGCGTGACGTGCAACTCGATTGCAAGTCTGTAATCGATGTACATCCCGATGATATTGAAAAATCTTTGTCGCAGGTGCAGACCGATATGGAACTTGGCGAACCTTTTAGAGTCTATCCGATAGAGACCAGCCCCGACAGTGAGAATGTGTTCCGTTCGACGCTTATCGAATACCCGTTTAACAGTTCTCCCCGAGCGGATTCGCTGGACAACGTAAGCTTGCGGGGAATCATTTTGTATGTGCATGGCTATAACGATTATTTCTTCCAAAAGGAACTTGCCGAAAAGGCGGACTCGGCGGGATTTGCTTTTTTTGCGATAGACTTGCACTATTGCGGTCGCTCCTATGTTTCAGATGAACCGCGAGGCGACATGCGAAACGTGAAAGAGTATTATGCGGAACTGGACGTGGCTGTCGAACTCAGCAAGAAAATTGCGGTCGATGATTACGAAGAGGCTGAACATATTCCGTTTGTCATTATTGGTCATTCCCTGGGTGGACTTATTTCTTCGTTGTACGTGAATGACCGTAGTGAAGAACATTTTACGGCGCTTGTTCTGAACAGTCCTTTTTTGGATATGAATTTCAACTGGTTCGTGCGGAAAGTCGGTTTGCCGTTCGTATCCGAATTGGCGCTGTTCTTGCCGGATTTCACGCTGGGCCCGACGGGTGACCCGAATTATGCCCATTCTATTCTGAAACGGGAAAAGGGTGAGTGGGAGTACAATGAAAATTTGAAGAGTGTCGTGCGTCCGACCCAGTACCTGGGCTGGCTCCGTGCCATTATGAACGCTCAGGGACGAGTCCATTCCAAGTTGAAATTCAAGCATCCGGTGCTCGTGATGCACAGTGGCTGTTCGATAAAGAGCGAGGAATGGTCGGACGATTACCGGCATTGTGACGGTGTTTTGAATGTGGAGCATATGGATGAATGGTCGCCCAGTCTTGGTGACAGCGTGACGACCAAGGTTATTCAGGATGGTCTCCATGATTTGTACTTGTCCCGCAAGGACCTGCGCGACAGGGCCTACCGTGAAACATTCGATTTTATCGATGAACATGTGAAATAGGGCTGGCCTAATTAGAGTTTCAAAAAAAAAGAATTATATTTTCAAATAGAAAACCAAGGAGTACTCTGAATGAATAGATTATTGTCGATTTGTTTCTGTGCAATGATGCTTGCAACGGCGTGCAATTCTTCTGAAGAACCCAAGCCGCAAGCGATTGCGAAAAAAGTGGAAACTGTGCAGCCGGCCGCTGCAACTGTTGAACAGAAAGTCGCTTCGATTACAACGATTGACTGGCTAAAGGCTCTTGAAATGAACAAGGCCGGTGCTCTCCTTATTGATGTACGTACTCCTGCCGAGGTGGCGAAGGGCATGGCTTCGGCGTCTGCAATGAATGTCCCGCTCCAGGAAATACCGCAGCGCTTGAGCGAAATCCCGAAGGACAAGGATTTGCTGATCTATTGCCGTAGCGGCAAGCGTAGCATGGCTGCGTCGAAGTTCCTTGTCGAGAACGGTTATAGCCGCGTGTTCAATATCGAAGGCGGTATTTTGGCTTTGCCGGCAAAAAAATAATATCCGATAAGGGAATTCCCGTTTTTCGTGGATGACGATGCGTGGGTGCTGAAATCACAAATTTCATGGCGTTCGCCTTAGAGCAGGCTTTTTTTTCGATAGGTGTGAGCCGCCCGAATCCGGCGGTGGGCGCCGTTGTCGTAAAAGATGGCTTCGTTGTGGGCAAGGGTCGTACGCAGTGCCCGGGAAGCGCGCATGCCGAAGTCATGGCTTTGCGCGATGCCGGAGAACTTGCTCAAGGGGCGTCTATCTTTGTGACTCTCGAACCGTGCTGCCATTATGGACGGACGCCTCCGTGTACCAAGGCCATTATCGAAGCCGGAATCAAAAAAGTTTTTTTTGCGCATTCTGACCCGAACCCTGTTGTTCATGGCAAGTCCCGTGCCATTCTCGAGGCGGCGGGGATAGAAGTCCATGAGGGCTTGGACGCCTGCGTTTCTGCATGTGTCGAAGGGTTCTCTAACGGTGACTCTTCTACGGAATGCCGATTGCTTGAACTGCAAAATCTGTATGTAGATGGTCGTGAGTCTCGCGAAGCCGAAGGGCGAGAAGTCTTTGCCGGCGTGGAACGGTTCTTTGAAGCGTATGATTATTTTGTGCGTTGCAAGCGTACGTTTGTCGAATTGAAGTCCGCCGTTTCGCAGGACGGTTTTATGGGCTGCACCGATGCCTCCGGGAAACATTTGCCTCTCAAGATTACGGCGCCTGTCGCGAATGCATGGAACCATGAACTCCGTGCGATGAGCGATGCGGTTCTTGTGGGGGCAGGGACGCTCCTGGCGGATAATCCGAGCCTCGACGTGCGTTTTGCCGAAGGTAATAATCCCGTAAAAGTGGTCTGGGCCGGGCACCATGAATTTACGGCGGGTGAACTTGCAAATTTGAAAGTGTTTTGTTCGAAAGAATCCAAGGTCCTCGTGTATTCATGTGTGGCGCAGCCGAATATTAAAGATGGCGTGATATTTTCTACGAATTCGTTTGCCGAGAATTGGCGCGCAATGCTTGATGATCTGACGGCTCGAGGTATGCACCGATTGATGGTGGAACCCGGCGCGAAACTAGCTCGTGAATTGTTTAACGCAGAATCTAGCGAAAATTCGCAGCCCCTTTGGAACCGCCTTGATTTATGGCGCTCAACGGATCCGTCGGTTGATATTTCTCTGGAAAGGCTCATCGAAAATGGAACGGTCAAGGCGGGTATCGAATACCCGGAATTGCCTGCAGGGCTTGTGGCAAAGGAATCTGCAGTTGCCGGCCCGGATGTATTGACGGTGTATTATTCGTAAGCGGTAGAGCGTGGCTTGTGCTAGGGGACAATAGATGTTTGTTCTCTTTTGTCTCTTGGAAAAAAGTTATATTTAATACAATTGATAAGAGTATCCCCTGATTATCGCCGATGGTGAAAATTGAGCGTAGGGGTGACAAGGTATTTTGATGATTCTTGACCAACAGAGAAAGATTTTCCACGAATCCTGGTATCGTCTTTCGGAGAGCAAGATTACTCTTCGTGCGAGCATTCGTGTGCATCGTCAGGTGTATCGTGGCGTTTTATGGTATGTTCTTTACGAACCGTTTACAAATCAGTATTACCGTCTGCCTCAGGGGGCTTACGAGTTTATCTCCAAGCTGAGTTCGCGCAAGACTGTGGGCGAAGTTTGGAATGAACTTTTGAATAGCGGCATGGAGAACGTGCCGAGTCAGGGCGAGGTCATCGAGATGCTTTCGCAGTTGTACCAGTCGAACATGCTTTTGTACGAGGGTGTGGATGACGGTACGATGTTGTTTGACCGCAACAAGAAAAAGGTGCAAAAGAAGGTCAAGGCCACGCTTTTGAACATTTTCTTTTTGAAGGTTCCTGTTTTCGATCCGGAATTTCTTTTGCGAAAACTCAAATGGCTCATCAATATTCTGTTGAGTGTCCCGTTTGCACTAGTCTGGCTTGCGGCGATTGTTGTTGCTGCGAAGTACGGCATCGAAAACTTCGATACGCTCAAGGATCAGACGCACGGATTCCTGTCGCCGTCGAATATCGGCTGGGTCTATGTCTGCACGGTGCTTGTCAAGTTGCTCCATGAATTCGGTCATAGCGCGGTTGTCAAGAAATATGGGGGAGAGGTCCATACGGTGGGCATCATGTTCATGCTTTTAGCGCCGCTCCCGTACATGGATGCCACGGCGAGCTGGTCTTTCCGCAAAAAGTGGCAGCGCGTGTTTGTCGGTGCGGGAGGCATGATTTTTGAATTTTTCATTGCCGCGGTTGCGCTTATTTTGTGGGCGAACCTCGGTGGCGGAATCCTCAAGGCGCTAGCGTACAATGTCTTTATTATTTGTTCTGTATCTACGGTCCTTTTCAACATCAACCCGTTGATGCGATTTGACGGTTACTACATCTTGACGGATGTGCTGGACATGCCGAACTTGCAGCAGCATTCCGTAAGCCATTTGAAGTATCTTCTGGAACGTTATGTGTTCCGCAAGCAAGATGCCGAAAAAATTGCGGAAACGTGGAGCGAGCGTTTTATTTATACGTTCTATGGCGTGGCGAGCGCCATTTACAGGTTCTTCCTTTTTGCAGGGCTTGTCATTGCGATTTCGGAGCATTACCTGATTCTCTCCTTCATCATGGGGACGCTCCTTTGCCTTACGATGCTCGTCATTCCGTTCGGCAAGTTCATCAAGTACATTTTCACGGGGCCAGGACTGGTGAATGTCCGTGGCCGTGCCGTGTTCACGACGATGTTGGTTTTAGGAACTCTTATAGGCGTCTTGTTTTACATGCCCGTCCCTGATACGTTTACGGCGCCGGGCGTTATCGAGGCCAGCCGCTACGAGAACAGCATTGTCGGGGAAGGGGGCGTTGTCGTCGGGGTGAACCATATTTCGAACGATTACGTGCATGTGGGCGATACGCTCATGGTCCTTGAAAATCCTGAACTGGAATACAGGATTGAGGAAAAACAGGGCGAAATCAAGGAGGCGTCGCAGATGTACTACCGCGCCCTGGAACAATCCCCGGAGAACATGCTTCCGATAAAGATTCGCCTGAACGTGCTGAACCAGGGACTGAACGATCTTCTTGAACGCCAGAAGAGATTGACTCTCGTTGCGGGGATGGAAGGTGTTCTGAGTGCTGGGGATATTGAAAATTATGTCGGACGGCACATCAAGAAGGGCGACTCGATTGGGCTTTTGCTGGATACGAATTCATTTGACTTTGTCGCGGTCGTGAGCCAGGAAGATGTTTCGCGCCTGTTCACGGGCAAGCCGCATAAGACGAGCATCCGTTTGAACGGGGATGCTTTTACGGAACTTTCTACGGACAAGATTCAAGTTATCCCGACAGCGCAGGACAAACTGCCTTCGAATGCGCTGGGGTGGCATGGCGGTGGCGATATCGAAACGAGAACGGACGGTTATTCGGAACAGACGGCGGAACCGGTTTATCTTGTTAGAACGCAACTTTTGGATAAAGGGAAGAAAGTGCTCAAGATGCATGGACGTTCCGGGAAAATCCGTTTTGACTTGGGAACGAAGCCCCTTGCGTTGCAGGGAATCCGCAAGGCTCGTCAAGCTTTGCAGAAATATTACAGACTTTAATTTACGCTTATCCGCTTTGACGCAACATGAATTTGACTGAAAATTACAGACTGACTTCGCTAAAACGCATCAAGAAAATCCCGACGGGACTGGATGCGCTTGTACTTCGTCTGTCTGGAAAAATCAAGGAACGTTCCAGCATTCGCCGCAAGATGCTCCGGACAGCAAGACGGATAGACCGCATGAGCCAGGAACTCACGGCGCTGAAAGAATCCGAAATCAGGAAACGGCTTTCTGTCATCCGAGAAAAGTTCAAACGCCCGGTAGAAGAAGATGTCTTGGCGGATGCTTTTGCCCTTGTCCAGGAATCGGTCAGCCGAATTCTCGGCTATCGTCCTTATGTGGAACAGATTGCGGGTGCGCTAGCTTTGTACAACGGCTATATTGCCGAAATGTCCACGGGAGAGGGCAAAACGGTTACGGCTGCCATGTGCGGCATTGTCCGCGGGTGGAGCGGTCGCCCTTGCCACGTGATAACCGCAAACGATTATCTGGCTTCACGTGACGCCCAGATTATGGGTAAACTTTACAATTTTTGTGGGGTCTCTGTCGGGGCTGTGACGGGAGCGATGAAGCCTCCTGAGAGGCGTGCTGGTTATGCTGCCGACGTGACGTACTCGACCGCAAAGGAAGTGCTTGCCGATTTTTTGCGCGACCGCATCGCAATGGGCAAAAGCCAGAATTTTTCGAAAAGGATTCTGGACAGCTTTACTCTGCAGCAGAAGGCCGTTTCCGACAAGCTTGTACAGCGTGGGCTTTATACCGCTATTGTTGACGAGGCGGACAACGTGCTGATTGACGAGGCTGTAACGCCGTTGATTATTTCTCGCGAAAAAGAGAACAAGGGCTTCAACAGAACGTGCGAAATCGCCTTTGAACTTTCGAAAAAGCTTGTATGTGACGTCGATTACAAAGTCGATATCAAGTTGCGCACTGTACGTTTCTTGGTCGATATGGATGAGCGTCTTGAAGAAATTCAGGATGAGCTTGCCGAACAGAGCGGTGGAGATGGCGGCTTTTGCAGGGCTTCGTTCTTGAAGGACTTGGTGCGTCAGGCGTTAATTGCGAAGGAACTTTTTGTTCTTGGTCGCCAGTACGTGATTGAAGAAGGCAAAATCATCATCGTCGATGAATCGACGGGGCGCAAGATGCCGATGCGTTCGTGGAACGGCGGTTTGCATCAGATGATTGAACTGAAAGAGGGGCTGGAACTGAGCGGCCTCAAGGAAACCGAGGCGAGAATGAGTTTCCAGCGGTTCTTTAGGCTGTATAAACATTTCTCGGGAATGACGGGAACGGGGAAGGAAGCGTCGAACGAGTTCTGGATGATTTACGGGACTCCGGTGCTGTGCATTCCGAACCACCGCAAGAACAGACGAAAGATTTACCGACTCAAGACGTATTCGACCAAGGAAAAGAAACGCAAAGCGATTGTGAATGAAGTTGTCCGTGTCCACAAGCTGGGGCGCCCGATTTTGATTGGTACGAAGGATATCGACGAAAGCGAAACTTTTGGACAGATGCTTTCGAAGATTGGACTCCATTGCAGGATTATCAACGCGGTGCGCAGCGACGACGAGGCGAACATCATTGCCGAGGCGGGCAAGGCGGGGGCGATTACTGTTGCGACGAATATGGCTGGCCGTGGTACCGATATCAAGATTCCGCCGGGAGTCCGCAAAATTGGCGGGCTGCATGTGATTGCGACGGAATGCAACATGTCGTCGCGTATTGACCGCCAGTTGTTTGGGCGTTCGGCGCGCCAGGGGGATCCGGGCAGCGCTAGCCATTATGCGAGTTTCGAGGACGAAGTGCTACGGCGGAATTTGCCAAATGCCTTGATGTCTTTATTCCGTCATGCGGGGCCCTTGGCGAGTTTAGCGGTCAAGTGGGCTCAGCACCGTGCGGGGCGCAAGTCGTATCAGAGCCGCGTTTCCGTGCAGCGTACCGATACATGGCTCGAAGAATCGCTCGGTTTCAGCGGCGGCGACGTGTAAAACAAGCCTTTATGGGCGCTAATTTGTCGTTGCTTTTGCTGCAAGATTGGCGCTATTTGGGCTAGGCTTGCATTTATTTTGCTTTGCTTGTGTCCTTGGGGGCCACGGATGCGCTGGATTTCCCTTCGAAAGTCTTGATGGCGGCATCTTTTGCGGCGATAGCTGCATCTTTTGCCTTTTCGGCAGTTTCGCTGACTTTGTTTGAAACTTCGTTTGCGGCTTCCTTGACGGCGGCCTTTGCGCTATCCGCGGCCTGCTCGGTCGAACCTTTTGCTTTGTCCGTAATCGTCTTTGTCAGCTCGCTTGCCTTTTCCTTCGCCATCTTGCGCAGGTTAACCTCGTCGGACGAGTACCCCATCTTTTCGATAAACGACTTGTAAATGTTATATGCGATTGCGCTGTCCCGGGTGTCCTTGAGGTCGCCTTGTACAGGCAACAGGTGCATAATGAAAAGAAGCACAAAGCATATGATGGAAGCCTTGAGAAGTCCGAAAAGGAATCCGAGAATTCGGTTCGTCTTACCGACAATCGTGTTCTTGATGGAATCGCCGACTACGTGGCCGATAAACGAGAAAAAGAGGAAGGGGATCAGGAATCCTACGCATGTGCAAATGAGGTGCGCCGTGAAATCGCTAAATGCGAAGTTCTGTACTACGTATTCTCCGAAAAAACTTTGTGCAAAATAGGCGCCTAGAATTGCGGCAACCCATGCGCAAAGCCTGAATACGCTGCTTAACAATCCTCGCCACAGCCCGATGACACCGAAGATGATGAGGCAGGCGAGACATGCAATGTCTATCCAATTCATTGGACTAATCCTTCTAGATCGCAAACTGGATGGCTATGGATGCCACCGTGGCTACTAAAACTCCAAGTAAAAATCCTATTCCGTACTTAAATGTAGTTTTTTGCGGCTTAGGAGATATGAAGGAACCGATGGGTTGGTCTTCGTTCACCGTGTCTGCCCAATCGGCGATGTAAGGCGTCATGTCGCGCGGGTACTCGCTTAAAAGGTCTGCAAGTTCGTTTGCGGCGTCGCAGGCTGAAGACGGTCGCTTGCTTGCGCGTTTGTTCAGTAATTTTAGGACGAACTTGCGCAGAGGCTTGGGAACGTCGTCCGGGAAAACTTCGAGCTTGAATTTCATCTTGAGGATGTTTTCTCGGGTTTCTTCGAAGTCCTTGCCGCGGAAAAGGTTCTCGCCGATGAGCATTTCGCTTGCGATGATGCCCACGCTAAACAGGTCGCTTGCGTAGTTGACTTTTTCTCCCATGATTTGTTCGGGACTCATGTAGGCCGCAGTGCCGATGATGCACCCGGTTTGCGTGAGTTCGCGCCCGATATCGAGAGGCGTTTCCGTGTGCGCAATGCCAAAATCCAAAAGCCTTAAACGCCCGTCTTTGTCTATCATCATGTTCGCGGGTTTCAGGTCGCGGTGCGTGACGCCGTTGCGGTGCGCATGGCTCAATGCGTTCAAAAGTTCGTAGAGTATGGTTTCGACGACCCATATTGGAGGCCGCTTGTTGCGGAGAAGCAGGTCCTTGAGGCTCGAACCTTGTATGTACTCCATCGACATCGTGTAGTTGCCGTCGCTGTCTTTCCAGAGGGCGTACGGTTGCAGTATGTTCGGATGGTTCAGGTGGGCGAGGATGCTCCCTTCTTGCAGGAACCTCTTGACGTAGATATCCTGCTGGCTCAAATTAGAGTGGAGCCTTTTGGCGACGACGAGCCGGTCAAGGGACGGATCCCTGCAGAGCCACAAGCTGCCCATTGCTCCGCTATTCAGGGATTGTATGGGTTTGTATCCGCCAATCTTTGACGGAAGCTGATCTTTGACTTTTTTTCGGGACTGTGTTGCCTTGAGCTCTTCCATGCGTTCTTATATAGAAAAAGATTTATTTCTTGTCGCTCAGGTATATGCTTTGGTGCTTTGTTTTGGGGTCCTGGTTGGGGTAGTCCAGAATGTAGTGGAGACCGCGGGATTCTTTGCGACGGAGCGCTGCGATGAGAATCATCTTGGAAACTTGGAGCGCATTCAGAAATTCGAGGAAATGTAGATTTTCTGTTTCTTTGTTCTTGATAGCGGTGTCGACATCTTTCTGGAGTTCGTCGATGACTTTGAGGCCCTGGTTTAATCCGGCTACGGTGCGCACGATGCCGCAGTGCGTCCACATCATATCCTGGAGCTGTTTCTTGCGCTTGCGCCAGTAGGC
>JAEEGI010010771.1_pt1 | contig 19817 bp, 12 predicted proteins | sample 8958751 | NCBI WGS metagenome assembly JAEEGI01 (sample SAMN16246545, study PRJNA631951) | gut metagenome | biome: gut microbiome; feature: rumen; material: KS-attached | host: Bos | place: Iran: Karaj | collected 2018-10 | reverse complement strand
GGTGCACTGCGTGGCCAGCTTTTTCATGACCCTGATCTTCCTGCCCATACTCTGCAGGATAGCAAAGGCCATGGGCTACGATATTTAAACAGATGCTGCAGTTGAAAGCGGTCAAAACGCAAATTCAGCCCTGAAGCCCCGAGGCTTCGGGGTTTTTCGTTGTCTGGAGGAGGTTTCAGGCCTCGAAAGAGGCGAAAGTCCGGGGCAAAATGGCTAAATCGACCCTAAGCCTTGACATTTACGATAAAAAATGCAATATTAGTTTTACATATTTTATTTTTCAGGAGGACGATACCATGAGTTTATTTTCCAAATTGCTGAAGGCAGCAACCGATAAAGATATAGATCTGGATAAGCTGGCAAAGGGCGTCACCGATGCCGCGGAGAAGTTCAACGAACAGCTTAAGGAATCCGGCGCCATGGATCAGCTGAAGAAGCTGGGCGAGGAGCTGGAGTCCAAGAGCGCAATCAAGGTGACCGAGGTGGAAACTCCCAAGGCTCAGGCCTACAGCGGCGAGCTGGCTCCCGCAGGGACCTGGTGGGGCGAGCTGATGCCGGACGAGGAGAACCAGTATAACTCCGGCCTGGACTATCTGAGCTATTTCCGCAAGATCTTCGCAGAGGACTTTGCCGAATACACCATCGAGGAGGGCGAATACTACGGCCTCAGGAACTTCAGCTTCATGAAGGACGGCGAGAAGGCCCTTGTTGTGGAGCTGCTGCCCGGAAAGAGCAACGCCCAGGGCATGAGAAAGGCCTGCCGCGCCAGCGGCACCCCCTATCTGCGCTTCTACTACGACGTTGAGGGCTGGTGGAACGCCAGAGCCTATGTGGTACAGCGCATCAAGGGCGCTCTGTAACTATAGCTTTCGCCCCGGCGGCGCAAAGCACATCCATCACGACAAAAGCAGAAAGAGAACGCCCTGCGCCTGCGGCGGACCAGGCACGGACAAACAGATGACTTCGCAGGCAGTCTGTTCGTGTACGGCCCAGTACACCCGAGAATCTTCTCGGCTTTAATGCCTTCTCTTTCTGTTTTTCTTATGCCTATGTCACTGCTTGATTTTCTTGCCCTTCCCTTAAGCTGGGAGGAATTCTACAAATATAAGACGGAGCTGGCCTGTCCCAGGGACTACGCTCAGACCCTCAGGACCTTCATCGATGAAAGGGCCTATCTTCCCGTCTGCGAAAGGATAAGGCGGGGCGAGGCCTTCCCGCTGCCAAAAAAGGCGGTGATATCCAAGCTTTCCAGCGGCAAGAAGCGCACGGTCTACATGTACCCGGAGCCGGAGAATACGGTGCTGAAACTTCTGACATGGCTTCTGCTTCGCCGCTTCGACGGACTGTACGCCCCGGGACTTTATTCCTTCCGTCCCGGCCGCAGCGCCAAGGACGCGGTGCGATATCTTACGAACCTGAGGGGCATAAGGCGGCTCTATTCCTACAAGGTTGATATCCACAATTACTTCAATTCGGTGCCGGTGGAGCGCTTTCTGCCGCTGCTTGAGGGATCCCTTGAGGGTGACGAGCGGCTCTATGCCTTTCTTTCGGGACTTCTTTCGGAGCCGGAGGTGCTGGAACGGGGAAAGCCTGTGACAGAGCAGAAGGGCATAATGGCGGGGACGCCGCTGGCAGCATTTTATGCGAATCTCTATCTTAAGGATCTGGACTGGCACTACAGGGAGGCGGGGGTGCCCTACGCCCGCTATTCGGATGATATAATAGTTTTCTGCGAAAGCAGGGAGGAGTGCGAGGCTCAGGCGGAATTTATCCGGAACTATCTGGCAGAGCAGGGTCTGGAGGTGAACCCGGACAAGGAGCAGTTTTCAAGCCCCGAGGAGGGCTGGGTCTTCCTCGGCTTTTCGTATAAGGAGGGGGTCATCGACATTGCTCCCGCCACGCTGAAAAAGCTTAAGCAGAAGATGCGCCGCAAGGCCAGAGCTCTCCGGCGCTGGGCTGACAGGAACGGCATCGAGGGCGAAAATGCTGCAAAGGCCTTCATCCGGATATTCAATAAAAAGCTTCTGGAGAGCCCCAAAGACAGCCAGCTAAGCTGGAGCTACTGGTTCTTCTCTGTGATAAACACGGACAAAAGCCTCCACGAGATAGACCTCTACGCCCAGGACTGCCTGCGCTTTATAGTAAGCGGCAGGCGCAGCAAGGCCCGCTTCAACGTGCGCTACGAGGACCTGAAGGCCTTGGGCTACCGCAGCCTGGTCCACGAATACTACAGCGAAGACGCCGCCAGGTATCCGGAGGAAAAGTAAAAAACAGATCCCTGAGTTTTCTCAGGGATCTGTTTTTTACTGGGCTTTGAGCTTGCGCCGGATCCTTCGCCAGTCGGACATATGGGCGTCCAGGATGGCCTTGAATTCGGGCCCGTGGTTTGGGACCCGAAGGTGGGCCAGCTCGTGGAGTATTATGTAATTCAGGCACTCGTCGTCTTTTCGGGCCAGCTGCAGGGCGAAGTTTACACGGCCTGTCCTGGTGTTGCAGCTGCCCCAGCGGGTCCTCATGCTGCGCACGTGCCAGGAGCTGGGCTTAAGTCCCGTGCGCTCAGTCCAGGCAGGCAGCAGCCTTGCGATGCGCTCCTTCAGTTCCGCCCTTTCGGCTTCACTTATGGGCTCCTCCGGCCTTTCAGATGCCGCACTCAGAGCCATCTGGGCCTGCTTCTTTCTTATCCAGTCAGCCTTAGACAGCACAAAGGCGTCGATCACCAGCTTCGGCGTGAAGAGAGGAGCCGTCACCTCCACCCGCCCATCGGGCGCCTTCACATAAAGATTTATGCGTTTTATTCTTTTTCTGGTCAGCTTGTATTCCATGGACCTATTTTAGCACAAAAAGCCTTGACATTCGGCAGTTTTCTGTTATTCTTCTATGGTACTGATCTAAATCATCGGGCAGGAAGGCTCCCCAAAAGCCGCATCCTGTCCTTTTTTATGTTTTGAGGTAATTATGGCAAGCGAAAAGAAACACAAACAGGAACTCAGCTTCACCAGCGGCCCCATCCTTAAGCCGCTGCTGCTTTTTGCCCTGCCGGTGCTGGGCGCTCAGATAATTCAGACTCTTTACGGCTCCGTGGACCTTATGATAGTGGGCCGCTTTGGCAGCGCTGCGGACGTGTCCGCCGTGGCCAACGGCGTCTCGGTGATGAACACCATCACCTGGGTCATCTCCAGCCTGTCCATCGGCACCACAGTGCTCCTGGGCCAGCGCATCGGCTCCGGGGACAAGGAATCCGCCGGGGATATAATCAGTGCTGCCATCTGGCTTTTTGGCTTTCTTGGCCTTGAGGTCATGGTGCTGCTGCCTTTCCTTGCTGTGCCTCTCTGCACCGCTCTCAAGGTGCCGGAGCTGGCCTTTACAAAGTGCGTCCAGTATATTACCGTCTGCTCCTACGGCGCGGTGTTTATAGTGGCCTACAACGTGCTGGGCAGCGTCTTCAGGGGCATGGGAGATTCCCGGACCCCGCTGCTTTCCGTAGCCATCGCCAGCGTTCTCAACATCGCCGGCGACTACTATCTGGTGGCCATCAGGGGCATGGCCTCTCTTGGCGCCGCCATCGCCACGGTGCTGGCTCAGGCTATCAGCGTGATCATATGCATCGTCATCATCAGCATCAAGGGCCTGCCCTTCAGCTTTGGCCGGAGGAACCTGCGCATTAACTGGATCGCCGTAAGATCCACCCTGAATCTGGGCTTGCCCATCACCTTCCAGAGCCTGCTGGTGTCCATGTCCTTTATAGTGATCCAGGTCATAGTAAACGACATCGGGCTCATAGCCTCCGCGGGCATGGGCGTGGCGGAGAAGCTCTCGGGCTTTATAATGCTGGTGCCAAACTCCTTCTCCCAGGCCCTGAGCGCCTTTGTGGCTCAGAATGTGGGGGCCAGGGACTACAAGAGGGCGGAGAAGGCGCTGGTCTATTCCATCGCCGCGTCCTTTTCCATCGCTCTGGTGATGGCCTACATGTCCTTCTTCCACGGAGATCTGATGGCGGGGCTCTTCAGCAAGGATCCTGAGGTCATAAAGGCGGGCTGGGACTACCTGAGGGCTTACGCAATAGACACCCTGATGATAAGCTTCATGTTCTGCTTTGTGGGCTATTTCAATGGCTGCGGGCTTACCAGCTTCGAAATGGTACAGGGCATAGTTGGAGCCTTTGGCGTCCGCGTGCCCATGGCCTTCCTGATGTCCAGAGTGCGCCCCGTGTCCCTGTTCCTGATAGGCCTTTCCACCCCTGCATCCTCCCTGCTTCAGAACGTGCTCTGCTTCTGGTATTACTTTAAAAAGCGCAGAGAACGCGCCGCTAAAGGCAGCAACTGATGGAGGCGTTCGGGGAACGCGGGCATGCCTTCAGGATCCCAGCAGTATGGGTAAAAAGTGAATGCATTAAACGCCCTGTTGCATGACAGCTTTTTAAGAGTATCCCAAATCAGATATGCCTTTCCTATAAGGCTGCATTTTTATCTTGACAATGCCGGGACAAGCGATTGACAGCGCCGATTGGCTCTGATATGAAATTGTATCTGAAAAAGAAAAGCGCCCTCACCGGGTGCTTTTATTTTTATATCTGACTTGAGTGTGAACCATATTGGAATTCTTTGCTTAAGCTCAAATCGATCGATATGCGTTCACTTGCTGATATATCTCCTCCAGTTTTCGCTTTGTAAAGTCCGTATTTCAAGGTTTATCAGACCCGCAAAATTGTTAATAAATTCACATGGAACCAAACTGGCGTTTTTCGAATTTTGTACCATATTTTTTGGCGCATTGCCTGTTTTGGCGGGGCTTCGGGAAGCAACAAATGGTACGGAAACTGTGAATTCACAGTTATAAGCTCATGGAAATAGAATTAACAGCAAAAAATGGTAATAAATACAAGCTGGAAAGGCGTGTTTTTTCTGTTTTGCATGGTACAAGATAAAGGATTTCACATTGCTGGTTTCATCAATTTTTTGAACCTATATTTTGAAGTTATTGTTCACGCAAATTTGACCCGTTTTTGCACCGAAAGCAAGAACTTTATTTTATTGGAGCCTGTTTTCTGTTAAAATAATTCTCGAAACAGTATCGCTTATATAACCAGAGGAGATAGTTATGGATAAGCAGGAGATAAAAGATATTTTTTACGGCATTTTCAATGGCAAGGACAACAATTTCGCTCATATTGCCAGTGAAAATCTTGATGTGCCACTTTTTGAGGAGCCCCTCATAGGCTTTGGCGCAGCGGATGACCCCAAGTGGGACGAGTACAAACGGCCGGAGGCTATTGGCGAGGAGTGGATGTATCCGACCGAGTGGATGGAGGGCGCTAAGACCGTCATTTCCGTGTTCTTCCCCTTCAGCGAGGAGATAAAAAGCCGGGCAAGGACCTGTCCTGAGGAGACCTGCGAGGCCTGGAATGCCGGGCTTGCGGCGGCTAACGGATATTTCAACAAGGAGGTCATAACGGCGCTTATGGAGGCTCTGGAGGCAAAGGGCATCAAGGCTGTTGCGCCCTCCTACGACCCGAGGATGAAGATAGTCAATTACCCTGTGACCAGCGGCGGAAGGGATGATCTCCACTTCGTTCCCACCTGGTCGGAGCGTCATGCGGCCTTCGTCTGCGGTCTCGGCACCTTTGGCATCCACCGCCACCTGATAACAGAAAAGGGCTGCGCAGGACGCTACGCCAGCATCATAATCGATGCTGAGGTGGAGCCGGACGAAAGGGACTACACGGAGATCTACGAAAACTGCATACACTGCGGAGCCTGCACGAGGCGCTGCCCCATAGGAGCCATCACGGACGAGGCTTTGAGAAACCTCAAGATGTGCTCGGGACGGGGCGGCTACATACGTGAAAAGTATGGTTCAGGCAGCTGCGGCAAGTGCCTTACAGGCATCCCCTGCGAAAGCAGGAACCCCAGAAGGGCAGTAAAAAAGCAGTAGGGCTGTGTGCTCTGACAGAAAGGATAAAGAAAATGGAATTCACAAAGGAAGAAAAGAAGGCTCTGCTGGATAAAATGGTGGCCTTCAGAAGGGAGCGTCACAAGCATCCGGAGAACGGCTGGACCGAGTTTTACGCCACTGCTGCTGTCATAAAGGAGCTGCAGGCGCTCGGCATTCCGTACAAATTCGGAAGAGACGTGCACACTAAGGAGGAGCGCATGGGCGTGCCCGATGCAGGGACCTTAAGGGCCTGCATGGACAGGGCTATCGCAGAGGGCGCGGACCCGGAGCTGGTGGAGGCCATGGAGGGCGGCTACACCGGCTGCGTCGCCATTCTCGATACCGGCCGTCCCGGCCCCGTATCTGCCCTGCGGGTGGATATGGACTGCAACGATGTGGGCGAGACCGAGGACCCTGAGCACTACGCCAGGAAGGAGGGCTTTGCCTCCGTCCATCCCAATCTTATGCACGCCTGCGGCCATGATGCCCACACCGCCATAGGAGTTGGCGTCGCCACTGCTCTGGCCGGCCGTCTTGACGGCCTCTGCGGCAGGATACTCATCATATTCCAGCCCGCGGAGGAGGGCGTTCGCGGGGGCGAATCCATGGCTAAAAGCGGCATCCTCGACGGCGTAAACTACCTCTTTGGCGGTCACGTGGGCGCCGGGAAGGAGCTGGGCGTCTGCACCGGCGGAAGCAAGGAGCACGCCTTTACCTACAAGCTGGATCTGAAGTTCACAGGCGAGGCTGCACACGCAGGAGGAAGTCCCGAAAAGGGCAACAACGCGGCCCTTGCGGCGGCGACGGCCCTTATCGGCTGCTATTCCATATCCCGTCACAGCAAGGGCTACAGCCGGGTCAACATAGGTGCCGGCCGCTTCGGCCCCGGACGGAACGTGATCTGCGACGAGGCGGTCCTGATAGGCGAGGTCCGCGGCCAGACGGAGGAGATAAACGAATATATGTACAACCGGGTGCTGGAGGTCTGCAGGGGTGCTGCTGCCATGTACAACTGCAGCTTTGAGTGCCAGCTGAAGGGCCACGCCATCGACGCGGAATGCGACCGGGAGATGGTGGAGCTGGCCATCGAGTGCGCAAAGGGCATCGAGGGCATCACATCCATGACCGACTTCAGCAAGGAGGCGGGCGGCGGCGGTGCCGAGGACGTGTGCTTTATGATGAAGGAGGTGCAGCGCCAGGGCGGAAAGGCCACATATATGAGCCTGGGCGCCGGCGGAAGAGGTCCCCACCACAACACCCACTTCCACATCGAGGAGGATATAATGCTGCCGGCTGCGGAGCTTTACTGCAATATGTTTGAAAAGCTGAACTCAGCGGATAAAACGGAATAATTTTTAGGGAGGGGAATATGAAAACGAAAAGGTTTTTGGCGGTCCTGCTCTGCCTGGTCCTGCTGCTTGCGCTGACAGCCTGCGGCAAGGCCTCGTATGAGTTCGGCTTCGACGAAAACGGCGTCGGAAGGCTTGTAGTTACCACATACAGGTCCGAGGAAAGCTTTCTGGATGATCTTTACGGTGAGGAGGAGGAGAATCCCCCAGCCTTCGATTATGAGGCTGAAGGCCTGATGCTGACCGATTTTGACGGAGAAAACTACGTCGGTTCCCAGAAGGAATTCAAATTCCGCACCGTAAAGGAGCTGGACGGTGCTCTTGAGGTGCCGGTGGCTGAGGGCGAGGGCCCGGTTGCGGATCTTAAGAACGACCTGGGCGATGATCTGAGCTGCATGAGCTGGTCCCTGTACAACAGAGACGGCTACAGATACTTCAGGCTGGTCTATGAAAATCCTCAGGAAAGCGAGCCTCCCGCCGAGGATGCTACACCCGGCGCCATACTGGAGAGCATAGAATCCAATAGGATTATGATAGCAGGCGACAGCACCAAGGTGACCCTCAGGGCTGTCATGGGCGTTGAGGTGGAGGGCGACTGCGCCACCGCGGACATTTCCAAAGGCCACGCATCCATAGATTTCTACAAGGAGCTGAACGCCTGGCTGGACCGCTATGAGGCTGCGGTCACCGAAGGCAGAGAGTTCACTGAGCCCCAGCCCAAGGGCTTTACCATGATCGGAAACCTGGGAAAGATAACCAAGCTGCCCTTTACGGACGTGGCGGATGGCACCTGGTACAAGGAGCCTGTGTTCAATGCCTACGGCAAGGGACTGATCGAGGGAACTTCCTTCGACCGCTTCACCCCTGATGCCAGGCTCACCCACGCCCAGGCCATTACCCTGGCCTGCAGGCTCAGAAGCATGTGGGAAAATGATGGCACGGAGCTGGAGGACGGCTATTTAGTCTGGTACCAGCCCTATCTGGACTACGCCAAGGAGAAGGGCATAACCGATGACCGCTTCGATAATATGATGAACGAGCCGGTGACCCGCGCCGAGATGGCCTTTTATTTCTCCAGAGCGCTGCCGAAGGAGGTCTATAAGACCGATACGGAGGATCAGCTGACGGATGTGGCCGGGACCGAATATTTCGAAAACATCGATATTCTGGCAAAGAGCGGCATCGTGGACGGCTACGCGGACAAGAGCTTTAAGCCTGACAACAAGATCAAGCGCTGCGAAGCCGCATCTATACTCTCTAAGATCGCAGACCTGTTCTGATAAGATGAAAAAACCGTCTCCAATGACATAAAAACCTGTGAGATGCTGTCTCACAGGTTTTTCGTTTTACAGATATTTGTCCTGTATCTCGTGGGGGAGCTTGGGTGTTCCCGGGCTTTCCTTGGGCTTGCTCCTGCCCAGGTGGTCCAGGTCTCCAAGATCAAAGCGGTTCAGAAGCTGGGTGGCATTGGTGTCCAGCTGGTTCAGCCTGTCCCTCAGCTCATCGGGGTCCAGCAGATGGCGTATATTGTTCTGCCGCTCGTAGAAGCGGTTCACGGAATCCATCATTTCGGCGCTCAGCTTGTAGAGCCCGTCGGAGGGCCTCAGAGCCTTCTTGTACCTGCCTGCCCTGTAGTTTTCTATCACCACCGGATAGCGTTCATAGGCGGCCTTCACTGCGTCAGCCCATGAGATATAAAGGTTTTGGGCGGCCTTTTCACCTGCGGCGTGCATCACATCCGGCCTGTCCATGAGCCTGGCCAGGATTACCGCCAGCGAAGCTGCGTTTTCTTCGATCATGAAGCCGTCGACGCCGTTTTTAACGCCCTCGGCGGCGCAGCTGCCTTTCACAAGCACCGAAGCCAGGGACCTGGCTGCAGCCTCCCTCACCACCAGACCATTGGTGTCGAAGGTGGAGGGGAAGAGGAACAGGTCTGCCCTGCAGTACCAGGCGCTGAGCTCCCTGCGGTCGTAGATGGGGCCTGTGAAGATGGTATTGCTCTGCAGGCCCGCCTGCCTTACATAATCCTTTATCTCCGCCTCGTCCTGGCCCTTGCCCACGAAGACCATGCGAAAATCCATGTCCTGGGACTTAAGAGCCGCCAGCGCATCGATTATGATCCTTATGCCCTTGTACCACATGAGCCTTCCCACGAACAGGAAGACGGGCAGCCCGGCGGGCAGGTCCTGATCCTTCAGCATTTCAGCGGTCTCAGCCTCCGGGAGCCTCTCCCTTGGCATGTCCACGCCGTTCTGCATAACGATATAGTCGCCCTCGTAGCCCAGGGAGCGGAGATTCTCCCCCGCGCCCCGGCTCACGGTCCAGACCTCGTCGCAGGCGCTGATGTTGTCCACCAGCAGCCTGGCTGCGCCCTCCTGTATAAGCCTGCTGCCCACGATGTTTTCGATGTCGATGTCGAACTTAGTGTGGTAGGTCAGTATGAGCGGAGTTTTTACGATGTCCCTGAAGCCTCTGGCCATCATGGTGGAGGCTATGGGGCAGTGGGAGTGCATTATCTGCACCCCTGAATCCTTCAGGCTCTGGGCCACGGAAGGAGCAAAGGGGTAGCCCGCATAGTAGCCCACGAACTTGCGGACGTCTATGGCAGGATATCTGTATACAGGATAGCTGAAGGTACTGTCATCTGCCTCCGGGTTCTCCGGGGTGACCACGCTGGGGCTTCCTCCCAGCTTTTTTATTTCCTCTGCGTAATTGACCACCGTGTTCGCCACTCCGTCGATGAAGGGCGGAAAGGAGTCGTTCAGCAGACAAACATTGAGTTTTTCCATTTGTTTTGCGGCCATTTGGGGCCGGATACCTTCTATAGTTTTAACCCTTTTGAATGGAGCCTTTGGCTATTTCAGCACCGTGAACTCCGGGCTGGCCTCCAGCAGGGCTTTGTTTGCCACCAGGCAGACCGCGGCTTCTTCAGCGAAGCGGTCCAGTATTCCTGCGCATTTTTCCAGATCCGCCGGAGTGGTCCCAAGGATCTCCATGCGCTGACGCTTTATGTCCTCGCGGCTGAAGCCGGAGAACCAGTCGGAATCGGCCAGCATGGCCTCGGCGCGGACGCCTCTGAGGGGCTCGGTGCCTGCGATGGTGGAGATGATGAACTTATCCAGGGGCTCCCCGGAGCCTGCTATCCCGCGGAGGAAATCACCCAGGCCCTTGTTTATCTCAAGAGACTTGGCGGGAGTCGGATCTCTGAAGGAATAGCTGTATACGCTGCCCTTGATGCCTGTGCGAAGGCCGGTACCGTAGGCGCCTCCCTGCACGCGGACCATGTTCCAGAGATAGCCGAAGCTCAGGATCTGGGAGGCGACGCTCATGCTGCCGCTGTATGCCTCTCCCAGGGCCTGGAGCGTGGCCGCCTGAGCGGAAAAGCCGATCTGGGCAGGGATCTCGTAGGCGCTCTTTTTCGGAAGCTCTGCCTTGTAGGAGCTTTCCGCCGGGGGCTCTTCGCCCTCCGGGAAGATGGCGAGGAGCTCGTCCAGGCTGATCTCATCAGTGCAGGCATAGCCTGCTGTGAGGGCCTTTCTGCAGAAGATCTGCGGGATGGAAGCCTTAAGGTCCTGTGCGAAGCCCTCCAGCCTTTCGTCTATGTGGTCTGCGAAATCGCCAAGCCACCTGATGTGGCTGTAGCCGGAGGTGGCCTCCATAACGGCATTCTCGGCGCTGTAGCCCGCTGCCGCTATGGCCGCTGCCAGGGCGTGACCGGCTCCAACGGGAGCCTCCTTGGCGTCATTGCTCTCCTGAACCATTATGTCGCGTATGTTTCCAAGCTGGCTGAAGTCGCTCCTGAAGAGTATCTCCTGAAGCAGTCTTGCGGCGTGGGAAAGGTTCTCCTTAAGCAGGCTCAGACGCACTGTCATCATGGGGGTGCAGCTTTCTGTCCGGCCCTTCTTAGAGCCTACGGCCAGCTTCAGCTCCATGCGGCCCAGGTATTTTTTGATCTCCTTCTCCAGCTCGTTTACGCTGTAATTTTCCGTGGGGATCTCGCCAAGTATGCTGCCCAGGAAGCTGATCTTCTCCAGCTCCTCAAGGCTGCGTCCGGAGGCGTTGAAGTACAGGTTTATATGGACGATGCCGTTGGTCGGCAGGGGGTGATAAAGCAGGGTGATGCCGCCGGCCTTCTGCTCGATGGTCTTCGGGTAGTCCGGCTCCTCGCTCACCTCGGAAAGGTCCAGCACGGGTATGGTGGCGCTCTGCTCGGGCGTGTCTTCAGACTGCTGCCAGGCGGTGAGGGCCTCGTTCATGGCCTTGTTTTCTTCGTAGTCCTTTTCGGTCCAGCTTTCTGCGATGGCCGCCAGCCTTTCCTCCTCGGCCTTCCTGAGCTCGTCGCCCAGGGTCTTGGAGGGTCTGCTGAAGAGCAGGGCGCCGGTGCTGTCATCGAGAAGCATCTGGGCAAGAAGCTTTTCGAAATAGCCCTCGGACAGCCTCTTTCTCAGCTCCTTGAAGACCTTGTCGTTCTCCAGATAGAGCATGGGGTCTCCTCCGTAGAGCCAGGAGGACATGGAGCCGATGGCACGGCGCAGTCCCTGGGGCTCTTCGTTTTCTCTGATCTTGAACTCCATGCGGTTGATATAGGCTTCGATGAGGCCGTGGTCCAGGCCTCCTTCAGCCTGCTTTTTCGCAGCCTCGCGCACTGCTTTTAGCAGCTCCTGCTCCTTTCCGTCCTTCACGTTCTTGGCTATGAAGGTGAATACGGGCTGGGCTATGCCGCCGTCAGCGTACATCTCGAAATCCTCGGCAAGGCCGGGCTCCAGCACCGCCTTGGTTATGGGTGCTTCGTTGAAGGACCCCAGGGCGCTGCAGAGCACGTCGGCTGCGATAAGACCAACCCTGTCCTCCCAGCTTCCTATGATCTTCGAATAGCTTACATAGCTCTTGTTTTCGAGGCTTTCGCTCTCGGGAAGCTCGTACTCGTTCTCCGCTTCGATCCTGACGGGCTGCTGCATGGTCACATCGGGCAGTCCCTCAAGACGGTCATAATCCTTCAGGTAGCTGTCGATCAGCTCCAGAGTCTCCTCAAGGGGAACGTCGCCGTCCAGGAAGATCATCGAATTGGTGGGATGGTAGTACTTTTTATAGCTTGCGATGTAGTTTTCGTAGGTAAGGGATGGTATCACGGTGGGCTCGCCGCCGGAATTGTAGGCATAGCAGGTATCGGGGAACACCAGCTCCTGAAGCTTCTGGCGTATCAGCTCCTCCTTGTCGGACATGGCGCCCTTCATCTCGTTGAAGACCACGCCCTTGTAGCTGAGCCTGCCGTTTTCATCCTGTTCTATGTGCCAGCCCTCCTGATGGAAGATGTCCTCGGTCTCCAGGGTACGGGGCGCAAAAACAGCGTCCAGATACACGCCGGTCAGGTTCAGGAAGTCCTGTCTGTTGCGGCTGGAGACGGGGTACATGGTCTTGTCCGGGAAGGTCATGGCGTTGAGGAAGGTGTTCATGGAGCTCTTAAGAAGGTCCACGAAGGGTTCCTTTACGGGGTACTTCTTCGATCCGCCCAGCACGGAATGCTCCAGGATGTGGAACACGCCGGTGGAATCTTTCGGAATGGTCTTGAAGGCTATGGAGAAGAGCTTGTTGCTTACGCCGCTGTCCATCCAGATCAGCTGGGCGCCGGTCTTGTCGTGCTCCATCTCGTACATGGTGCCGCCCAGCTCCTTAGAGGGGCGGACGCGGGTGACGGTGAAGCCGCAGAGTTTATCTTTTACGTTCAGTTTCATCTATGCTCCTTACTTGTCCAGGACTTCTTCCTGGATGTCCTTTACTGTCTCTTCCATGAAGGCGATGTCTGCAGCATCCAGCTTAAGCTCCAGCGCCTTGACGCTGTCCTCCAGCTTGGCGGTCTTTCTTGCACCCACCAGAAGGCTCATGTTGTCGTACTGAGCAAGGGCCCATGCCAGAGCCAGCTGAGCGTAGCTGCAGCCGTATTTTACGCAGAGGGGCTCCATGGCCTTGTAGTAGCGGAGCAGGCCCTCCTTCTTGTCCTCTGCCACCCAGGGGATGCGGGAGCGGATATCGGTCTTTCTGAATTCCTTATTCAGGAAGTCCGGTCCGGTCAGGAAGCCCTCCTCCAGCACGCCGTAGACCTGGAAGGTGGTGCCGTATCTGCTGCATACGGGGAAGTAGTCCCTGCCGTGGAAGGGGGAGAGCAGGCTGAAGAATTCCTGCACAAGGGAGGTGCCGCAGGGCAGGCTCTTGAGGCCGTTTGCAAGGACGGTCTCGCCGCCTGTTTTGTATTTTTCTCCGGCCGCCTGATAGGCTTCAAGGTCCGCCGGCTGACTGTTGGAAAGGCCGTAGGCCCTGATCTTTCCTTCCTTTCTCAGCTCCTCCAGCCCCTCGACGGTCTCCTCCACCGGCCAGCTTTTGCACACGTAGTGGACGATGATGCTGTCGATGTAGTCTGTCTGAAGGCGCTTAAGAGAATCCTCCACGTCCTTTTTGACGGCGGCCTTGCTGGTGTCGTTGTTTACGGTGTAGCCGTCGCGCTCGTAGTGGAAGTTGCCGCCGTCTCCCCGCCAGTTGAGGGAACACTTGGTCTGCAGCACGAAGTCCTTGCGAAGACCTGCGCTCTTAAGGGCTGCTCCCAGCAGCTCCTCGCTGACGCCGGTGCCGTAGACGGGGGCGGTATCTATGTAGTTGACGCCCTGGGTTTTTGCGAACTCAAGAAGCCGGGTCGCAGCCTCAACATCCGAATCTCCGTCGGTCCAGACGCTTCCGCCGCCAAGGCCCCAGGTGCCCAGAGCCAGTCTGGAGACGATTATCCCTGATTTTCCTAATTCATGGTATTTCATAGTTGTCCTCCTGGTTTCAGATTTCATAAACAATTAATTTTATCATATATCCGGCGGATTTTCATCAAAAAAGATAATACCTGCGGCCAGGGGCTGCTCTGCGGCAGCTTGGATCGGTCGGCGTAAAATTCACATAAAACGGCGATAAAGCGGTGAAAGTTCATTTGACCGGCGATAATATCGGTGATAAAATGGCGGTGAGATATGAAAGAAGCGGTTTTACCGCCGGAAGCAAACGCATAGGAGGCAGCCATGCTGGATCTGGATCACATAGAAAAGTACAAAGAGAACAACCGCATAGAGGCCAAGAAGGCTGCGGGAGGGCTTCCTAAAAGCCTGTGGGAGACCTACTCCGCCTTTGCGAACACCCTTGGGGGCATCATTCTGCTTGGCGTTGAGGAGCTGCCTGGCCATGTGCTTCATCCCGTGGCGCTGCTGGATCCGGAGGGTCTGGTGCGGGAGTTCTGGGAGAGGGTCAACGATCCTAAGCAGGTGAGCTTTAACCTGCTTTCGGATAAAAATGTGCGCATAGAGGAGTCTGAGGGTAAGCGCATCGTGGTGATCGAGGTGCCAAGGGCACAGCGCATCTACAAGCCGGTCTATATAGGGGGAGATCCTGTGAATGGCAGCTACAGAAGGAATGGGGAGGGTGATTATCACTGCACTCCGGAGGAGCTGAGAGCCATGTACAGAGACGCGGGCATTCAGACCCAGGACATGAAGCTTCTGGAGGAGCTGCGTCCGGATGCTCTCTGCACTGAAAGCATAAGAAGCTACAGGCAGAGGATGGGTCTTGTTCGCCCCGGCCATGTGTGGGAGAGTCTGGGGGACAGAGAATTCCTCATCAAGCTGGGGGCCCTTGGGCTGACAGCCTCCGGCTCCCTGCACCCTACGGCTGCAGGCCTTCTGATGTTTGGCTATGAATACGATATCTTAAGGGAGTATCCTCTGTATTTCCTGGATTACAGAGAAATAACGGACAGCGAGAGCCGGTGGACGGACAGGATAGTTTCCTCCTCCGGGGACTGGAGCGGCAATGTGTATGATTTCTACTTCAGGGTATATAACAGGCTCCGGCAGGAGCTGAGCCGCCGTTTTCAGCTGGAAGGGGGGTTGGATGCAGAGGACAGTCCGGTCATGGCTGCCCTTCGGGAGGCTCTGGCAAACTGCCTCATCAATGCGGATTACTATGGCTCCAGAGGCGTGGTGGTGGTCCGCACCCCGGAAAAGATCAGCATGGCCAATCCGGGCAGCTTCCGCATAGATCTGGCGGAGGCCAGATCCGGCGGGCTTTCGGACCCCCGGAATGCGGCGCTCATGAGGATGTTCGATCTCATAAACATAGGTGAGCGGGCCGGCAGCGGCATCCCCAGCATTTACAGCGCATGGACTGAGCAGGGCTGCGCAGAGCCCCGCATATTCCAAAGCATAGAGCCGGACAGGACCACCCTTGAGCTGCCCCTTGTTTCCATTGAAGGCAGAGAAAAAGACATGCTGCGCTATGATCTTAAGCTCCAGCCTGGGACGGCAGCTTCAGTCAGAGAGGGCAGAGATATAAAATTCTACATGAGCCCAGAGGAAAAGCGGGAGCTTATAATCGCCTATCTTACGGACCATGTGAGCGCGGGAAGCGCTGAGCTTTCGGAGCTGCTGGGGCTCAAGGCCTCCCGCACCAGAGATTATCTTTCGAAAATGGTGGAAGACGGCATACTGGTGTGCTCCGGTGCAAATAAAAACCGGAGGTACAGGCTCAGGTCCTGATCCTCCGGTGGTCTGATATATTCGTCTGTATCTGCCTCAGCTGCCCCAAAGGCATTGCCCTGAAGGCTACTGCCTTTCCATGAAGTACATTCTGCAGGCGTAGTCCTGGAAATAGCGGGTCTCCTCGTTATAGCCGGTGCCGCCGAAGGCCTGCTTCATGTGGAGCCCGCCGTTCATGAGGGCAGCTCCTGTGGATATGCAGTCCTCCGTTTCTCCGTCCATCTTCACGAATTTCGACAGTATGTGGTGTATCTGGGATTCGGATTTGATGTGGACGGGAGCCACGGTGTTGACCAGATCTCCGAAATTGCGCAGATCGAATTTACGCTTACGTCCGTAGAGTATATACATAGCAGCAGGGTCGAGGCCCTTGGGGAAGTAGCTGTGGAACTGCCAGTTGGGCAGCACCTGGTTCTGGAATATGAGGCCCACAGCCTTGTCCTTTTCAGGGCTTACCACGGTCCATTCCAGTATGTTCCCTGCCCCGGGGATACCTGCCGCGGCGTTCTCCGACACACCGCTCACAGGCAGGCTGCCAAAGGCTCTGCCGCGGTAGAAATTGCCCCACTGGAGCACGCTGCGCCACTTCTTGTACAGCTCGATCTGCACCTTTATGGCGTTCATGGCATCCGACGGAAGGTCTGCGAAGTTCATCTCGTAGCCGAAGATGCCAAAAGCCGCCACCCCGAAGCGTGTCTCAAGGGGCGTGTTCCTCAAGGTCTGGTGATTCGGCCTTGCGGAAACGTGGGCGGATACGCAGCTCATGGGATAGCCGTAGCTGTAGCCCGTCTGTATGAAGCCCCTGGCCAGAGCGTCGGTGTCATCGCTGGCCCAGATCTGGGGGAAATAGCAGAGTATCCCAAGGTCGAAGCGGTTTCCGCCGGAGGCGCAGCCCTCGAAGAGTATATGGGGGAAGCGGGCGGTGAGCTCTGCCATTATCTCATAGAGCCCCATGATGTATCTGTGTCCCAGCTCGCTCTGCTCTGCAAAGCCCACCTTGCTGTTTGCCAGGTACCTGGAGTAGTAATCGCTGAAGGGGCGGTTCATGTCCCACTTCACATATTTTATATTGGCTGAGCTGAAGACCTCGCTCATCTTTTCGATGATGAACTCCCTGACCTGGGGATTTGAAAGGTCCAGTATGCGCTGGTTCCTGCCTTCGGAGTGGCCTTTCCCGGGTATCTCCAGAGCCCAATCGGGGTGCGCCTTGTAGAGCTCGCTCTTTACGCTTACCATCTCTGGCTCCACCCATATGCCGAAGTCCATGTCAAGGGCGTTTATCTTGTCAGCCAGACCCTTGAGCCTTCCGGGAAGCTTCTTTCTGTTCACGTCCCAGTCGCCAAGGCTCTGGGTATCGTCATTTCTGGTCCCGAACCAGCCGTCATCCATCACGAAAAGTTCAATGCCGACGTCCTTTCCGGCCTTTGCCAGCTTAAGGAGCTTGGATTCGCTGATGTCAAAGTACGCTGCCTCCCAGCTGTTGAGAAGGATGGGACGGTCCTTGTGCTTCCATTCGCCCCGGACTATGTGCTCCCTGACGAAGCGGTGCATGGACTGGGACAGGCCGTTGAAGCCCTCCCCGGACCAGGCCATGACTGCCTCCGGAGCCTCAAAATCGTCTCCCGGCTGAAGCATCCAGCCAAAGCCCTCCGGGTTGATGCCTGTAAGGAAGCGGGTCTTGCCGAAGGGGCTCACCTCCGCTGTTTCCAGGTGGTTTCCGCTGTAGATCAGGTTGAAGCCGTAGACCTCGCCGCTGTCCTCTGTGGTTGTCCTGGGATGAAGCATCACAAAGGGATTTGCTCTGTGGGAGCTGGCGCCGCTGCGGCTCTCGAGGGAGAAGCGCCCTGCGTTCAGCAGGGTGTCTGTTCTCTGCATCTCTCTGGCCCAGGCGCCGGTAAAACCGGTGAACACATAGCCGGGGCGGTCAAGATCCAGCTGCAGGCTCATTAAGCGGCGTATGCCCACGGGCTCCTCGCCCAGGTTTTCCAGCCTGGCGCTGCGGGTTATGACATCGCAGTCCTCAAACACATAGTAGTGGAGTTCCAGCTTAAGGCTGTTTGCCGCATCCTGCAGGCTTATGCAAAGATGCTGCGCATCTGTCTTTTCAGCCTCGCTCTCTGCCTCGGGAGCGGCTGCAGCAATGGCTTCTTTCGATGGTGCTGCTGCCAGCCGGTCTTCTGCCTCGGGAGCTTCTGCAAACCGGCCACCCGCCGGAGCGTCATTGGACTCTGCGCTCTCTTCATCTGCAAGAACAGGCTTCACATCCTCAAAATAGGATCCGGGCAGGCTCCTGAAGGGCAGCTTTTCCGAAAGCAGCTTCGCGCTCTCAAATACGAAGTCCGAGCTCAGGCTGCCATCGGGGTTGACCAGCTCCAGGGCTGGCTCCCTCAGGTCCCCCTTGCCCGGCGCCGAGAACTCGAGGCGCATGTCGTCCAGGCTGTACTGGGGATGCTCCTGATCGTATATGACCGAGGTGCCGGGACCAAAGGCATGCTTTTCCCTAAGGGGTTCAAGGGCCGCCAACAGACGGCTGCCCTCGGCTGAAGCCTCTTCTATGAAGCCCGAAGGCCCTCCCAGCTGCAGCGGCGCGCCGTAATACAGATGCTCCAGCTGGCCCGTGGGCAGCAGGGCAAAAGCATACGCAGTCTTAGGTGTACTCAGTATAAAGGCTTTGTTTCCTATGTTTTGAATCATTTGAGGCCTCCGTGTCAGTGGGTCTGTAAACCACTTTCCTTGTTTTTCGATGAATGGTGATATAGGACCAGGCTCTTAAAAACGGTGTTTCTCACCATATTTATTTATCTCTGCTTTTCGGTGGTAATTATTCGATCAATATCATTGATTCGGAACGATTCTAAATACAAAATAGGCTGAATTTTGCATTTTGACAACCTAAACTTTAGAAAAAAGTATCACCAATCCGGAAACCCTCGGAAAAATGGTGATACTTATCCTTTTTTCGATCGGCAAAACGTATCACCAGGTTATTTGTTTTTTATGATTTGGTGATAATCCGTGCATCGATCAGTTATTTCTTCTCAGCAAGCTGTCTGCTGATATCGTTGACCTTTTCTTCTGTCAGCAGGTACTTCTTTTTGAACCACAGTATGGCTATGAAAAGACCTGCGATGGGGATCAGGGTCATGGTCATGCGAAGACCAACTCTTGAACTGGCAGCAACCTCAAGGGAAAAGTCCTTCACCATATCCGCCTCGGACACCTCGGTGCCGCTCTGGAGGCTGAATACGGACAGGCAGATGGAAGCCACGAAGGCCGCAAGACCGCTGGCCAGCTTTACCACGAAGGTCTGCATGGAGAAGATCACGGATTCGTCGCGGCGGCCGTTCTTGAGCTCGCCGTACTCTACGGTATTTGCCAGGAAGACGGTGGTCAGCACCTGCAGGACGCCGTTGGCAGCGAAGATGAAGAAGCCGGGCACGAAGAGCACGAACACGTTGTTCATGTTTGTGAAGGCTATTCCAAGCAGCACTGCGTAGCCGATTATGGCGCTGGCAAGGCAGATGTAGAATATCCTGATGTTGTCCGCGAACTTTCTGAGCAGCGGGTAGAAGATCATCATGGACAGGATCTGGATGGCGCCGCCGAACATGTTGAACAGGGTGTAGCTGTTGTACCAGCCGGTGCCGCCGAAGTCGTACTTGAAGAAGTAGATGACCAGATTCGAGGTGATGTAGATGGAGCAGTTGATAAGCACGATGGCTATAACTATGGCCATAGCCTGATCGTTCTGCACCAGAGCCTTGAACATCTGTCCAACGGAGGCGGTCTCCATGTCCACCGTGGCCTTTTCCTTGATGAAGATGCAGGTGATGGTGATGAAGACTATGAAGAGTATGGCGATGATCAGGGCGAACCACTTGAAGCCCAGGATCTCGTTGGCGCCGCCGATGGCGTGAACGGCCATCATGGTGAAGATGGTCACCAGAGCTGAGCCTACGCCTGCGCAGGATCT
>JAEEGI010010769.1_pt1 | contig 19819 bp, 14 predicted proteins | sample 8958751 | NCBI WGS metagenome assembly JAEEGI01 (sample SAMN16246545, study PRJNA631951) | gut metagenome | biome: gut microbiome; feature: rumen; material: KS-attached | host: Bos | place: Iran: Karaj | collected 2018-10 | reverse complement strand
TCCAGGAGGAAGCCCACAAGGCCGGTGTCTCCCTACGTTATGAGACGACCGCCGGAGCAGCGCTGCCCGTCCTCGTCACCCTGGACCGTGTCGTCCAGAGCGGCGACACGCTGGTCAGGATGGACGCCGTCCTTTCAGGAACGCTCAACTATTTGATGGACAATTACAAAGGAAGCGGTTTCGCGGAATTGGTCGAGGATGCCAGGATGAAGGGATACACTGAGCCGGACCCGGGCATCGACCTGAGCGGAGTGGATGTCCTCCGCAAACTCCTCATCCTGAGCCGTCAGGCCGGACTGCCCCTCGAGGAATCACAAGTGACCCTGGAAGCGGTTCCGGACGATATCTCACAGAGATACGCCAATGCGACCGCGAACGGTAAGAGATTGAGGTATATCGCTTCCGTAGATGCGGAAGGTCATGCCACGATAGGACTTCAGGAAGTCGGACCGGAAAGTCCCCTTTACTCCCTCAAGGGTACGGACAATGCGATCATGATAACCACTGGAGACTATCCGTCCCCGATGCTGATCCAGGGAGCAGGCGCCGGCACCAGACAGACTGCCGGCGGAATCCTCAACGACATAATGCTCTCGATCTGATGATCCGGGCCTTACAGGCGGTCTGAGAGTTTTTCCTTGGCGTAGGCCAGGGTGACCTTGAAAGTCTTCTTGCTGGAGGACGGCGCGTCGAACATTGCATCGTCGAATATCTGTTCGCAGATCGAACGCAGCCCACGGGCGCCCAGCTTGTTCTTTATGGCCGTATCGACGATCAGCTCCTTTACACCGTCTTCTATCTTCAAGGTAATGCCGTCCATCTCGAAGAGCTTGGCATACTGCTTCAGGACAGCGTTCTTCGGCTCGGTCAGGATCCTAAGCAACGCATCCCTGTCCAGAGCGTCCAGATAGGTGATGACCGGCAGACGGCCTATTATCTCAGGGATAAGACCGTAAGCCCTCATGTCCTGGGCGTCGACATACCTGAGCAGGTTCTGCTTATCGATTCTCTGCTTCTGCGTGGCACTGAATCCGATTACCTGGGTGTTCAGCCTTTGGGCGATCATGCGCTCGATACCCTCGAAAGCGCCTCCGCAGATGAACAGTATATTCTCAGTGTTGACATGGATGAATTCCTGTTCCGGATGCTTGCGTCCGCCCTTCGGAGGAACGTTGATCACATTCCCTTCCAGAAGCTTCAGCATTGCCTGCTGGACTCCCTCCCCGGAGACGTCACGTGTTATCGATGGATTATCGCTCTTGCGGGCTATCTTGTCGATTTCGTCGATGAAGACTATTCCGCGCTCAGCCTGGGTGACATCGTAATCGGCCTCCTGAAGCAGTCTGGTGAGGATACTCTCGACATCCTCACCGACATATCCAGCCTCGGTCAGTACAGTTGCATCCACAATGGTGAACGGCACGCCGAGCATCTTGGCTATGGTCCTGGCCAACAAAGTCTTGCCCGTCCCGGTAGGACCGACAAGGAGGATATTGGATTTCTCGAGTTCGACACCGTCATCAGGCCTGTCGACCAGGTTGTGGTTGATGCGCTTGTAATGGTTGTATACGGCGACGGACAGCATCTTCTTGGCCCTGTCCTGGCCGATCACATACTGATCCAGGAAAGCCTTGATGTCCGCAGGTTTCTGGGCGTCATCTATCCTTCCGGCCTCTCCCTGCGCCTTGGGAGCCTGCAGGGTGTCGTGGATGTAATCGTGTGCAAGTTCGACACAGTCGCTGCATATGAAGCCGTCGATGCCCTGCAGCAGGTAAGGAACTTCCTGTTCCGGCCTGCCGCAGAACATGCAATGCCTTGGCGACGATGTTTTCTTGTTCTGGGCCATTACCTGACCTTCTTGGAAAGGATCTCGTCGACCATTCCGTATTCAAGGGCTTCCTTGGCTGTCATCCAGTAATCCCTGTCGGCGTCGGCGAAAACCTTCTCATATGGCTGCCCCGAATGCTCGGAGATTATGTCATAAAGCTCCTTGCGGGTCTTCTCGATTTCCTTGGCGGCTATCATTATGTCGGACGCCTGTCCCTGGGCACCTCCAAGGGGCTGATGGATCAGCACCCTTGAATGAGGGAGACAGGAACGTTTCCCCTTGGCTCCGGCGCAAAGCAGGACCGATCCCATCGAAGCTGCCATACCTGTGCATATTGTCGCCACATCGGGTTCGACAAGCTGCATGGTATCATAGATGGCAAGTCCGGAAGTAACCTGTCCGCCCGGAGTGTTGATATAGATCGAGATATCGGCCGCAGGATCGGTGGAGGCCAGGAAGAGCAGCTGGGCCTGGATGATATTGGCCACGTCATCGTCGATGGGGACTCCCAGGAATATGATCCTGTCCATCATAAGACGGCTGAATACATCCATAGACGCCACATTCAGTTTCCTCTCCTCGATGATGGTGGGATTGATATAGGCGTCAGTAGCCCTTTCAAAGCGGTCAAGGGTCATGGAACTCAGTCCACGGCCCTTCACTGCATATTTCTTGAATTCCTTATCCATATTACTTGAGTTCACGGAATTTCGCCTCGGATATCCTCTTGTTCTGGAGAGTGACATTTTCCTTGACGGCCGCTATGACCTTCTCGTTCTCGACACTTTCCTCAATGTTGCGGAGCTGCCTCTCATCCTTGAGGATGTTCATGGCGGCGTCGGTAATGAACTGCTCGGGCACATTACCCATTCCGTACATGGCATACTGATATGAAGCGTAAGCCTTGGCTGCCTCGACCATATCCTTGTCCTCGATCTTGAGATCGAACTTCTTCATCAGGTAACCGCGAACGAGCTGCCAGCGGAAATCACCGAGGAATGCATCGAACTCCTTGTCGACATCCTCCTTGGAGAACTTCTCCTTGTTGGTCTCATAGAGCCACCTCTTCAGGAAGGACTCGGGTACCTGCACGCCAGCCTTGTCCACGAGGTATTTCCTGAGGTCCTGGGAAAGCCTGTAATCGGATTCCTGCTTGTAATTGGCCTCGAGCCTTCCGGCGATCTTGGCGTCGAACTCCTCGGGAGTCTTTACCTCATCCTTGCCGAATACCTTGTCATAGGTCTCCTGGCACTCGGTGGCAGGAACGAAGGTCTTGACATTCACCACGGTAGCCTTCCACTTCGGTTCCATCGCAGCCAGGTCCTCCTTCTTCATCTTGAGCATGGAAGCCCTGTCAGTCTCGTTGGTGAAAGCCTTGTTGACATCGACATCGAACTTGTCGTCCACCTTGGCACCCAGGAACTTCTTCTTGGCTGTGCCCTCGACCTTGTTGACGGCGACATATGCGCCTTCGACCACGGTCTCGCCCTGCTTGAAGTCCACGACCACATAGTCATCCTCACCGGCGGCCTCGCCTTCTTCGAGCTGGCCGTACTGTTTGAAGATGCTCTCCTTCATCTTGGCCTTGGCATCCTCGGTGACATTGATCTTGTAGTAAGGAACCTTGTCTTCCTTGGAAAGCTCCAGGTTGATATCTGGAGACAGGCCAAGGTCGAACTTGAATTCGAAATCGCTTCCGTCCTTCCATTCGTTCTCCTTCTGGGACTCGCTGGCGATAGGCTCGCCGAGTATATGAAGGTCGTTATCGGTTATGAATTTCTCCAGCTCCTCGGACACGATGCCGTTGACAGCCTCATAAAGGGCCTGGTCACCGTAGATCTTCTTCACAAGCTGAGGCGGTACCATACCTTTGCGGAAACCCTTGAAGTCGGCGTTCCTCCTGTAGGCGGCAAGTCTCTTCTTCTCCCGCTCGGCATAATCCTCTCCCTTCAATGAGATGGTCAGTTCGATGTTCAGGTCGTCAATCTGATTCTTAATTACTTCCATGATAAAACTATTTTGAATTATATATATTCTTACTTTGGGGATACGCCACTCTTTCGTGGTATATCTGGGACAGGTAGCCCTTGATAACCTCCTTCACGACGTTTAGCTGCTTGATGGAGATTTCCGCATCATCGAACTGTCCTATCTTCATCTTGCCTGCAACTATGTTCTCAACGAAATCGGAGAATGTCTCGGGAGAATTGTCCTTCAAGGTCCTGGATGCCGCTTCGACGCTGTCGCATATCATCAGGATGATCTGCTCCTTGGTATGCGGTTTACGGCCTTTGTAGAAGAAGCAGTCCACATCTTCGGGATCCCCTCCTTCATTCAGATACTTTGCGTAGAAATAACCGGTATTGGATGTCCCGTGATGCGTCAGGATGAAATCCGTAACCAGGTCAGGAAGATTGTATTCCCTGGCCATGTCAAGTCCGTCGTAGACATGCTTGATGATTGCGATCGCGCTTTCCTTGGGAGTCAGCCCGTCATGGTAATGCACCTCGGTCGGGGACAGGCTTTCATTCTCTATGAAACACAGCGGATTCTTCATCTTGCCTATGTCGTGGTACAATGCTCCTGCACGGACCAGCAGGGCATTCGCATCGATGGCCCTCGCAGCCGCATCCGCCATGTTCATGACCTGGAGAGAGTGCTGGAAGGTACCCGGAGCCTTGCTCTCAAGTTCCCTCAGCAGTGTATTGTTGGTATCGCAGAGCTCCCTGAGGCGGGAATTGGAAACCAGGCCGAACATCTTCTCGAAGAGATAGATGAGCGGATACCCGGCAACCGTGAGCATCGATCCGACAAACATGTAGAGCACGGCCTGATAGGGGTCGTCACCTACCATCCCGACCAGCCTGAAACCGATATATGTAACGACCAAGATGGCGAAGACGATAGCCGCAGTGATGAACTGCTGCCAGCCCTGGTTGAAGTACTTGAAAGCAAAAACCGCCACCACGCTCGCGACGATGAACATCACGAAGAGTACAGGACCGTTGTTGGCGAAAATAAGCAGGGGCATCAGCGAAACCACGCAGATGGGCATGTTCATCTTGTTCTTGAAGAACGCCTCAAGGTACAGGGCGGTCAAGGTGAACGGGACCATATACAGGAACTTCGGAGCGAACTTGTTGACTGCAAGCGTAACGATGACGGAGATAAGGAAAATGAGCGCAAGATACCAGAATCTCCTGGTGTCATTCAGGATCCACTTGTTGAGGAAGTATATGACCAGGAAGAACAGCAGGCAAAGGACCAGGGCGATGAGGGCGTTCCCTAGCCAGAAGAGGATCCTCGGGCCGCCATAGCCCATGTTGCTCTCATACTCAACCTTATAGGAATCCAGCATCTGGGCGATCTCGGAAGTAACGATCTCTCCCTTGGAGACGATCAGCTGCCCCGCGCTCACGAATCCCTGCGTGGTGGATATCCTCGACGCGTTCTCCGAATTCACGAGGTTGGTGGTCCTGGGATCATAGTCCAGGTTGGGGGCGACCAGGTCATATGCGCCCGATGCCCTGAGGACTGAATCGACATTGAATCCGGAATGCCTGGAGGAGACCTCCGAAAGCATCTTCGACCTGGCGTCGGACTCCTTGAATACCTCAGATACCGGCCTTTTGGTCACTCGCTTGCCCTTATGGACATAGAGAACGGCCGTCGCAGGATCGTCATCCTTGTCCAGCTTCACGCCTTCGTCCGACACGACTCCATTGGAATAGATGCTTTCCAGTGCTGAAATGATCTGGGGACGGAAGGATGAAAAGCCTCCCAGGTCCAACTCATCGGCAGCCTTCCTGCTGTTGTCAACGACATCCTGCCTGTACCTGTAGTAAGGGACGATGACCGTCTTGTTCCTGCTCCTTTCCTCCCTTAACTGTTCGTCGGTCTTGAGTATCGGGAAGTCGAACTGGGCTATCAGGGTCTCGTATTCCCATGGTGAACCCTTGCGGTAGTCGTAGCCGAATTTCGCAGTCCTCGGGAAAATCAGGGTGAAGATGACGAAGAGCAAGGCCAGGGGTGCAGCGACCCTGTAATTTATTGTCACGTCCGACTTTTTCATTTCCGATCCTATTTGAACGGACTCCCCGCCTCCCTGGCGATGTATCCGTAAGTGAGTTTATCAGTAAGCCTGGGGAACAGGTTATGTGCCAGTACGGTGGCTTTGCCGAGGCCGGTCAGCACCACCTGCGACTTCCTCTTCTCAAGGCCCCTGGCAAGATGCCTGGCACAATCCTCGGCACTCATGAGCTTCTCCTCCTTGAGCGGGGTCTCACCCTGCTGGGAGCCGTCCGCCGTGAGGGCCGCCTTGCGCACGTTGGATTCAGTATATCCGGGGGCAAACACGAGGACGTTCAGGCCATCCTTGAGGTGCTCGATACGGACGGTATCGAGGAATCCACGGACGGCATATTTCGAAGCCGAATAGCCTGTCCTTGCAGGAAGCGCCGAAAAACCGGCGATGGAGATCACTCCGACAACCTGCCCCTTGGATTCGAGCAGATACGGAAGGGCGTACTTGGTGCACTGGACGGTGCCCCAGAAATTGACGTCCATCAAGGAGCGGATCACCTTCAGGTCCAGGTCCTTGAACATCGCCCTCATGGAGATACCCGCATTGTTGACCAGGATGTCGATACGTCCGAACCTGCGGATCGTCTCTTCGATCAGATTCCTGCAGTCCTCCTCCTTTGTCACGTCGGTCTGCACGCAGAGTATCCTTTCAGGATCCGGGCTGACGGACGGGGCCAGTTCGAGCATCTTTCCGTAAGAACGTGCCGCCATCACCACGAGCGCTCCCCTTGAGGAGAACAAGCGGGCAGAAGCCAACCCGATTCCCGAGCTGGCTCCTGTCACTATGACGACCTTGTCCTTGAAATAATCAGCGGCCATTCTATTCGACTGTCATGGCGGCGATGTCGTCACCGTCATAAAGACCCGCGTCGAGTTTCGCCTTGATTTCCTTGAAAACCTTCAGGGTATATTCCACATCCTCCATGGTGTGGGCTGCGGTGGAGACGATCCTGAATATGATCATGCCCTTGGGGATGACCGGATAGATTACCATCGAGCAGAATATACGGTAATTCTCGCGGAGGTCCTTGGCCATCTTCGTAGCCTGGGCGATTCCACCCTTGATATGCACGGGAGTAACGCAGGCCTCAGCCTCTCCGATATCGAAACCTTCGTCCTTGAAGCCCTGCTGTATGGCCCTGGTGATCTTCCAGCACTTCGCCCTCAGCTCGTCGCCTTCAGGGGAATCGATGATCTCCATTCGCTTGATATTGCCCAGCACGAGGGGCATGGGCAGCGACTTGGCATACATCTGGGAACGCATGTTAGCGCGGAGGAAGTTGATGATCGAATGAGGTCCGGCGACAAAGCCTCCTATGGAAGCCATGCTCTTGGCAAAAGCGCCGATATAGAGGTCGATTCCGTCCATCACTCCGAAATGCTCAGAAGTGCCGCGTCCATGCTCTCCGAGCAGGCCGAATCCGTGGGCATCGTCGATGAGGATGCGGAACTTGTATTTCTTCTTCAGGGCAACGATCTCGTCAAGCTTGCCGAGCGCACCAGTCATTCCATAGACTCCCTCGGTGATGAGGAGCACTCCGCCACCGTTCTCATCGGCTTCCTTGCAGGCACGTGCGAGCACCTTGTCGCAATCTGCCATATTGTTGTGGCGATACTTGTACTTGCTGCCTATGTGGAGACGTATTCCGTCCAGAAGGCATGCATGGCACTCCGCATCATAGACTATCACGTCGTGACGGGCGGTAAGGGCATCGATGGTTGACACGATACCCTGATATCCGAAGTTGTAAAGGAAGGCATCCTCCTTCTTCTCGAAGTCGGCGAATATCTTCTCGAGCTTCTCGTGATAGCGGGTATGGCCGGACATCATCCTGGCGCCCATAGGATAGGCAAGTCCCCAGTCTGCGGCAGCCTGTGCGTCAGCCTTCCTCACCTCGGGATGGTTCGCGAGGCCGAGATAGTTGTTAAGGGACCAGTTCAGGACCGGAATCCCGTTGAAGGTCATGTGGGGGCCCAGTTCTCCTTCGAGACGCGGGTACATGTAGTAGCCGAAACCCTGTTCGAAATACTGGCCGATAGGGCCGCCGGAATCTCTTTCTATCCTGTCGAAAATATCAAGCATATTGGTAATTGTTAAGCGTCAATATTGGCATAATGTGCATTTTCCTCGATGAACTGCCTTCTGGGCGGGACATCGTCGCCCATGAGCATGGAGAAAGTCCTCTCCGCCTCAGCGGCGTTGTCGATGGTGATCTGGCGCAGGCGCCTCTTGGAAGGATCCATGGTGGTATCCCAGAGCTGCTCGTCACTCATCTCACCGAGACCCTTGTACCTCTGGACGGTGATACCCTTGTCGGAACCCTTGCCGAGCCTGGCTGTGGCCTCGAAGCGCTGCTCGTCCGTCCAGCAGTAGACCTCCTCCTTGCCTTTCTTGACAAGATAGAGCGGAGGTGTTGCAAGATAGACGTAACCGTTCTTGATGAGGTCGAACATGTAGCGGAAGAAGAAGGTCAGGATAAGGCAGGCGATATGGCTACCGTCCACATCGGCATCGGTCATGATGATGACCTTATGGTAGCGGAGCCTGCTGAGATCCATCCTCTTGACTCCGTCCTCATCTTCCTTGGCGACGGTGACACCGAGGGCTGTATAGATATTCCTGATCTCCTCGCTGTCGAACGCGCGGTCACCTGCGGCCTTCTCGACGTTGAGGATCTTGCCCCTGAGAGGCAGGATGGCCTGGAACTTCCTGTCACGGCCCTGCTTGGCTGTACCGCCTGCGGAATCACCCTCGACGAGGAAGAGTTCGCAGACCTCGGGATTCCTTTCGGAGCAGTCCGCCAGTTTTCCGGGCATTCCGGCTCCGGTGAGCGCGGATTTGCGCTGTACCATCGCACGTGCCTTGCGGGCGGCCTCACGGGCGGTAGCGGCAAGCACGATCTTCTCGATGATCATCTTTCCGGCCTTCGGATTCTCCTCCAGGTACTGGTCCATGGCGGCGGCAGTCGCCTGGGAAACGGCCGAAGTCGCTTCAGGGTTGCCGAGCTTGGTCTTGGTCTGTCCCTCAAACTGGGGTTCGGCTATCTTGACGGATACGACAGCGGTCAGGCCTTCGCGGAAATCCTCGGGAGCAAGGTCGCCCTTGAACTTGGCCAGGAGGTTATTCTTCTCCGCATAGTTCTTCAGGGACCTGGAAAGGCCCATCTTGAAGCCCTGGAGATGCGTTCCTCCTTCTATGGTGTTGATGTTGTTGACGTAGGAATATATCTTCTCGGAGAATCCGTTGTTGTAGGACAGGGCGATGTCGATGGGAATCACCTTGTCGCTCTGGACGGAGACCGGTTCCGGAATCAGCTGGTTGGCACCGGCGTCGAGATACTCGATGAATTCCTTCAGTCCCTCCTTGGAGAAGAACTCATCGTTGCGGAATTCCTGCCTCCCGGTCGCCTTCAGGTCGCCGTTGGCATCCTCCTCGAGTTCGTCGACCAGCTGCCTCTCGTCAGTGAGGGTGATCTTGATCCCCTTGTTGAGATATGACAGTTCGCGCATCCTGGCGGCCAGGGTCTCGTATTTGTACACGATGGTCTGGGTGAAGATGGTCTCGTCCGGATGGAAGGTAATTATGGTTCCGGTATCATCGCAGTCGCCCACTACCTCGACAGGGCCGAGGGGCTTGCCCTTGGAATACTTCTGCACGTGGACCTTGCCCTCGCGGTGTATCTCTGCGACAAGGCTGTCGGAAAGCGCGTTCACGCAGGAAACGCCGACTCCGTGGAGTCCTCCTGAAACCTTGTAACTGTCCTTGTTGAACTTTCCTCCTGCATGGAGGACGGTCATGACAACCTCAAGGGCGGAACGATGCTCCTTCGGATGCATACCCGTAGGGATTCCACGACCGTTGTCGACCACCCTGATGGAGTTGTCCGGAAGTATAGTGACATTAATCTCGTCGCAATAGCCTGCCATGGCCTCGTCGATACCATTGTCGACCACTTCATATACCAGATGATGGAGTCCCCTTTCACCCACGTCGCCGATATACATCGACGGTCTCTTCCTGACGGCCTCGAGGCCTTCCAAAACCTGAATACTACTGGCGGAATACTGCTCCTCCGCCTTCTTCATCTCTTCGTTTTCTACCATTTTCCGAATAAAAAATTTGTCTGTTTCAGGGGGCTTCCCATAAAACAGACAAATATACGAAAAATTCTACAAATTCAGGGTGATTCCGGCCGTTACCCAAAGGTCTTTTTCAGAGTAGAACGGATTCCTCTGGATCGTCTCGCAGAGGAGGTTCCCCGATTCCAGCCAGAAGCCCAGTTTCCGGTTGAACTGGTACCCGGCCAGAAGGCCCAGGTCAAGATATCCCGGAATCTTCACGGAATACTTCGCGGGGATATAGGACTCGCCCCTGGCAATCGATATGAACGTCCCTTCTTCGGAGCATATACCCTTGCGTGAAGAGGCGGAGATCAGGTTGACTCCGGCATAGAGCCTGGAATTGAAGTTGTATACTGCCTTGAGGTCGGTGCTGAATGTCGGGAGCATGAGTCCCGGCCCGCCGTCTTCCTTAAGTTCCGAATGCCTGACATGCAGGCCGCCGTCCAGTTTGAAACCTCCCACCTTCAGGTCGAAGAGGGCGTCGGCGTAGAGGAGGCTGTAGTCTGCATATACTACAGCAGGCAGGAAAGCGTTCCCGATGATGGAAGGGACCGGAATCCCGGCATCAAGGATACCGTTGCCATAGACAGCCGCACCTCCGTCGATCTCGAACTGGAAGGTTGGTCCAAGGTTGCCCCAGGCACCGATCCTGGCATTGATCCTCTCGGTAGAATTGTCAAACAGTCCGTTGAACTTGCCAGCGTATGTAAAATGGTTCTTCGACAGTATGGAAGAATAGGTATTCAGACTGTTGCCGCCGGTAGCGGATGCGAACAGGCGGACATTGTCAGTAACGGAATACGAGACCTTTACGGCCGGGAAAATCCAGTTTCCCTTGTACGAACGGGAAAGGACAGCACCTTCATCATCCTTCATGAACAGTTTCTCTACACGCACGCCGAGGTTGAGATCCCACTTGCCGCTCTGGAAACGGTAGCTCGGAATGGCGGCGATCCTGCCTGCCCTGTCCTCCATTAGGTCGCGGTACGAACATCTCTCCGCTTCAAATCCCATTATCACCCTCTGGTGCCTGCTCAGGACAGGACCGGCTTCTCCGTGAAGGAAGAACAAGGTTTCATTCAAGTTCGGCTGTCCTGGATTGACAGGTATGAAGGAAGAGGTCGGATCGAATGTGTACCAATAATTGTAGATAGGGGCATTGGTACTAGCCACATACTCACCGTGGTCCCTTCCGATCCTTCCGTCAAGCGCCACGTCGTAGTACAGGTATGTATCGTCATCCCTGTTCGACCGGACCCTGAGCTTCAGGTCGGCCGCATTGAACGAACGCCTGTTCAGGGAATCCTTCCTCATTATCCCTTCGTAACCGAGGCCGAAGGAGAGTATGGCGCTGTTGAAACTGTACCTTCCGTCCAGTCCGGCGGAAGACAGTGCATCATATCCTCCGAAAGATTCTCCGGGAATCTTCTCGATCCTGGCCACATCGCCTTCACTTACGTGGTGGAGGGAGTGGTACTTCCCGAAATAGGACCTGTGCCTGGCATATACGCTCATCTGGAATGGACCGCTCTGTTCAGGGCTGAACACGAAGTCCAGCTGGGGATGGAGGGAATATCCGGCTCCGCCCCTCAGGTAAAGCTTCCTGCCGCGATAGGCATCTTTGTCAGGGGTCATTTCCAGCATGTAAGGCTTGAAATTATAAGCGCCCTGATAAGGCTTCTCGAAGACCTCGTAATCGAAATCCATGTCGAAACGCATCAGGGAATCAGGGATGGCCATGACAGTCTGGGGCTTGTGCACCTCCGTAGGATTGCCCTGGTATATGTTGGTAACCTCCACCGTGGGATTGAGGTTCTGTCCGAAAGATGCTGCGCACACCAGCAAGGCGGCTGCGGTTAATATCTTTTTCATGTTCTCTAGTTCATCAGGTTCTTAAGTTTCCCAAGTCTCATGCGCACATTGTCAAGCACGTCGTCGGAAGTTCCGGTAGGTTTGTAACCGTTGAGGATACTCTCGAACGTGGCCTTGGCCTGAGCGTAGCGTTCCTGCTCGGCGAAGGAATCCCCGAGCACTATGAATGACTTTGCCAGCCAGTAGTTCTGGCCTCCGGCATTTGAAGAGAACTCATAGACCTTGTCCTCAACCGACTTGTAGAGTCCCTGGTCGTATGCATCCTGGATGAGCATGTAGGCAGCCTCGGCACCCTCGTTGGTGGAAGGCTTGGCTGCAAGCTGGCCGAATATCACGAAGGCGCTGTTCCTGTCGTTGGTGGAGAGGAGTGATTTTGCCTTGAGGTAATCAGCCTCCCTCTTTTCCGCCTCGGTGCTTCTGGAATCAGACTTTACCTTGTCGGCGCAGGATATCGCATTGCCATAGTCTGCAGCCTTGTAAGCGGAGCGCATCATGCCCAGACGGGCGGTGTGCTTGTTGTTCTCGATCTTAGCCTTGCCGAGCAACGAACTGAATCCGCCGTAGGCATCGGTGTATCTCTGCATCTCATACGAGAGAAGCGAGAAATTGAGGATGGCGGACTCGGTGAACGAATCGTTAAGTCCGCTGCCGATCGCCTTCTTGTACCAGTCGCAGGCCTGCTCCTTCTTGCCCAGGTTGCGCAGGCATTCCGCGATGTAGAAACCAGCCTTCGAGGCATCGTTCCCCGAAGGATAACGTTCCAGATAGTTCTGCAGCGAGGAAAGGGCCTTGTTCCAGTTCTCGGAGAGATACAGCTGCTCGGCGGCGGCAAAATACATGCTTTCCTTCTCGCCGGCGCTCTTGTCTCCGATGACCCCGGCCTTGTCGGCATAGTCCAGATACTCGTCCGTACGACCCTGGCTCTGGTAGATGGACTCGATCGCCGCAAGGGCCTCGTTGGCGTATTCGGTACCAGGCATGTCAGAAACCACCTGTTTGAAATATCCCAGGGCCTTGTTGTATTCGGAGACATTCCTCGAGATCAATCCGAGTTCTATGAGTGACCTGGCCGCTATGGTCTTGTCGTCAGTGGCGGTGCGGAGCTTCTCGAAAGTCCTGACCGCATCGTCATTCCTGCCGGCAGCCACATAGGCCCTTCCCAGCTCATACATCGCCTCCGAGTAGTACCCGGCTGAAGGATCCGCCTTGAGCGCCCTTGAAAGGATATCTACTTTCTTTTTACCATCCCCAAGGAGTCCGTATGCGATTCCGGCGCGATATGCAGGATACAGGTTCGAATCGTAAGGGAACCTGTCTAGGGCGTTCTCGTACCCCCGGACCGCCTTCTGGTAGTCCTTCCTGATGAAGTCGCAGTCTGCCCTCCTGGCAGCGGCATCCTCCCCTTCCACGGGGTTCCTTTCCTGGAGATACTCGTCGAACCACTTGGCCGCATTGTCGTAATCTCCCATACGGAAATAGCTGTAAGCCAGATCGAAAGGAATCAGGCGACCTTCAGGTTTGCCGTCCAGGGCCGAGTTGTTGTACAGGTCGGTGAAAGTCTCGGCGGCCTTCTCGAACTGGTCGCTGCGGTAATATGACTCTCCGAGCCAGTACCTGGTGAGCTGGTTGAATCCCTCCCTCTTGTCGGAATAGTATCCGGCAGCCTTCAGGAGCGGGACGGCATCCCTCCAGGAACCGTTCTCGATCAGCTGGTTGGCACGAAGGTAGTTGGCCCTCATGTAATTCGCACGCTGGTCCTTGTCGAGGTTGTCTATATTGGCATAGGCGTCAACAGCCCCGGAATAGTCATGGTTGTACAAGGATGCGAGGGCCATATAGCTGTATATCTGGTCTCCCTTGTCCTTGCCGGGATACTTGGCGATATACTCGTCGAACACCTTGGGGTTGTTGTTGAGGTCGAAGGACAGTTTGGCATAGTTGAAATGGGCGTCCTCCCTGATGTCGGGATTGTAAGCCTGCTCCGAAGCCGCCCTGAACGCGTCGAGCGCCGCTACCTTGTTGCCGGTCTGGATATAGCTGTAACCCATCTGGTAGTTGGCGATCTGCCCGATGGAGTCCGTCCGGCTGCGCATCTGGGTGAAATTGTCGATCGCACCCTTGAAGTCACCCGTGGAATAGAGGACCGTTCCGGCGTAGAAATAGTCGTCCCTGTCCATCTCCTTGCGGTTCCGGTCGATCTTGTCGTAGAAGTCCTTGGCCCTTTCGGTATTACCCGTTGCCAGGTAAGACTCAGAGATGATCCTGGCCAAATGGGACTTGCGGTCCTGCGGGACCTTGTCGTACATTTTCACGCCGTTGTCGATCACGTACTTATAGTCCTTCTGCATGAAACGGCATTCCATCATGTAGTAGTTGCTCATGTCCGTGAACCTGGCATCCTTGCCTGCCTTCTCGAACCAGGAATATGCATCCTTGAAATGCTTGCTGGTGTAATCGATATAGCCCAGGGAATACCTCGACGGGGCCGTGTAGTCGGAATACGGCATCTTCTCACCCTTGGCGAAAATATCCCTGGCACGGTCAAGGTCACCCTCCTCGAACAAGGAATAAGCTTTCTTGAACATGTATTCGGCGACCTGGTCCTTGTCGAGTTTCCTGTCATCAAGTTTCCCGAACTCGGTGGCCGCCGCCTTGTATTCCTCCTTGTCGAAATAATTGAGGCCGTTGTAGAAATGGACCTGGGGGACCAGTTTGGAATAAGGATACCTCTTCACATAGTCTTCGGCCATGGTCAGGTATCCATTCTCCTGGAGCCTGATGGCACAGAGGGTCTGATACCCCCTCGCCAACACGTCATCTGTCTCTGAGGCAATCTCGCCGAACAAGGTTCCGGCCCTCTCGAACATGCCGTGTTCATAGAGATCCACAGCACGCCGGAATTCACCGGAAGTACGGTCCTGGGCATGGATGGACAATCCGGCACACAGGACCATTGCGGAAAGGAAAGCCGCGATAGTTTTGCTGTTCATAATAGATATCTTGCGAAAATTTATAGTCCTAAATCACAATCTACAAATTTACTCATTATACTCAAAAAAAAGAAGTATATTTGTACAATCATGGAAGGCAAAGCTATACAGGCAGCAAAAAACGAGCCGCTGGTATCTTTCAAGGGAGCGGACATCCTTAACGGGGAGAATACGGTCATCTACGGCCTTGACATGGACGTCTTCCCGGGCGACTTCGTCTACATCGTCGGCAAGGTAGGTACGGGCAAGACTTCCATCATCCGTACCATGATCGCCGAGAATCCTCTCCTGAAAGGGTATGGCAGCGTCTGCGGATACAAACTCAACGGTCTCAAGGACAAGGATATCCCCTATCTCAGAAGGAAAATCGGAGTTGTCTTCCAGGATTTCCAGCTGCTTATGGACAGGAACGTCGAGAGCAACCTGGAATTCGTTCTCAAAGCTACCGGATGGAAGGACAAGAACGCTGTCGACAGACGTATACGCGAGGTCCTGGAAGATGTCGGGATGTCCCACAAGGCACACAAGATGCCTCACCAGCTTTCCGGAGGCGAGCAGCAGCGTATAGCGATCGCAAGGTCGCTCCTGAACCGTCCAAAACTGATAATAGCTGACGAGCCCACCGGCAATCTCGACAACGAGACGGCTGACGGCATACTCAGGCTCCTGACCTCCATCAACAATGAGGACGGCACTGCGATAGTGATGGTCACCCACAACAGGAACATATTCGAGAAGTATCGGGGCAGGATATTCGTCTGCAAGGATGAAAGCTGCGAAGAGAACGTGAACGACGAGGTGATCGACCTGGCCCTTACAATCTGAGATGCTCAAGAAGGACAGATATTCAAGGATAATGGCCTGGTTCGAGAAGAACCAGCCCATGCCCGCGACTGAACTTCATTACGACTCCGCCTTCCATCTGCTGATCGCCGTCATCCTCAGCGCCCAGTGCACCGACAGGAGGGTCAACATGGTGGTCCCTCCCCTGTTCGAGAAGTATCCGAAGCCCTCGGACCTTGCCGGGGCAAGCTTTGAAGAAGTATATCCATTCGTCAAGAGTGTCTCATACCCGAACTCGAAGACGGAACACCTTATCGCAATGGCCCGTAAACTCGTGGAAGAATTCGATTCCGAGGTACCATCGGACATCGACGCCCTGATGAGCCTTCCGGGAGTAGGACGCAAGACCGCGAACGTGATAGCTTCGATAGTTTACGACAAGCCCGTGATAGCGGTGGACACACACGTGTTCAGGGTATCCCATCGCCTGGGGCTTTCTGACGGGAAGACCGTCGAAGCCGTGGAGAAGGACCTTGAGGCGCATATCCCAGAGCAGCAGCGTGCAAGGGCGCACCACTGGCTGATCCTCCACGGACGGTACGTCTGCACGGCCAGGGCTCCGAAATGTTCGGAGTGCCCCATACAGGACTGGTGCAGGGATTTTGAAAGGTACAATAGGATAATAAATGATCAATAACTAAAAAACAACGAAATGAAGAGAATCGTACTCATCCGCCATGGCGAGAGCCAGTGGAACAAGGAAAACAGGTTTACGGGATGGACAAACGTCGACCTCAGCGAGAAGGGAATCCAGGAAGCGTTCGATGCAGGCAAGGTACTGAAGGAGAACGGCTTCACCTTCGAGGTCGCCTACACTTCGTACCTCAAGAGGGCTGTCAAGACCCTTAACAACGTGCTGGATTCCATGGATCTCGACTGGATCCCGGTCAAGAAGACCTGGAGGCTCAACGAGAAACACTACGGAATGCTCCAGGGCCTGAACAAGGCTGAAACCGCACAGAAATACGGAGACGAGCAGGTCCTCATCTGGCGCCGCAGCTTTGACGTGGCTCCCCACAACCTTCCTGAGGACGACCCCAACAGCGCCACCAGGGATCCCCGTTACGCCCTTGTACCCGACCAGTATATCCCACGCACCGAGGCCCTGAAGGAATGCATCGAGCGCGTAATGCCTTACTGGGAGTGCGAGATCTTCCCCGCCCTCAAGGAGCATGACAATATCGTGGTCGTTGCCCACGGCAACAGCCTCCGTGGTGTCGTAAAGCATCTCAAGGGCATCTCTGACGCCGATATCGTCGGTCTGAACATCCCTACTGCCACTCCTTACGTATTCGAATTCGACGACAACCTGAACCTCGTCAAGGACTATTACCTGGCAGATCCCGAAGAGCTCAAGCGCAAGCAGAACGCAGTAGCCAACCAAGGTAAGGCAAAATAAATTATCCGGTCATGCCTGGTGTTTCACAACGCGGAATAAGGCTTCCTGCATCACCCATCAGGAAGCTCACCCCTTTTGCCGATGCCGCCAAGTCTCGCGGAATGAAGGTTTATCACCTGAACATCGGACAACCAGATCTGCCTACTCCCAAGAAAGCCCTCGATGCACTGAAGCATGTCGAGAGGACAACCTTGGAATACAGCCCCAGCAATGGACTCAAGTCCCTGAGGGAAAAGTTAGTAGGTTATTATGACAGATTCGGTATCAAGGTGACGGAGAATGAGATCATCATCTCATCTGGAGGTTCCGAGGCGCTTCTCCTGACCTTCCTGTCGTGCCTGGATCCCGGTGACGAGATAATCCTCACCGAGCCCAGCTATGCCAATTACCAGTCTTTCGCAGTCAATGCAGGGGTAACCGTCAAGACGGTCACTTCCGACATCAGCAACGGTTTCGCCCTCCCGCCGGTGGAATATTTCGAAAAGGCCATCACGGACAAGACAAGGGCTATCCTGATATGCAATCCCAACAACCCTACCGGATACCTGTATTCCGAAGAAGAGCTGTACCGTCTCCGTGACATAGTCCGTGACCATGACCTCTTCCTCTTCTCCGACGAAGTCTACCGTGAGTTCAGGTACACTGACGAGCCGTACCTTTCGGCTCTCAACCTTCCGGGAATCAAGCAGAACGTCGTTGTAATAGACTCTGTATCAAAGAGATACTCCGAGTGCGGCATTAGGGTAGGTATGATTGTCAGCCACAATGCCGAGGTGATGAAGACCCTGATGAAGATGTGCCAGACCAGGCTCAGCCCTCCCCTCCTCGGACAGATCGTGGCTGAAGCATCCATCGAAGGAACGGAAGAGTATTCCAGGGAATGCTTCAACGAGTATCTGGAGAGAAGGAATTTCTTCATCGAAGGCCTTAACCGGATTCCGGGAGTATTCTCCCCCATGCCCAGAGGTGCCTTCTACACGGTGGCTTCGCTGCCTGTGGATGATACCGAAGATTTCTGCAAATGGTGCCTGTCAGAGTTCTCATACAAAGACGAAAAGACCCCTGAAGGATTCGCCGGAGAAACCGTCATGATGGCTCCTGCCGCAGGATTCTACCGTAACCGCGAACTAGGGAAGAATCAGGTCAGGATGGCATATGTCCTTAAGAAAGAAGACCTTGCAAGGGCTCTGACCATCCTTGAGAAGGCTCTGGAAGCCTACAACAGCAAGGCCTGATCAATCGAAACGGAACCAGTCCAGGTCCATGGATCCTGACTCTGGTGACGAGAAAGTCAACCACACCGAATGTACCCCCTGACGCTCTGCGGAAGGGGGTATTTCGCATGATATCTCAGTCCATCCGGAAGCACCCTCCGCCACATCCACAGTAGCAGCCGATCCATGGAAGAGCTGGTCGAAAAGGACATTTATCCTGCCTCCCCCGGAAATACTCCTCACTCGGACCGTAAAGCGGGAAGGCGGATTATTCCCGAAATCGAGGTACTTGAACGCGACCTGGTCACCATCCTGTATCCTGGAAAGGATCTCGTGGTCGGAACTGCCTTCTTCCAGGCTAACCCTGGCATTCCCCCTCACCAGGCACATCCTCCTCGCCGGAATGGCTGAATATGCGTCCAAAGGACCGGAAGCCCCCTGGGATGTCATCTCCGCCTCTATGATAGTACCGTCCTCACGGAATGATATCGGCTCGATGCAGGCCTTGCGCATGGTGACACCGTTCCCGGTCGAGCGATGATAGAGGACATACCATTTTCCCTCGAATTCGACCACTGAACCATGATTGTTCCAAACTGAAGGATCGCAGCCGTCATTGTCGACGATCACTCCCTTGTACTCGTAAGGCCCGAGAGGGCTGGTAGCCATCGAATACCCGATACAGGTCGGACGTCCCTTGCGGCTGATATCGGCATATGTGAAATAATAGTATCCGTTGCGCTTGAAAACGAAACTGCCTTCATGGAAATAGTGCTCCTTCTCGGTCACGACGCTGTCCACGACGCTCGAAAGGTCTATCGACTTCATGTCCGGATTCAACCTTGCTCCTTTCGCGGCGAACTGTCCCCAGAAATAATACGCCTGACCGTCATCGTCCACGAATACGTTTGGATCGATTCCCTTGGGGCCATCGATGCGTACCCCGTTCCTGAAAGGACCGGTGGGAGAATCCGATGTAGCCACCCACTCCGCTCCGGACGGGTCGTCATAATAAAGATAATAGGTATTCCCCTTCCTTATCATGTCCGGGGCATAAAGGGTCAACTCACTCTTGAAAGAGTTCTCGCGCAGCGTCCAGTTCTGAAGGTCCCGCGAGAAAAGGACATGGTAATGGTCGGAACAGTAATAGTCCGGATTTACGTCAAGGGATCCGTAAATATACATCCTGCCATCCCTGTCGACCCTTGCGGTCGGATCTGCGATATACACACCTTCAGGAGAGATCGGATTCTGCGCATTCAGGGTGATGGCGAATAACAGTGACAATATGGAAACAGCGCGTCTCATCATGCAATGGTTTTACCAAAGATACGAAATTCTGTCTTATACTCCCTCCGGCAGGCAAAAAAGAAGAAGTCCCCGGCAGACGATAACGTCTGTCAGGGACTTCCGAATAACGGCGGCGACCTACTCTCCCAACTGGTGGGTCAGTACCATCGGCGCGGAT
>JAEEGI010010767.1_pt1 | contig 19822 bp, 7 predicted proteins | sample 8958751 | NCBI WGS metagenome assembly JAEEGI01 (sample SAMN16246545, study PRJNA631951) | gut metagenome | biome: gut microbiome; feature: rumen; material: KS-attached | host: Bos | place: Iran: Karaj | collected 2018-10 | reverse complement strand
CCCAACCGGCGCGGAGCTTGAGGTTGGACAGCCAGTCGCGCGTTCCGGCCATGAAACTCTCGTTCATGATGTTCCAGCCGAGGGACACGGACGGGAAGTTACCCCACTTGTGGTCCTTACCGAACTTGGAGGAACCTTCCCGGCGGAAGGAGACCAGCACGTTGTACCGGTTGTCGAAGCCGTAGGAGATACGGCCGAAGAAGCCGATGAGCCGGTTGTCGTTCTTGTAAGAGGACATGCTTCCGTACTTGCGCAGGTTCCCGTCCAGGATTTCGGCATAGCGGCCGTTGCCCAGGTTGTTGTACAGGAACTTCTCAGAAGAGAAGGCGGAGTTGGAAGCACCGAAGCCCTCGTAGACGTTGTAGTTGTAGGAATAGCCGACCATTCCGGAGAAACGGTGCTTGTCCCAGTTCTTCTCGTACTTGGAGGTGAGTTCCAGATAGTCCTCCCGGCCATTGTACTGGCTCTTGGAGGCGGAACCGTTGTACTGGGCCTTCTTCGAATGGTCGTAGTACCAGTTCACGTAATTGTTGTAATGCAGCGAGCTGTAGTAGTTCTCGGACATGGAGTTGGACCGGTGGGTGGAGAGCATCAGGTTGGTCTGCCAGCCCTTGACGGGCTCGATGGTGATGTTTCCGGTGAGGTTGGTCCACTCGCTCTGGCCGTCACCGGTCTGCTCCTTGAGGAGGGATACCGGGTTGTAATACTGGAAACGGCCGAATTCCTCCACATAGCCCAAGGCGGGATCGTTGTCCACATACACGGGCGATGTAGGGTTCCGGATCAAGGCCTGACGATAGGCATAGGAGGGGTTGCTGTTCGTATTCTTGTGGAGGCCCTTGACCATGTTCAGGTTTATTCTCACGATGTCCTTCAGGATGTACTGGGTAAGGTCGAAGGACATTTTGAGGTCATTGCTGTCGGTGTTCAGGATGACACCCTGCTCCCCGCGGTAGGATACATTGGCCGAGAATGTGGTGCTCTTGGTACCGCCGGTGATGGAGAGGGAGTTGTTGTGCGTGAAGCCGGGACGGGTGATCTTTCCGAGCCAGTCGGTGTCGTAACCGTCGTCCGGGAGGGCGGTCTGTTTGTCCGCCACATTCTTCCAGTTCATGAAATCGGCCTTCTTGCCGAAGTGGGAGGTGGAGACGTAGCCGGCATAGTTGACGGCGACGTTCTCTTCCCGGCGGCCGGTCTTGGTGGTGATGAGGATGACGCCATTGGCGCCGCGGGTGCCGTAGATGGCGGCGGCGGAGGCGTCCTTCAGCACGGAGATGTCGGCGATGTTCTCGGGGGCCACGGTGCCCATGTCTCCGGGAACGCCGTCCACGAGGATGAGCGGGGTGAGGTCACCGTTGATGGTGGTGACACCGCGCAGGCGGATGGGGCTGCCGGCGTTCGGGTCACCGGAACTCTTGGTGATGTTCAGACCGGCCACTTTGCCGCGGATCATTTCCGAAGCGTCGTGGATGTTACCCGCGAGGAAGTCCTCGCTCTTGACCGAGGCGACGGCGGAGGTGATGTCACCCTTGCGCTGGGTGCCGTAGCCGATGACCACGGCGTCGTCCAGGGCGAGGATGTCGTTCTCCAGGACGAAGTCGATGGAAGTGCGGCCGCGGACGGGCTCTTCCAGGGTGATGTAACCGATGGCGGTCACCGTGATGACGGCGTCCGGACGGACACCGGTGATCCGGTACTGTCCGTCGATGTCGGTCACGGCGCCGGAAGGCGTACCGGCCACGAGGACGCCGGCGCCGACGACGGGCTCACCGGATGCTTCCCGGACCGTACCCGTGACGGTCAGGTTGCCTTGTGCAAAGGCGGAGACGGAAGACAGGACGAAGCATCCCAGAAGGATGGCCGTTGCCGCTTTCGCCTTCGAGAAAAATGTGGAAAAAAGCATAAGGTGTTGTTTTGGTTGGTTGTTATCAGTGGTATGATACAAAAATAGTCAGCTTTGTTGGTGTGTCGGGTTAAAAAGGTCTATTATAATGTAAAAATAGTCCAAAAACTCATTCTTTGTGCATCCGGGCCCATTCGTGGGGCGTGACGCCGAATTGTGCCACGAAGCTTTTCGAGAAATAGCTGGGAGAGGAGAATCCGGTCATGTAGCAGATCTCCCCGATGGTGTGTTTCCCTTCCGTCAGGAGCTTGGCGGCGGCGTTGAGGCGGGCTTGGTTGATGAGTTTGTTGGGCGTTTCCCCGCTCAGTTCCTTGGCTTTGGCGAACAGGCCGGACCGGGAGATGGCCAGTTCCTGGGCCAGGAACGCGACGGACAGGTCGGGGTTGGCGATGTTCTCGTCGATGATCCGGTCCAGGCGGATCAGGAAGTCTTCCTCCTTGTCGGGGGCGGCGTCCGGAGAGGCGTCTCCGTCCTGTCCTTTCCGGAGGTCGAGGGCGGCTCGCATCTGCTGGAGGTTCACCGCGATATTGCGGAGCATCCGGTGGTTTTTCTCGATGACGGACAGCCCGCCTTTCAGGTTCTGGGGGCTCTTGGCGGCGTCTTTCAGCTTGTCCAACTGGACGCCGATGCCGGCGATGGGAGCCTCCAGCTGGTCCGCTAGGGAGGAGATCAGGTGGACGCGGTCGTCCCGCTCCTCTTCCTTGACCAGGGAGACGGCGGCATCCAGGGCCCTTTCGTATTTGGCCTGCGATTCCCTTTCCGCCCGGCGGAGGAGCCAGCGTCCCAGCAGGTAGAACAGGACGCCGACAAGCAGGATATAGAGTGCCAGGGCGGGGCCGGACAGGAGGGGGTGGGGCCGGATGATGAAGGAAAGGGAGGCACCGTCGGTGTTCCAGACGCCGCTGTTGTTGCTGGCGATGACCTGCAGGTGGTATCGGCCGGCCGGCAGTTGGTTCAATGTCAATGAATTCTCGTTTCCCAGGTCCTTCCAGTGCGGTTCGAGGCCTTCGAGCCGGTAGGCGTACCGGTTGTTTTCGGGGGAACAGTAACTGAGGGCGGCAAAGTACACTTTTATGTCACGCAGTTTCCAGGGGAGGACGATCCGCTCGTGCCCTTGCTCCTGGAATACATCCTGGAACAAGCCGGGGCCGGAGGCATGGAAACGGGTGAAGAGGACAGAAGGGGAGATGGTATTGGACTGAACGCTTCCCGGGTAGAAGGAGACAAACCCGTCGGCCGCGCCGAACCAGAGCGTTCCATCCCGGGACGTAAGGCCGGCATTGGCGGAGAAAACACTGGCGGAGACCCCGTCGCTGGAGTCGAAGCGTTCCTCGCTGCCGTCGCGCAGGGAGTGGCGGATGATGCCGGTGCTGGTGGAGAACCAAAGCTGACTTCCGTCAAAGGCGATTCTCTGTACATCCTCCTGGTCCAGAATCGTTTCCACGTCCTTCTCGGAAATCCGCGCAATGCCTTTCTGCAAGCCCGTGAACACCCCTTGCGGTGTGGAAAGCAGGCAGTTGACGTGATTGGACGGCAGGCCGCTGTCAACGGTATATTCCTGCCAGGACCCGTCCGGAGACCGGCGCAGGACACCGCTTCGCGACGTGCCGAACCAGAGATTTCCGTCGCCATCGGCCTGGATGTCCAGGATCCAGTCTTCCGCATTCCGTTCCAGGGAGAATCGGTCGGACTGGGCGTCGTACCGGCAGATGCCGGAACTGGAGCCCGCCCACAGGGCGCCATCGGGCCCGACGCACAAGGCATAGACGCTGGGCGCGTCCAGCCCTTCTTCCTGACCGTAGACCTTGATTGCCCCTGTCCGGAGGTCCAGCCGGACCAGTTCGTCCGAATACGTTCCGATCCACAGGTCGTTCCCTTCGCGGAGCAGTGCATGGATGTTGAGGGAGGCAAGCCGCTGCGTCCAGCCGGCAGGAGCCGTCCATCTGACGGCCGTGTTCCGGACCGGGTCGTAATGGAACAGGCCGCCGTTGTCGGAGCCGATCCACAGGGTGCCGTCCGGGTCTTCGCAGAAGCAGCTGACGATATAGACCTCGTCGGCATTGACCAGGTCGGACAGGGAGCGGAAGGAGAACTGTCCCCGGTTGGGAGCGACGTAATTCACGCCGCCATAATAGGTTCCGACCCACAGGCCGCCTTCGTGGTCCCGGGCGACGGGATAGACGAACTTGTCGGAAAGGGAGGACGGGTCGCTCCGGTCGTTCCGGTAAAGGGCCTGCTCTCCCGTCAGGAGATTCACTTCCAGCAGCCCGTCGTCCGACCCCAGCAGGAAGTTCCAGGCGCCGTCGTGCGTCAGGGAGTGGATGTGGTTGAGGCCTTTTCCGGGCGGAACGGCCGGATGGACGGTCCTGTCGGCCGCATCAACCCGGTAGAGACCGCTGTTCCAGGTCCCCAGCCACAGGTCGCCGTCCCTGTCTTCATCTATGGCGCATACCCGCGCGTGCGAACATCCCTCAAACAGCAGACCGGGGGAGACGAAAGACCGGGAGGCGGAGCTGTAAACGAGAAGCCCTTCCTCCGTGGAAGCGTCGGCGACCCATAGGCGGCCGTCACGTGCGGCGTGGATGTCTTCTATCAGATGCCCGTCCAGGAAGGCGGTCAGCGTGCCTTCCCGGTACCGATACAGGCCCTTTCCCCACGTCCCGATCCAGAGGTTTCCGTCCCTGTCTTCCTCGAAGGCAGTGACTTCGGCGTCAAAACCTTCGACGCGGACCAGGTTGTCGGACACATAGCGGAAGACCGCATCTTCCGTTCCCACCCAGAGGATGCCGGCAGCGTCTTCGTACAGGCATTGGACCGCTCCTCCTTCCCCCTCCGGCAACCGGTGATGGATGATTTCACGGCCGTCGAAACTGTCCAGCCCGCTGCCCGTTCCCAGCCAGATGAGGCCCTGGCTGTCCTGGATGATGGCGCGGACCGTATTGGAGGACAGGCCTTCCCGGGAAGTGTAGTGGCGGAAGGAATACGCTTCTGCGGTTACCGTGAGGTCGGGAACCGCGAAGAAAAGGAAGCAGAGAAGGATCGTTTTCTTCATACCCTGCAAAGATAAACGAAAAATCCAAAAAACGATGGACCAATCTTGGACGATTTTACAAAAAGAATGGATTTCCCTGCCAATGGATGCTGTTATAATACGATATTTTTGTAAAGACCCTATTATTGGCACTATGACTGGAAAAATCCTCCTTCCCCTGGCCGGCCTTCTTGTCGCCGCGACCCTGCAGGCACAGCCTGCCTCCACCCCCGCCTCCGGCGGCTATCCCATCGATCCCGTTCCCTTTACCAGCGTGAAGGTCGCCCCGGATTCCTTCTGGGGACAGCGCCTGAAAGCCTCCCGCGAGGTCACCATCCCCCTGGCTTTCTCCAAGTGCGAAAGTGAAGGCCGCTACGAGAATTTCGTAAAGGCGGAAAAGCAGATGCATTCGCCGGTGAACCTCGGCTATGAGGTGAAAGGCTATTCCTTCGACGACACCGACGTGTACAAGACCATCGAAGGCGCCTCCTATGTGCTTCAGACCTATCCGGACAAGAAACTGGAAGCCTATATCGACAGCGTCCTGACGATTGTCGCCGCCGCGCAGGAGCCGGACGGTTACCTGTACACGGCCCGGACGATGAATCCGGAGCACCCGCACGAGTGGGCGGGCGACAAACGCTGGATCATGGACGAGGAACTCAGCCATGAACTGTACAACCTGGGCCATATGGTGGAAGGTGCCGTCGCCCACTGGCAGGCTACCGGCAAGCGCAACTTCCTGGACATCGCCATCCGCTATGCGGACTGCGTGGTCCGTGAGGTGGGTTCCGGCTCCGGCCAGGCCCGCGTGATCCCCGGCCACCAGATCGCCGAAATGGCCCTGGCGAAGCTCTATCTCGCCACCGGTGAGAAGAAGTACCTGGACGAAGCGAAGTTCTTCCTGGACGAGCGCGGCAAGACGGGCCATAACGACAAGTACAACCAGTCGCACGTACCGGTCCTGGAGCAGGATGAGGCTGTCGGACACGCCGTCCGCGCCGCCTATATGTACGCCGGCATGGCCGACGTGGCCGCCCTTACGGGGGACCAGGGCTACATCGACGCCATCGACCGCATCTGGGAGAACATTGTCGGGAAGAAGCTCTACATCACCGGCGGCATCGGCGCCACGAACAACGGCGAGGCCTTTGGAGAGAACTACCAGCTCCCGAATATGAGCGCCTACTGCGAGACCTGCGCCGCCATCGGCAATGTCTATGTCAATTACCGGATGTTCCTCCTGCACGGCGACGCCAAGTATTACGACGTGCTGGAGCGCACCCTCTACAACGGCCTTATCAGCGGCGTGTCCCTGGAAGGCAACGGCTTCTTCTATCCCAACCCGCTGGAATCCATCGGACAGCATCAGCGCCAGGCGTGGTTCGGCTGCGCCTGCTGCCCTTCCAATATCTGCCGCTTCATCCCGTCCGTCCCTGGCTACGTGTATGCCGTGAAGGACAACGCCCTCTATGTCAATCTCTTCATGCCCAACACGATGACCCAGAAGGTGGCCGGCAAGGCCGTCACCCTGAGCCAGAAGACGGGCTACCCGTTCGGCGAGGACATCGAGATTATCGTGGACAAGACCTCCCTCAAGAAGGAGATGGCCCTCAAGATCCGCATCCCGGGCTGGGTTCGCGGCGAAGTGGTCCCTTCCGACCTGTACACCTATGTGGACGGCAAGCGTCCCGGCTATACCGTTTCGGTGAACGGCGTTCCCGTGGAAAGCAAGCTCGAGCAAGGCTACTTCACGATCTCCCGCAAGTGGAAGAAGGGCGACAAGGTGACCGTGCATTTCGATATGGAACCCCGCGTGGTGAAGGCCGACGGCCGTGTGAAGGCTGACGAAGGCCGCATCGCGGTGGAGAAGGGTCCCGTGGTGTACTGCGCCGAATGGCCGGACAATCCGGGCTTCTCCGTGCGGAGTGTCCTGATGAACCAGGAGCCGACGTTCACCGTGAAGCATTCGGACGAACTCTTCGGCATCGACAAGATCGTCACCCAGGCCCAGTCGCTTTCCTTCGGCAAGGACGGCCGTCTGGCTGCCAAGGATGTGGACCTGACCCTGATTCCGTACTATGCCTGGTGCCATCGCGGCAGCGGTGAGATGACCGTGTGGCTGCCGCGCGAACTGCGCGCCACCCTTCCCTCCAAGCCTGCGACCCTCGCTTCCCAAAGCAAGTTGAGCGCCTCCACGCCTACCCGCGCCCTCGGTTCCGTGAGCGACCGTCTGCTTCCGCAGCACGACGGCGACCGTTCCGCCCCGTATTATCACTGGTGGCCCAAGCAGGGCGGCACCGAGTGGATCGTCTATGACTTTGCGGCGCCCGCGAAGGTGTCCCGCAGTTCCGTGTGGTGGTTCGAAGACCAGCCTTGGGGTGGTTGCGGCCTCCCCGCAGCCTGGCGTATCTACTACAAGGACGCCGCCGGCAACTGGGTCGAAGTCCAGGATCCTTCCGGCTACCCGGTCGCCAAAGGCCGCGCCTGCGAGGTGCAGTTCACCCCCGTCACCACCTCGGCCATGAAGCTGGAAGTCGACCTTCCCGCGGAACTCTCCGCCGGCCTCTTTGAGTGGGAGGTGAAATGAGAAGGGGACTGACGCTCTGTTTGTCCGTACTGTTGTTCGCTACGGCCCTCCCGGCACAGCCGCGGGGGCCTTATATGGTTGTGGACGATGCGGCGGAGGGGATTCCCGTCCAGCCCACGATGTACGGAATTTTCCTGGAGGATATCAATTTCGCGGCCGACGGCGGCCTGTATGCGGAGAAGATCTGCAACCGGTCCTTCGAATATGACAATCCCCTGCAGGGATGGAAGACGTTCGGCAAGGTGGAAGTCCTCTCGGAAGGAGGCCCTTTCGACCGGAATCCCCATTACGTACGCCTGAAATATCCCGGTCATCCGGTCGCCCAGAGCGGACTGGAGAACAGCGGCTGGTTCGGCATCGGCCTGGAGGAAGGGGCGCAGTACCGGCTCACTTTCTGGGCCCGGACTGCCGGCAAGGGGAAGACGGCGGGTCTTGCGGCCATCCTCTGCGAGCCTTCGACCCTGGCAGATGACCAGAACCTGGCGTTGGAGGAAATCACGGTAACGTCTTCCAAATGGACGAAATACGAGGTTACGCTCACGGCGCCCCGCACGGTTGCGAAGGGGGCCTTCCGCCTGTTGCTGTGGGATGAGAGCCCGGAAGCGGCGGTGGATGTCGAGCATGTTTCCCTGTTCCCCGTGGACACGTTCAACGGGGACGAAAACGGCCTCCGGAAGGACCTGGCGCAGGCCCTTGCGGACCTGCACCCCGGCATCCTCCGGTTCCCCGGCGGCTGCATCGTGGAAGGTACGACCCTGGAGAACCGCTACCAGTGGAAGAACACGGTGGGCCCGGTGGAAAACCGCCCCATCAACATCAACCGCTGGAGTTATGACCAGTTCGGCCGGATGTTCGCGGACTATTACCAGAGCGGCGGCCTGGGCTTCTACGAGTATTTCCGCCTGGCGGAGGAACTCGGTGCCGAACCGGTCCCTATCATCAGCTGCGGCATGGCCTGCCAGTTCGAGAATGATCCCGCCTGGGATCCGAACTGTCCGATGGATGAACTGGACACCTACATCCAGGACGCCCTGGACCTCATCGAATTCGCCAACGGTTCCGCCAAGAGCAAGTGGGGAAAGGTCCGTGCGGAGATGGGACACCCGAAACCGTTCAACCTCAAATACTTGGGAATCGGCAACGAGCAGTGGGGCGCGGAGTTTATCAAGCGCTTCGAACCCTTCTTGAAGGCGGTGCGGGCCAAGTATCCGGACATCCGGGTCGTAGGCACTTCCGGTCCGTATCTGGGCGGAGAATGGTTCGACGACCTGTGGAAGGAGATGCGCCGCCTGGACGTGGACCTTGTGGATGAGCATTATTACAGCAGCGAGCGCTTCTTCGAGCGCAACGCCGGCCGTTATGACAATTATCCCCGCACCGGCCCCAAGGTCTTCGCGGGCGAATACGCCTGCCACGGCAGCGACGGGAAGAAGTTCAACCACTTCAACGCCGCCCTCCTGGAGGCCTCCTTCATGACTGGCCTTGAGCGCAATGCGGATGTAGTGTATATGTCCAGCTACGCCCCTACCTTTGCCCACGTGGAAGGATGGCAGTGGCGCCCGGACCTCATCTGGTTCGACAACCTGCGCGTAATGCGCTCCTGCAGTTATTACGTCCAGCAGCTTTACGCCGCCAACAAGGGAAGCCGCGTCCTTCCCCTGCAGATGGACGGCAAGCCGGTCGTGAACGCGAGTGATCTGAATGCCACCTGCGTCGTGGATGACGTCACGGGCGACGTGATCATCAAGATTGCGAACGTGAGCGCCTATTCCCAGGTCGTCACCTTCGAATTGCCCGGCGGGCTGACCGGTGCCGACAGAACCACCCTCCACAGCGACAATCCCATGGAGGAAAATACGGTGGACGAGCCGGAACGCATTGTTCCCGTTACGGTGGCACTGGATCTCACGCCGGTGGCCGATCCGGCGAACGAATGGCTTCTGGGTGTCCGGAAGCTCGATTCCGGCCGTATCGCCTACAGCGAGCGGCTGGGCGGACGGACCTTTGCGGTCTATAGATTCCATCGGAAATGAAACTTGAAAGACTTCTGACTTTTTTCCTTGTCGCGGCCCTGGCAGCGGGGATTTCCGCCTGCCGCCCCGACGAAATCCGCGGGGACGATCCCGCCGAAGAGAAAGAGAAAGACCATCCGGCCCCCGAGGTGGATCCGGCCACGGTCCCGTTCACGGCGGACGCCATCGCGCAGGTGGACATCGTGACGGACAAGGGTGTCCCTGTGGATTCCAAGGAAGAGTATGTCCCCTGTACTGTGAAAGTGACGGGGGGAGAGGCTTCCTGGGCGGCCGAAGTGACCGGACGGATCCGCGGCCGGGGCAACTCCACCTGGAACTGGTATCCCAAGAAGCCCTACCGCATCAAGTTGAACACGTCCTCTTCCTTCCTGGGGATGGCGTCGAACAAGGACTGGGTGCTGCTGGCCGATTACCGGGATGTCACGCACATGATGAACCTCACGGGGTTCTACCTGGCCCGCACCCTGGGCCTTCCCCATACCAACCATGTCCGTTTTGCTTCCGTCTCCCTGAACGGGGAAGACCTGGGCCTGTATATGGTCACCGAGCAGGTGGAGGAAGGCGGAAACCGGGTGCAGCTGGACCCGAAGCAGGGCATCCTGCTGGCCCTGGACATCAATGACGGGCCGGACGATGTGCCCCGGGCGACCGACAATTTCTGGTCCGACGTGTTCGGGATGGCCGCCGCGGTCAAATTCCCCCGCGACGCCACGACGGCGGACCGGGACCGGGTGAAGGCCGCCTTCGCCGAATTGGAGGAGGCGATCGACAACATGGACTGGGAAGCCCTCCAGGGACTGCTGGATGTGGATTCGATGATCCATTACATCCTTGTCCAGGAGATTATCGGCAACGTGGAGGTGGACAACGACCCCAGCATGCGGAGCGGCTTCCTGTTCCGCAAGGATGACAAGTCCAAATGGGTCATGGGGCCGATGTGGGACTGCGACGGCGGTTTCAGCTACGACTGGAGCGACATGTATGATTCCCGGGGCTGGGGGCACACGTTCTTCGGGAATCAACGGTACCTGGTGTTCGGGTCGGATCCCTATCGGCACCGGGGCGCCTATGGCGCGACGGCGTCGGACTTCTTCTGCCGCCTGTTCGGCATCCCGGAATTCGTGGAGCGGCTTCAGGCCCGCTGGGCCGAGGTGTACGGCTCCCTCTTGAACGGGCTTCTGGATTGCCTGGACGAGACGGAGGCGCTGATCGGCGCTGCCGCGCAGGATGACATGAACCGCTGGGGCATCCGCAATTACAAGCATGCGGAGGAATACCGCGCCTTGTGTTCCTGGCTCACCGGACGGTTCAGCTATCTGGACGGAGTAATCCGGAACTATCCCCTTACCCCGGGCGGCTCCACCGGCCCTTCCGCCGATGCCGAGATCACCGCAACCCTTTCTTTCGAAGTCACTTATCCGCAGGACGGCCACCATGTAGGCACGTTCCTTTACTTGTCGGATTCCGACAAGCAGACCGTGGCAAAAGGCTTGGGCGTGTCCTCTTTCGACGATCTCGCCGAACTGTATGAACTCGGCGGCCTGGGCTTTTGGGCTGTGGAACCGGACGGCTCCTTCAACCCGTCCAATACGGCCAATGCGCCCGGCCATTGGTATAACAGCGACGGCTGGGTGACGGCCTATGGCCAGAACAGCTTCGTCTATTCCGAGTTCGACTTCTGGTTCGAAGGCTTTAACCTCGGAAAGCATCCGACCATCTGCACGCCGGGCGAGTATGAGATTTCCCAGGCGTTTGTATATGGGAAGAAAGCCGTCCGGGTGGATTTCCATATTACCGTCACTGCCAATTAGTTAACCTGAACTGATATGAAGAAAGACAGACTGCTGGTCTCGCTCGCATGCGCCTTGGCGCTTGTCGCCTGCGGAGAGAAGAAGGAGGCCTCCTACCGGATGGACTATGTGGTGGGGCTGGATACGGCCGGACACTATGTCCTCGTGGACCTGGATATGGAGGTGGCCCCCGGCACGGGCAGCGTAACGCTCAACATGCCCCGCTGGACGCCCGGGTACTATGAAATGCTGGATTTTCCCAAGCACCTGTGCGATTTTGATGCGGCCGATGCGGCCGGCAACGCCCTGGAGTGGGAAAAGGAGGGAATGAACCGCTGGAAAATCACCGTTCCCGGAGACGGCAAACTGAAAGTGAATTATCGCATCTTTGCCAACCGGAGGGACGTCGGCTCCAGCCGCGTGGACGGCGGAATCGCCTTCATTTCCCCGGCGGGCGTCTTCATGCACCGGGACGGCGACCTGCAGCACCCGGTCAGCGTCCGCTTCGACCTCCCGGAGGGGTGGGAGAAAATCTCGTCCGGACTCCTTCCGGTGGAAGGGACGACGGATACGTTCCGGGCCGATGACTTCGACCGCCTGTATGACTGTCCGTTCCTGCTGGGCAATTACTACACCTGCGATTTCGAGCATGAAGGCCATCCCTATCATTTTGCCATCGAGACCCCCGAGGGCATCGAAGAGAGCGGCTTCCGGGAGGATTTCTGCAAGATCGTAAGTGCCGCAACGCGGCTGATGGGCGAGGTCCCTTACGACAATTACTGCCTCATCCATATGGGGGCCGGCGGCGGTGGCCTGGAGCATTGGAACTCCCAGGCCTGCTATACGGACGGCACCTACCGCTTCGAGAACCGCAGCCATCAGGTTTCTTTCCTGGCTTTCACTGCGCACGAGTACTTCCACCTGTATAACGTAAAGTGCATCCGCCCGGCGGAGCTGTGGCCCTTCAACTATGATATCGAGGCGGTTACACCTATGCTGTGGGTGAGCGAAGGGCTCACCTGCTACTACGAGTTCCGCCTGCTCAGAACCTCCGGCGTCGCCACCCCGGACGAGGCGCTGGAAAAGCTTTCCGGATACTTTGCCCGCTACGCCCCTTACGAGGGACAGCATCACATGAGCCTGAGACAGAGCAGCTACGACATCTGGCTCAACTTCATGAACATGGATGAGAACGAACGGGACGTCCGGATCAATTACTATTTCAAGGGCCCTGTCGTGGGGCTTTTGATGGACATTGACATCCGGCGTCACACCGGACAGGAGAAGTCCCTGGACGACGTGATGCGCGCCCTGTACAACCACTATTACAAGGAACTCCGGAAAGGATTCACGGAAGAAGAATTCTGGCAGGAGGTGGAGAAAGTCTACGGCGGTCCCGTTCCTCATCTGCGCGCTCTGGTGAATACCACGGGCGATATCGACTATGATTCCTATCTCCGGGATGCCGGTCTCTACGTGGACACGGAGTCCTGGGCCGTCCGCCGGGTGGAGAACCCGACGCCTGCCCAGGCGGCCTTCCTGGAAAGTATGGAAATGACTTGACAAACCCATAATACTTCTCCCCATGAACGCCATTATCCTTTCCCTGCTGCTGGCCCTTTCCCCGGGCTGGCAGGTCGCGTATGACTCCCTGGGCATCCACCGGCTTGTTGCCCCGTCGGACCCCTATGAAGCCAATCTCATCGAAGGCGGACGGCTGGGGCAGGTCCTGGTGACGTACAAGGTACAGGAGGGCTTGTGGCAGACGCTCTCGCCGGCCAGGCGGAAATGGGATGGAAAAGGAACTTACGTGGACCGGGGACTAGGCGATGCGATGGTCCTGACCCAGACTTTCACCGAGCGGGAAGACGGTTCCCTGCACTGGGACATCCAGTTGGAAAACCGGTCTCCGTTTCCGGTGTATGTCGGAGACCTGGCGGTAGGCATTCCCTGGAAAAGCGGAGGCGAAAACCCGAAGGAAATCTTCGAGCGCTCTTTTACCAAGCATGCCTTCGTAAGCGGGGATGCCTCCTTCTTCTATTTCACGCGTTTTAACGGGGAGGCGCCCTATATCATGCTGATTCCCGACAAGGGAACACCCCTGGAATACTTCGGAACCGCCCAGCGGCAGTATATGGCCTATATCCGGTCGGCCAAGAGCGGAGCGGCCGAAACGCGCGGCACCTGGCGGCAACCCCATACAGGGGACACCCTGCAGCCCGGGGACAGCCGCCATTACGGGTTCACTTACCGGATGGCGGGGTCCTACCCCGAGATGCGGAATATCCTCTATGAGACGGGTTCCATCGACACCAAGGTCGTTCCCGGAATGACCGTTCCGCGCGGCCAGAAGGCCGTTTTCGCCCTCCGGACGAAGAGTGGGATCGATTCCCTGAAAACCGAGTTTCCCGACCGGACGGCACTTCGGCTGAAGGAGCGCAAGGGCGATACGGCCCTGTACGAAGTCGAGTTCCAGCGGCTGGGGGAGAACCTCATCACGGTCTGGTTCGACGGCGGCCGCAAGACTTATCTGGAATTCTTCTGCAGCCTCCCGCCCAAGGACCTGATCCTCAAGCGCAGTTCCTTCCTGGTGGACCACCAGCAGTTCCGCGATACGGGCCGCTGGTATGACGGCTTGTACGGGGTTTACGACATGGCCACCGGACAGCTTCGGGGCCCCGACAACCCGGATTATTTCGACGAACGTCTCACCTATTTCCTCGCGAGTGACGACCCCATCCTAGGGAAGGCTCCCTTCCTGGCGTCCAAAAACGCCGTCTGGCCGGATCCGCGGGAGATAGAGAGCCTGGAATACCACCTGGAGCATTTCGTCTGGGGCGGCCTGCAGCGGACCGACCGCGAAACGCCCTATGAATACGGCGTTTACGGAACGCCCAACTGGTACATCAACCGGCACCAGGACCTGCGGGAAACCCAGACGGACTACAAGCTCGGAACCCTCCGGACCTGGCGCACGTACGATTATCCCCACGTGACGATGCTCTGGTGGGAGATGTACAAGGTCGCCAGGGATGAACCGGAACTGGTTTCCTATGCCCCGGCCGACACCCTGCTGGAGCGGGCTTACCGGACGGCCAGCGCCTTTTTCCGCTATCCGAAGGAATTGCTGGGCGAGTATTACGAGCCCTTCAAGTGGGGCGATTACAATGAACTGATCATTCCGGACATCATCGACGAACTGGAGTCGAAGGGGTGGAGGGAAGCTGCGCAGGAGCTCCGGGAACAGTGGGAGCGCAAGTTCCGTTATTTCGTGTATGAGGACCGGTATCCCTACCGGTCGGAGTACGCGGCGGACCGGACGGCTTTTGAGTCCACCTATGCCCTGGCCCGCTACGGCCTCCGGAACGGCCTGGACCTGGCTGCAACCCGGGATTTCATGGAGCGGCAGCATTATGCCAACCTCTCCTGCCGCGGCGTCCTGGAGAACCAGTGGTTCCTCCTGGGCAGCGATTTCTTCCGGTCCTCCGACTGGAGCGCGATGAGTTACATGGCCCGGATGGGCGGCTGGTCCGTCCTGGATTACGGCCTCCGGTATGCGGACAACCCTTACGATTGGATCCGGCTGGGCTATGCCAGTTATCTCGATCCCTTCGGCTTAGTGAATGCTGGAGACGCCGAGTCGGACTATGGATACTGGTATCCCGGAAAGGAGAAGGATGGTGCGATGGGTCAGGCGTTTACGCCTACGAAGTTCGGCCGCGCCTGGATTGGGACGGAAGAAGGTCGCGGTCCCTGGCGCTACTGCGGGGAAGGAGACCTTGGGATGTGTGCCATCACCCGGACGGCGGCGACCATCCTGGTCGACGACCCCCTGTTCGGCTGGACGCTGTATGGCGGGAACCTCACCGAAGGGAAGGACGCGTTCTCCTTCATTCCGGAGGACGGCGTGAGCCGGAGCCTCTATCTGGTGACGGACGAGCGGTGCGTGGGCATCTCCGTCGACAGGGGGCATTGGTCCGCCGATACGCCGGTCCGGGTCCGGCGGGACCAGTCCCGGATGACGCTTCCCGTGGAGACGGAAGGAAAAACCGTCACGCTTACCGTCGACCCGCTGCGAAGCATGCGCACGCCCGTCGTCCGCGCCGCCGGAAAGCGGCTCCAACCCCGGAAAGACCGCTACGGCCGCTGGCTTTTCACCCTTCCCGCGGACGGGCAGGTGGCGGTGGAGCTCCTTTTTCGCTGATAAAACCGGATAATCTTGCTTACCGGGGCCTCCAGGCGGTATTTTTGGAGAAATTTCATAATAAATTAGACCATTTTTACAGGATTTTTAGGGGTTGTTTTGCAATTTTGGACCGAAACAGAAGGCTGTTTTCAAACTTTTTTGCAACCAACCTTAATCTTACCACATAATGAAAAGCATTAAAAGTTGTCTCCTTTCCCTTGCCGTCCTGGTTGCGGCCATTCCCGCAATGGCGCAGCAGACGGAGGTGAGGGGAACGGTCACCGACCCTGCGGGAGAACCCCTGGTCGGCGTCACCGTCATGGCGGATGCCACGCACGCGACCATTACGGCAGCGAACGGCTCCTACTCCCTGCGCGTTCCTTCGAACGCGGTTCTCACATTCTCTTCCATCGGCTACAAGACCGTGGAGGAAGCGGTCAATGGCCGCTCGCTCATCGACGTCGTCCTTGTGGAGGACACGGAGTACCTCGATGAAATCGTGGTCGTCGGTTACGGCGTCCAGAAGAAGGCCACCCTTACGGGCTCCATTTCCGCCGTCAACGGGGATGAGCTCAAGAAAGTGTCCACGACCAACCTGACCAACACGCTGGCCGGCAAGACGGCCGGCGTCATCGCCAACACTCGTTCCGGCGAGCCGGGCGAGGACGGCGCGACGATCCTCATCCGCGGTAAGGGCACTCTCGGTGACACCAGCCCGCTTATCGTGGTGGACGGCATCGCGGACCGCGACTTCTCGCGCCTGAATCCCGAGGACATCGAAAGCATCTCCATCCTGAAAGATGCTTCCGCCGCCATCTACGGCGCCCGCGCCGCGAACGGCGTCATCCTGGTGACGACCAAGCGCGGATCGGAAGGAAAGGTCCGTGTCAGTTACAACGGCAGCTACACCCTTTCCCAGCCGACGCGCGTTCCGCAGATGCTGAACGCCTATCAGTATGGCATGTACGTGAACGAATACGACGCGATCGAACGTCACGCCCAGGCCGGCCAGACCTACACGGAGGATGTGCTGAACCACTACCTCACCGGCGACGACCCGGTCAATTACCCCAGCGCCGACTGGTGGGGGGAGACCACCAAGAAATGGGCCGGCAAGACCCAGCACAGTATCGCCCTGAGCGGCGGCTCCGACAAGGTCTCTTTCTACACGTCCGCCCAGTACATGACCCAGGACGCCATCTACAAGAACAGCGCGTACGGGTACAATCAGTATCAGTTCGTCACGAACGTGGATGCCAAACTCAACAAGTCCATCCGGATGTCCCTCGACATCCTGGGCCGGCAGGAGAACCGCAAGCGGGGAAACTCCTCCACGGATTACCTGTTCACTTACTTCCTGACCACGTTCCCGGGTTCGGCTCCCTATTATCCCAACGGGTTGCCGCGCGCCGGCTATGACGGCCTGACCAACAACGCCGCCATCATGATGACGGACGCCCCCGGTCACAGCAACACGGTCCGGAACATCCTGACCCTGAAGCCGCTCCTGCACATCGACCTGGACGTCCTGACTCCTGGCCTTTACCTGGAGGGATACGCTGCGCTGGACATGATGTTCTCCAACACCAAGTCCATGGGCCAGCCCTTCGACCTGTACCAGTATGACCGCGCTGCCGACGAGTATGTCAACCGTCACGACGACACCGGCGTCATCTGGGTGGACAATTCCGCGTCCAACTCCAAGACGGTCACGCTGAACGGCCGGATCGGATACCGGCGGACATTCGCGGAGCATCACCACGTTGACGCTTTCGCCGCCTACGAGCAGATGAAGTACGACTTCAGCTATCTGTCCGCTTCCCGTACGAATTACCTTTCTGCGGCCATTCCTGAGCTGTTCGCCGGCTCCGCCAAGCCGGAGGACAAGGACAATACCGGTTTTTCCAATGCCGAGGCCCGCGTGAACTTCTTCGGCCGTCTGAATTACGACTACAAGGAGAAATACCTGGCCGAAGTCACCTGGCGCTACGACGGCTCCATGAACTTCGCGCCCGGTCACCGCTGGGGCTTCTTCCCGGGCGCATCCGCCGGCTGGGTGCTGTCCGAAGAAGACTTCTGGGAGCCCCTGAAGAATACGGTGAGTTTCTTCAAGCTCAAGGGTTCCTGGGGCATGATGGGTAACGACAACGTCGCGGCCTATCAATATATGACCCAGTACCAGTTCACGAATTACGCTCCTTATTTCGACTATTCCCCGGTGCAGGGATTCGAGAAGGTCCGTACGGCCAACCCGAACATCACCTGGGAGAAAGCAACGACCTGGAACCTCGGCTTCGTCGCCGGATTCCTCGGTGGAAAGTTCACTTTGGAGGGCGACTACTTCCTCTCCAACCGCCGCGACATCCTGATCACCCGTAACGCCTCCGTCCCGACCTATTCCGGCCTGACCCTTCCGGAGGAGAACCTCGGAAAGGTGCGGAACCAGGGTTTCGAACTGATCGGCACCTACCGGGACAAGGCGGGTGATTTCGAATGGGGCGTGACGGGCAACGTTACGTATGCCCGCAACAAGATTGTCTATATGGACGAGGCCGCCGACACGCCCGACTGGCAGCGCCAGGAAGGCTATCCCATTGACAGCCAGCTCCTGTATGACGCCGTGAAAATCTATCAGACCGATGCCGAAGCCGCCGGGACCGTCCGCGTGGATGATACGGTGGGCGCCGGTGACCTGATGTACGTGAACATGGACGGGAACGACGTCATTGACGCCAACGACAGGATCCGCATTTTCTACACCGCCACGCCTCGGCTGATGTACGGCCTTACGCTAAATGCCGCCTGGAAGGGCCTCGATTTCAACTGCTTCTTCCAGGGTCAGGGCCTTGCCAAACAGCTGGCCATGCCTACGATGAACATGCCCGTGGACTTCTTCGAAGGCCGCTGGATCGACAGCGACGCTTCCACCCACGCGAACGCCCGCTGGCCGCGTGCCCTGATCAAGCAGACCTATACCGACAAGTGGAACGGCCTGAGCAGCACCTGGTGGCTCCGCGACGCTTCCTTCGTCCGGCTCAAGTCCGTGGAAGTCGGCTATTCGTTCCCCAAGAGCCTGTTGAAACGGATCAATGTGGAGAACCTCCGTGTCTATGTGAACGGCAGCAACCTCTTCACCATCGACAGTTTCAAGATTGCCGATCCGGAAGTGGGAACCATCTTCAATTATCCGCTCCAGCGGATGGTCAATTTCGGCGTGAACCTCACCTTCTAAAATGGATCCGATCATGAAAAAGATATTCAACCATATGCTGGTGGCCCTTGCGGCCCTTTCCCTCTGTTCCTGCGTAAGCCTCCTGGACCAGGAACCGCTGGATTCGTTCACGGACGAGGCGGTCTGGGGCGACCTTTCCCTGGCCGAGACATACCTGAATGCCCAGTACAGCTGCAACGGCCTGCGCGGCGAGAACTCCAAGAACGTCCGTTATGCCTGCTTCATCGACGAGCTTTTCCACAAGCACGGTTATGGAACGGCCAACACCACCCATACCGAGTATACCCCTTCCCAGCCGTACATCTGGTACTATGAGGAAGGATGGCGTCCCTGGAACACCTTCTACGGAAATATCTCCCGGGTGAACCTGTTCCTCGAGAATATCGACGGGGTCCCTGCCGAGGGCGAGGACAACGTGGCCAAACGGAACCGGATGAAGGGCGAGGGGCTCTTCCTGCGCGCCTGGAATTACCATATGCTTTATGCCATCTACGGCCGTGTAGTACTGGTGGATCACGTGTATGACCTGAACGCCACCTTCGACGAAGGCCTGTCCGAGATGGACGATGTCGCCGACTTCATCCTGAAGGACTTGGACGAGGCCATCGGCCTGCTTCCGCTGCAGAACGAAGCCGGACGTGCGACCAAGGGCGCTGCGATGGCCCTGAAGGCCCGCGTGCTCCTGTACAAGGCCTCCCCGCTGTTCGGAACGCCCTCTACCGCCAAGTGGCAGGCTGCTTCCGATGCCGCCAAGGCCGTCATCGACCTGGGCCTGTACGAGCTCGCTCCGGTCGAGGGCTGGGAGGACTACGCCGCCCTCTTCTATGACAACGACAATCCCGAAGGGATCTGGGTCAAGCACTACGACCCCAACCATCCGGATGCGTGGAGCGATCCCGAGTCCACCACGATGGGTGTCGTGCACACCGTTCCCCCGGGACCGGGCAACCTGTACGAAGGCTGGGGCACCTTCGATGTGACCCAGAACCTCATCGACAAGATCCAGATGGCGGACGGCACCCCGTACGTGAAGCCTTCCGGCGTTACGACGGAGAAC
>JAEEGI010010763.1_pt1 | contig 19829 bp, 15 predicted proteins | sample 8958751 | NCBI WGS metagenome assembly JAEEGI01 (sample SAMN16246545, study PRJNA631951) | gut metagenome | biome: gut microbiome; feature: rumen; material: KS-attached | host: Bos | place: Iran: Karaj | collected 2018-10 | reverse complement strand
CATAAGTCTGTCGTTTTAAAGATCCAATTTTTGTCGTGATTAATTGTTCTTTAAAATTACAGACTTTTTTCTTTCTACCTACTCAGACACATTTTTTGGTACACTATCACGGACCGGCAAATAACCAATATTCCAAATAATGACATTCCCGATTTCAGTGCGAAGCGATTTTATCTTGTCGGCGCTCAGAAGCAGGTCTTCTTGATAATCCCTCTTCACATCACCATCAGAAATGTGTATAACGGTAGGAGGATAAGAAAAACGATTTTCTTCCTTAGATGTCCATTCTTTCAGGATATTATATACATAGTTAAAGGCTAAGTCGCATCTTCCTCTCGTATCATTATCTTTAGGGTCAACCCACTTGAAGCGATCTCCAGGGGCTTTTACGTGCGACAAAAGTTCCATCGGACAATGAAAAGCATTTTCCGAAAGAGTTCCGTTCCAGGCAGGCGTTACTGTGTTTCCATATCCTATCACTGCAATGTCATATAGGTGGCTGACTGTCCCGTCATCGCTGATGCACTTTTCCAAGAAGCTTGATATCTGCATGTTAACTCCTTGGGCCACCAAATGTGAGATATAGTCGTAGTCGACGTTGTCTAAATCTGTACCTCGAGCCATCGAGCAGGACTGGTCGATAACGAATACAATCGCTGTTGGATGAACCTCAGAGATACGTGTCCATATATCTTTAGGGATATCACCTATATAGTTGACGTGAACTCCCTCATCTATATCTACACATAAGCGGGTAAGGCATGAAGGGTCTTTCTCAATTCTAATCGCCAAGTCTCCCAGGTTCTTAATATATTCTCCCCCAGAATAAGGATCTCCTATCCAGAATGAGGTTTTCTTCGGTCGGATAGCCTTAAGGGACACCGACAGAACACAAAGGTCGCTGAATCTCTTGCTGTCCTCCATGGAACGAATGATATCATCTGAAGGCTTAGTCGCAAACAGATGGACGCAATTGTCTCGCCCCATATGACGCGCATCCAAACGGTGAGTGACTGCGTTCCCTCCTGGTCTGGGAACAGTAATTCCATCGTCCGAGAGTTTCTTCCAGGACGAAAGCCCACGTTCTTTCAGAATTGAACGCAAATTATCTTTGTCTGTAACATGGTACAGGCAAGAAACCCCAAGCGATTTCAGCTGCTCCAGATAATCATCATTCCAACCTTCCGTCATACTATTTGTCAATGGTATATCTGTATTCTATATCTTCAAACAATTCGTTTTTTTGAAAAAGCGACACCCTAACTATAGAATTATGGACGGGCTCCGTTTCAACCTCATAGTAGGTAAAAGGTCTTGTGGTATCCTCATAAGTGAGAATCCGCCCATCGTCATTTTTGAATTTTGCTGTCCGGGGTTTCATGACACCAACAACTTCCAATCTCAATTCCGAGCCTTTTTTCGTATATGTCAAACTTATGTGCCTTTCAATGTAGCTGGGTGCAAAAGAGTATCCTCCTTCAATACGTTGCTGAACAGTCGCGACGAAGTGCAAAACTTGTTTGTCCTTTTTTTCTGTCGAAAGGGTCTTTTTTGGTGACGGGGCAGAAGGTTTCTTCATCTCTCGAAGACTATCGCAGAGCTTTCCGCTTCTGTCACAAGAGAGCATCCTGTTATTCTGGACTTTTTCCATGTACTCCCATTCGTCGATCTTCTCCAATCCCCATTGCATCGCCGGAACAACCAGGTTTCCCGTGCAGACTAGATAACACAGTGTCCCTTTAGGAGTCGAAACGTTTCTCTCGGGATCCACATAGCCGACGACACCATTCACCGGGCATATCCCTTCGCTCTTCCAATACTCATAATGTGCTCCAACCTGCGTTTCTTCTCTAGTCTCATCATCCACCATGGTGAAGAACTTCTCGGTATCTCCTCGTACCGCCCCGACATCTGCAAGACGGAAAAACGGGTCGTCAATAATGCGAGTTCCATCATCCTCCTGGGTGTTTCGCTCGACTCGAGGCGTCTCCCTTTCTTTCGGGGGTTCAAAAGCGGGAAGCCCTATTTCTTTATAAACATATGCCGCCACCATGACCATAATTGCATTGTCCCCTATGACATCAAGCATCATCGTCTTGAATGCGTATTTAGTCTCCATATCAAGAGCGGCAACGGTACTGATGCAGTCTTGTTGGTTATGAGCGGCATAAATAGCGGCTTCAACGAGATACGTGTGACGGTAATCGTTGTCCCAATGACCATTCCATTCATTGTCGAAACACTCTCTGACAATGATATCCATTTCCGGATCATTGCTTTTAAAGTGCCCGCCTTTCCCTTGGGCTTCAATTAAACACGCCAAGCCAACTATAGCTTTTTTTTGATCTTCCGGAAGAGCTTTCAATTCATTACTCATAACTAAATGTGTGGCAGGATTTCTTTAAGGCATGAAAACAAAATACGAATACCAACTTGAGATGCGGTAATATCTCTATGTAGTACCGGTCTCTTATTGGAATCAGTAAATAGCAGATTTTTAGATGATGCCTCCCTAAACAATGGCTTGAGCATAGGCGAGCCGAAGACATAGGTCTCGTCTCTGAAATATGGATTCTGCAGGAAAGCCCCTTCTCTAATAGGATCTATCGTCTCAAATAGCTTTGCATTATCTGGATGGATAAGTGAATTTCGGATCGCAATCAGCTGATCCATTAAAAACAAGAGACCTCGGTCATTGAGTCCCCACGTCTGTAAATATAGGGCCGCCAATTTATCTTTTTGTGGGAATGTACCGTTTTTGGGAACTTTGTGGAAAGCAAATTGCTTGAATGACCAAAGAATGTCTTTACCTGTGGGTGGAACAAGTTCTTTAGCATAATTGCCATCGGGGAGCTGAAGAAGTTTCGTGTCGTGACCAGTTGTGTCGATTTGCCAATCCGTAAGTTTTGATGTAATGATTTCTAATGCTTGATATAATGCTAGAAAAGCATATCTGAAATCATCCGGCTTTTCGGCTTGAGCAGCCATCCCGTAAGCAATCTCAAGCTGAGTTTTAACCTCTCCCGCAAGTATGCTGGCAGCCCCGTCAAAGCCATGGACAAAAGACCAATAATCACGTAAGTATCCTTGATTGAAACATTTCTCCATGTCAGAAATCAGCGAGCGCAAATTTGCAGCTGATAATTCGTCAGAAAATTCATATTCAGGAGACTCCTTGACAAAGTACCCGTCTGCCCCAAATGAACTATTCATTATAGCCTTAAGGTTCCATGCTTTATTTGATGCGGTGAGCATTACTACTTGCGTTCCTCTATTTAATTGCTTGATCCGTTGAAGCACTTTGTATCCTGACATCTGCTGGGGATCAACGATACAATCCTCCCTGATACCGCCAAGACGGAGATCAAGCAAAATTAGGTCGTAGTTCCTTTCCTCAATTTTGCTTCGAGCATTCGTCGAGAAACTGTCGTAATCCATCACTGTTTCAGATATGACATCATCGGCAGGATTGAAACGGGCGCTAGGCAAAATATTTGACAATACTTTAGACCACCCTTTTTCTGCTTCATCATCTATAAGAAGAACACGTTTCCCCGTCGCCCCTTTTACCTGGAACGAGGGTTTACCCATTGCAAGCGGGGATTCTCCGGCTATGATTTTGTGTGTTATATATTTAAAATACAGCCTTTTGTGTATGTCCTGAAAATCCTTGAAAGCATCTTTTCTGGCATTATCGCCGTTTATTATCATATACAAACGGCTTGCCCCCCATTGATTAGCAAGTGAATGATTGCTTCCCTTGGGAACAGGGATATTGATTCTGTCCAGGAAATCTGAACGTTCGGATTCTTCGTCAAGCGACTTAAAGGAACCCAATTTCCCTTCTATTTCAGAACGTCGACATAGATATGTGCCTTCAGTCATAAATATCTGCGCCCCCGTACCTTTCTTCACCAATTTCTCTAGCGAAAAATCCGATATAAATACAATGGGCGCATACTTGCTATTGCCGGGAATTGTTTCAGTAAGACGGATATGCATTGCGAGGAGCATTAAAAGCCTCGGGTCGAAATCCGTGTCCAGGATGAACATCTTAGCTTCGCGACAAATTGAAGCCATCAGAAAGTCATGAATGCTTATATCCATCAGACGGGAATCATCAGTATTGAAAGATGTTGCATTAATCCTGATATAACTGCCGCCTAATTTCCCTGCAATAGCACTCATTCCTTCCCTACCGATGCAATATATGCAAGGCCCGTCGGTTGTTTCTTCCTTTTCCGAAGTAAAATCTAGACTGATTCTTGAGAAGAACTCACTGAAGACATTGTTACCCGGTATTGGCATGCTTCTTTTTTCTGGGACCGGCTTCTCCCCGGCCAGAATCTTCAGATTAACAACGCCGCTTTTACGATACTCCTTAAGGAATCGTGGAAGTCGGGAGTATATGACTGATTTCTTTATAGAGATGATATAATTATCCCCATTGAACTTTGCCTCTTCACTATCTCCGTCACTGAATAATACAACAGGCGCGACTTCTCCACAATCAAGAACGTCAAGCACTCTGCGCTTGATGGTAGAGTCTCCGTATGATGAGTGCATAAGAACACATGACGCCCCGGATAAAGACGGTACGTCATCAATAGGTATAGAGTCTAATCGCCTAAAAATGGAGGCATAGTCCGACAATCGCAAATACCCTTCTAACATCTGTATAGGGGTATCGTCAATGAGGTATATCATGGCTTATGGTATATGCGTAACGTGTGCGAAAAACCTTCTGCAATGCTAGCGGGAGAAATCTCGGGCTGAGACTTGTCCCCTAGAATCCTCCATCTTTGAGGGTCTTCAGAATCTGTCCAGCGGGATACCACCTCCCAATCACACAAACCTTGCAGCCGCTTTCTAATGGTTCCGAAAGTGCCGCTATCCCCTTCTGACAAACGCGTCATGTCGCGGGATAAAGTATGTGACGGGAACGAACCCACCTGAGTAATGGAAAGAGAGGATAGCAATAGACCGTCTTCGATTTCCTCTTCAAAAAAAGATACGTTAACAATTGGGCAATCTTTATATTCTTGCATTCCCTTAAGAATAAGCCGAAGCGCTTCCCTTATGGGACCGGTTTCTATATACATATCGGCGCCTTTGAGTCTCCCTGAGATTTTCAGGCTCAAATCTGGATACTCTCGGGTGAGCTCTTCACGGAAGAAAAGATCCAGACGGCCGCTTCTAAAGCGGATTGAGTTTCGGAAGTCTTCTACTTCTGCCGCGAACAAGTGATTATTAAGGGGGTGTCGTCCAGACTCTTCATAGTATGAAACACTTTCTTCAGATGAGACGAAGAAGGTATGTGTGGAGCCTTTATAGTCCACCCACTCTGGACCGAATACAAACCCCCTAACGAGTTCATATAATCCGCCGTTTATATTCATTTTTGCGCAGCATGAAAGGATAAGCTGCTGGCACTTATATATGTAGTCGATAAAATCTAATCCCACACTGAAATCATGGGTTAGGTATTTCAGCCCGTTCTGTTCCTGGCTGAAAAGATGGAGGAATTCTGCGTTATCCCTGTGAGTAATCATTCGCAATACTCTTAAAAATACAAAGTTAATATTTATTCTAGAGCGTAGCAAGCATACATCGTGGCAAATACTCATACACTGAATAATACGCAAAAATAAAGTATCGCTGCGAAGTGGATGTTCTTCAAATAATACCGCCGTCTCTAAATCGTCAGACGGCAGTGTAAAGTAGGATATTGCTAGTTATTTAGCGAAACCATTATTCGCCATCATCTGCTTGAGACAAAAAGGGTGATAGAATTGGTGCTTTCCTTATTGCCTATACCCCGAGTGCCAGCAACTTTTGCTATATTTGCAAACACGGTATTTTGTAAACGAAAAACTTAAAGCGAAATTCCAGTTCGTCGAAAAGTTAGACCTTTGCTGCCGTTAAGGTTGCGCTCCGCGGTTGGACGCAATTAATGGTTTAACGCTAAACACAATTGATAATGTACGAAGACATCTTCAACGTGAATGACCCGAATGAGCATCCTCATAAGCTCGTAATCAGGTACAACGACAGAGCACAAACAAAATTTGACAACGCAAACAAGGTAAGATTTGAAGATATCATCAGGACTCTTTCCAACGGAAACTGGCCTTGCTTCCTCTCGAAGCGAGCTGAGGATGAATTCCTGGTCAGCATTCCACTGACCAATCCCAGTGGGCAGGCAGATCTAGTTCTTTCGTACAATCAGATTAAGTTTTCTTACGAGCTTCAGGTCGCTCATGCAAAGAAAACAAAATTCAGGAGTAGCATTTCACTGCCTGATCCAGCATACAGCCTTCCTATAACGGCTCAATTCATTTTCCTCACTCCTGCCGAATCATTTACCGACTTCCAAGCTATAAGCCAGATGGTAGATCTTAATCAAAAGGTCGCCGCATTGGAAGTTCCTCCGGGAATGTCTATAGAGATTCAACAGGAGATTTGGACCGAGTTTGTTGAAGCGCAATCCCAGATTATCGATTCGCTGAACGAACCTTTCCACTTGGATGGAGTGCCTCATCTTTCCGAGGAAATGCGGGAAAATGGCGAGGGTGTTTATCGATACAGACTTGACATGCGTCTTCCGGCGAAAGACACAAATGAGTACTATCCGCTTCGTGAAGCGTTGAAGGAAGAGCTTCAGATAGAAACAGATATAGACAATGATGGGAACTCTCTGATGCGGCTTGACGATATCTATCGTGGCATTGACTCGATCATCAGCAAGAAGTTTCCGGACAGGTATGAACGTGATGCCACTATTGGGTGTGTTGTGTCGGTCCTGCCCATTCCTCCTGCCGTGAGGTTGTCTGAAAAATTAGGCCCGGTAGCTCAATTATCCCAGAGGGGTGTCTTTGTTTCTGCCAGCGATCTGAAAGTGCCTTTCTTGACTCTTTCCGAACAAATGGCCACAGAGGGATACTCCCCGATAACGATGAGTGTTCTGTTCCGCATTACGAATGTTCAAAACTTATGGAAGTCGCCTCATGTTGAAAAATATGGGATCACTTTCTCAGAGGATCGGTCGTTCAAAAGAATAGGGCTAGAGTATCGGCAAAAGGAGATATGTCTCCCTGAGCCGTCTAGCGCCTCTATTTTTCTCATAGAGATGGGTATGGGCGAGAACATGGAAAACAGATATGCGTTCCTGGAGAGCACTTTAAAATATATCTACGGGGAAGAGAATATTGAGAAATCGGTGTTTTATAAATTCCGCCCCGTAGAAGACACATTGACCAATGGTTTTTCAAAAGAAGAATGGGATGATATCTGGAGGGATGTCTATGCTTTGGACTACAAGTATAATGCATCACCTTCGGAGAAAGGAATGTTCATCTCTTTTGACTTCGAGACAAAGGAACAATTGGAACAAGCAATAAGTGGTCTGGAGAGCATCGCGAAATTCCAAATATTCAAATCGCCACGCGATGATGATTTTCAGTTTAAGGTAACAACACATCTTACTGCCAAGAAGACAGAGAAGGAAATATTCCTAGAGAAGCTGAAAAAACTCAATGGTGTTGATTTCGTGTACGATTTCCCCTATGAGGAAGATGGTCGCATGAAGAAAAAAAGCATCTATGTCGGCCGGCTGAATGGGTACGAGTCAACATCAGACCACTTGGTTCTATACCTCCCCTACACACTTAAAGAAGAAAAGAAACAAACCGACTTCTTCCTCAAGTTTTGGAAAGCAAACGGAAGCAAGATTGATTCCGTTCATGCATATTTGATTGGCGATCGCGCAAAGCTCGACTGGCTTCAAGATGCCATTTCTAAACTAGGAACTGGAGCTGCTATCAAGGGCCCCAACAATGTTCCTGTTAACGATAAGATTCGCGAGTTCATTTTTGACACGTCAAAGGCGGAACCAGTTTTCCGCTATGAGAACACCAACATCGAAGAGACTCCCGAGTTCAAGGATTTTGACAAGACCGCAGTGCTCAAACTCAACGACTCTCAGAAGAAAGCCGTATTGAAAGGTATAGAAGCTCGAGACCTTTGTATGCTTCAGGGGCCTCCCGGAACTGGTAAAACCACAGTAATTGCAGAGTTGATCTGGCAGCATATTCGTAGAGACCAAAACACTCGGCTTCTTCTTACGTCAGAGACGAACCTGGCTGTGGACAACGCTTTGGAGAAGCTTATGAACGAGAAAGCAGTCAACCCCGATATGGCAAGATTTCTTTCTCTTATTAAACCGCTTCGATTCGGAAAACCACAGAAGTTCGAGGAAGAGGGTAAGCGCTATTCTATTGAACGGATTGAGAAATGGATTGACGACACTGCTGATATCGAGGATGACTATGAGTCTGAGGTACTGAGCGAGGAGACAGCTGTTCCAGACGAAGATGAGGTAGTTGTTGTTGATGTTAACGACAACATTGTACAACATTGGATGCGTCGTATTGCCAATCGATCAAAAGCTGGAGACTCTCGATATGCGGAGGTTCTGAAAGATTGGACGATTGGGCTTGTTATGCCGGACAAGGATACGAAGATTATGTTCCGTAATCTTTATTACGAGCACGTAAATGTTGTCGGTAGCACCTGTTCTTCTACCGGGAGCCCAGGATTCCTTTTGGAATATCTTCGCACTTTTAAGGGTTTGCAATCCGAGGTTTTTCGCGCAGTCAAATCCGCCCTCTACCATTGGAAGAATGGGTCACTCAATGATAGGGCCACTATTCATCTGGCCGAAGTATTCGGCTGTGACGACAGTCTCTCTTTGCCTGATATGCAGCAGGCGATAAAGGATGCCTGCACTATTAACTTCGACACCGTTATCATGGATGAGGCATCAAAGGCCACTCCTCCAGAACTGTTAATGCCTCTCTGTTTTGGACGCAAATCCATAGTGATCGGAGACCATCGGCAGTTGCCCCCGATGCTTAACGAGAAGAGCTTTAAGGAAGCCCTTATGGACCTCAACTCAAAGAAAGCCGAGGCTCTTGTCGAAGAAATCGATCGTGACTTCGTTGATACATCTCAGTTTAAAAGGATGATTCTTAATAAGCAGGTTTCGCCTACCATCAAGTCTACATTCAACCTTCAGTATCGAATGCATCCTGCTATCAATGATGTAATCAGTCAGTTCTATGAGAATGACGAGAGTGGTGGTCTGAAATGTGGGCTCAACCCGGACATGGTGGATTCTCCGGATCTTAGTAACCCGGAAAGCCGCTATCACGGTTTCCTGCAGAAAGGATTTATCTCTCCTGATACTCACACGATATGGGTGAATGTGGATGCTCCGGAAGAATCTGAAGGCACTTCTAAAATCAATATACGTGAAATTATAGCCATAAACATCATCCTGGAGAAACTGAGCACTGCTGAGGGTTTCAAGGAATATATGGACCATTGGGATACCCTGAAAGAAGAGTATAAACGTAACGAGGAAAAAGAAATCGGCGTGATTAGTTTTTACGGAAGACAAGTTAGCCGGATCAAAAAGAATGTACGTCCGCGTGCGCGCCAGCTGGGGCTTAGAATAAAAATCAATACGGTGGATAAATTCCAAGGAATGGAAAGGAATATTGTTATCGTATCAACAGTACGAAGCAATAAGGCGGTCCACGGAACCGGGATTGAAGAAAACCATAAGGCTGGTTTTGCCGACTCTCCTGAGCGCCTTAATGTGGCTCTCTCCAGAGCTCGTCGCCTCTTGATTGTTGTAGGGAACAAGGATTTCTTCGCCACTATTAAGGACAAGCAGGGCAACTACCTTTACCTGAATGCAATTCGCGAGATAGAACGTCAAGGAAAAGTAATCGAATACAAAGACCTGATCAATGGATAAAACTAGCATACAAATCTGCAATCTGCTTCGCGAAGAGAAGAAGCAATGTGAGCTATACCTTGGTTATACCCAGTATTATTGGGAATACATGGTTATACCCTACACCGCCGACTGTACGGAAGCGCTGCCGTTGACACTGATGGATAAGACCATTTGCGGGCTACTTGATATTGATGGAACTCTTACAACGGCCCAGCTTGGTTCTATTCTTGGTTTGAACGTATGTGACAATCCCGATATCGGAGAATATCGGGATGCTGCAGAGGCGTCAATTCTTGATAGAGCCATTCGGTCTCTGTTGGAATTTGGAATGATTACCCGCGATTTCAACGACGGAAATATTCAATTGACAGACATCGGTCATGAATACTATCGACAGGGAAAGAAATTCCGCACTATCCAGGCACATTCATTTAATGTGTATTTTGACAGAACGACAGGGGTACATGGAAAGGCGCGAAAAATCTTTAAAGGCATTCTAGGACGATCAGCTTCCGCTGTTACGCCATCTTCATTCAAGGATGAACAATACTTGAAGACTTTTATTCATGAACAGATACCCTCTATTTATGACACGGAGAAAGGTAATTCTTTTACAAATATTTCATGCCCTTCCCTCACCAAACTCATAAAGGTCCCTGTTCAAATCGGTGTGTTGTACGACGTTATTAATCATGAATTCCGATATTTGGCAGTCCTGGACGAAAAAGTATGTCCTGAACTCACCGAAATCATAGCTGGCAACGAAAAGCTTCGCGAAAAAATAGGAGTTCAAGTAAGAGTTCTGCTTCATGGGGCATCCACTGAAATAGATCGTCCAACACAGGAAAAATTTGAGGCTTCCTTACTGGATGGTGTCGCAACCCTGGAAACCAAAGATGGAATTACATCTATGATTCCTGCCGTAATGGAGCCTGAGGAATTTTGGCAGGGCCTTCCACTCCTGATTAATGAGAAGGAGACAGAAGTGTTCATCAAGACGGATACTCTTGACCAGGATAAGTGCAAGACAATCATCTCCCTTTGCGAGAGTCGTCCGGAGACTAATGTATTCCTCTCCTATACAGATTGCGAGACAGAGATTCCATTCAAACATAATCTGTTTCATATTTGGCAGGATGTTGATGGTAATTATATTCTTTGCGGTTCTAATGTCACTTATGCTATCAAGGGCTTTGTCTTGAATCGTCCCGATGGGGAAATTCTTGCAGATATGGTGTTCCGCTATACAGATACCGAGATTGATTCTTCGGTTTTGAAGGGCCCCTTTGCTATAGCTCTCCTTCCAAAGATGATTACAGACACATTGAACTACTTGGATACCGATTTCGATATTACCAAGCGTTCAGTTAGGTCAATATCATTCTGTGATAGCCGTATTAATGTTTTCGAGGAGTTTCTCAATGAAGAGACTATCTCGCAGGTTCGCACGAAGAAACAAGAGGTCTTCAACCGTATTAAACTTGCATTTGAAATGACTCTGCTTGATAAACTAGTCGCTATTGTGGCAGAAAAAGACCTTGAGGATATCAGCAAAATTAAGGAACTGGAGGAGATTTCTTTAAGGGTCGATGAAATCTTGAAAGAGGGTGATGAAACATATATCAACCTCATGGAGAGCGGTCGCGCCTTCAAACAAACCTTGAAGGATCGTGAACGCACGATTAAGGACGAGTTGATGGCAAAAACATACATCATTGACACTAACGTCTTCCTCGACGACCCCGAGATTCTTTCAAAGTTCAAACGCCCTAACCGTGTGGTTCTTTCCGGTCAAGTTCTACAGGAACTCGACAAAAAAAAGAATAAAGCGGAAGATCCCGCAACAGCAGCGAATGCAAGAAAGGCCGTAGGAGCAATTAATGCTGCAAAGGATAAGGATCGCAAGGCTAAGAAGAAATTCCTGCTTATGGACTATGCTGATATGTCTCTCTTGCCGGAAGAACTCCAGACCAAGAAGGGCGATCATTTTATCCTAGGAGTTGCGATGAAGTACCGCGATGCTAATCCATGGATGCTTACTTCAGATAACATTTTGGGGCTTACTGCGGAAAGCCTAGGTATCCCCTCGGTCACTTTGGACGAATTCTATAAGAAAAATGGTTTTGAGGCACCTCCGAAGCCAGGTGAGGCTACTGGCGATTCTGTCCCGAATAATTATATGGAGGTTTATCAGAGACTATATGATCTCAAAGGATTTGTCATTCTATCAAAGTTTGAAAAAGAATGCCGGAAATACGGCATTACTGCAGAATCGCTTGGCTTCGGGACTTTTATAGAATTAGTAGAAGCTGATCCAGAACTAACAATCTCGACCAACGCAAAAGGCACAACATATGTAAACCACAAACGATAATGTCCAGATATGAAAGTTCCAGGTTCATCAAGGACCCTAAAGTGATGAACCCAGAGGCTCTCAAGCGAGCTTGCGATACCCTAGGGTGGAAATACATTCAGAAAGGGGAAGATCTTCTCGTCACCGATTTGGGCGGGAAAGAGAAACTCTACGGAGAATATGCTCTTAAAGTGAGTGGCGGGACTGTCACCTACAACAGTTATTACCTCTCGAATGGTAAGGAGTTGGTGGAGGAACTAAAAAATGTGTTCTTTCCCCTCAATGTTGAATACGCACGAGATTCAGTGATACGCTCATTCTCAGCGAATGGTTTTACATATAAAAAGGATTACCGATTCCGACCAACAGAGGAAGTAGCTGATCACTTCAGTATGGTGGGGTATACGGAATTACCCGGCGAAGAGGAAAAGCGATACGAAGTGGCATTCAGCATACTCAGAGATGGAACGGTCATCACCGACTCGAACTACCTTCCTGACGATGTTAACGACAAGGCCCATAAATCTATGGATAAGTTACAGGAGCTATTCGGTCGTGAAAGAATCATGACTAAAAAACCGGAATACGACATTTTTATTCGGGAACACGGACTTACGTCATCTGTTGGAAACAAAACAAAAACAAGATAAAATGAATATGGTACAGACAACAGTATATGATGAGATTCGCTCAATGTTGCAAGCTAATTTCCCTCTTATTTATCTTGCAACCACCGAGTACAATCGTGTTATGCAGAAAGTCCGTTCCCTTTCTTTTTCGTTGGGGTTCAAGGTCAACACTTGGGATAGTGTTGACGGATTGAAAAAACACACAAGCTTCCCTGGTGGACGCTTAGACAAAGTTCTAGATCATGAGGCGGCAAATGACACAAAGGATGCTTTTGCCCTCTTGGAATTCATAAGATACGGCCTGGTTCGAGATGGAGATAAGACGCCTGAAGTTTTCGTGCTTGAAGACTTCCATAAATTCTTCACTCAACGTCAAATGCCAGAAATGCTGAGAAAACTTTCAATGGAGCTGAAAGACAGCAACAAGCACTTGGTATTCATCTCCCCCTTCACGCAGTTTCCTGTGGAGTTGGACAAATACATCACCTTGAAGACTATACCTCTCCCTGATAAAGAGGATCTGTCTCTTAGGCTTGATGCCGTGGCTGGACGAAATGCAGATATCAATCCCGACCTCAAAAAGTATCTCATTGATTCCGCTTTGGGCTTAACTGATACAGAAGCAGACTTGGCCTTCCGCCTCGCGAAAGAGAAAGACGGCTTCAGGAGCATGAATGCTGTTCAAGTTATTTCTAGCGAGAAGGAACAGATTATTCGCAAAAGCGGAATTCTTGATTATGTAAAGGTGGACGCATCGCTCGAAAATTCAGTCGGAGGTCTGGATAGTTTGAAAACTTGGCTGAAGCGTCGCAGTAAGGCTTTTGAAATCAAGGCAAAAGAGTTTGGACTAAAAGAGCCTAAGGGTATTCTTCTTCTTGGAGTCCCCGGCTGCGGAAAGAGTCTTACCGCGAAATGTATTGCTGCAGAATGGAAGCAACCCCTTCTCAAACTTGATATCGGAAAGGTGTTTTCTATGTATGTCGGCTCCAGTGAGAATAATATTCGAGAGGCCATCAACACAGCCGAGGCTGTAGCCCCTTGCGTCTTATGGATTGACGAGATAGAGAAAGGTCTGGCAACACAGGGCGAGCACGACGGCGGCACAAGCACTCGAGTATTTTCGACCATTCTGACATGGATGCAGGAAAAGACAAAACCTGTGTTTGTTGTAGCGACTGCTAATGACATCAGCAGTTTGCCCCCTGAACTATTACGAAAGGGGCGTTTCGATGAAATATTCTTTGTGGATCTTCCAACGAGAGACGAACGTAAAAACATTTTCAAGATTCATCTTACCAAAAATCATCAAGGATCGGGTGTTGACTTGGATGCAGTTGCGGATCGTACAAGATTTTTTAATGGCGCTGAGATTGAGGAAACTGTAAAAGAAGCGATGTTCATAGCTTATGTCAACAACCCTAATGCTCCCGCTGTAACAACCAGGGATCTGATGGAGGCTTCATCTAATGTGATTCCGCTTGCCCAGACTATGAAGACCAAGATTGATGCTCTTCGTCAGTGGGCAAAAGTAAGAGCAAGGTTGGCAAGCTCCACTGAAAACAATGAGGCTGTCGAGAATTCAATCTCGCTTGACGGCAAGAGTTTCCGCATACCACAGACACGCACCGAGAAATCAGAAGACATTTTCTAGAGGAGAACACGATGACAGATTACACGAACATTGATTACGCCCCATTATTTAGGGCATATGACAAAGAGACTATAGTTAAAGCTATTGTCGGAGACATTTCCGGAAAGGGGCATCAGGTTTTTGTTCTTGGCTTCCCTGCCTTTCTCCCTTCCACTCAGGTAAACCCCGAGGATGACGTGGAGACGGGGCGAGAGGTTGATGTTTGTGTCATCAAAATAATGCCTGAAACAAATAATGTAATCGTTTCTGCGAGGGTCGCCGCCGAGAAAAAAGCATTTCAGGACGCTGAAAAACTTGAGGTCGGTTCTATTGTTACAGCAAAGATAAAGAGCTTAACTAAATTTGGAGCCTTTGCTTCTATCGGGAAAGTGGATGGTCTTATTCATATAACGGAACTCAGCTATAATAGACTAAATGATCCATCAGAGGTGGTTGAGATCGGCCAAGAGATTCCCGTGAAAATTATCAACATTTCTGAGGAGGACGAAAATGGCCGACGGAAAATCGAATTAAGCCACAAACAAGCGATTCCTGATCCATGGGAGTCTTTATCTGTAAATGTTGGTGATATTGTTGATTGCGTTGTGTCTAGAGTTCTGGATTTTGGGCTATTGGTAACACTCGATGGGGTGAATGCACTAGTTCACCGAACAGAACTATCCTGGAATGGAAAGTCCCCGGAGCCCAAGTCTATAGCAAAAGTGGGTGATTCTTTAAAGGTTAAGATTCTTTCTATCGATCGGGATAACAAGAAAATAGCCGCAAGTGTTAGAGAGGTTAAAGGAGACCCATGGCAAACACTCGATATTGAAAGGGGCGATGTTATCGAGGCGGTCGTTACCAACAAAACCAATTTTGGCTTCTTCCTTAAGATTGCAGATGGTATCGAAGGCCTTCTTCATAACAATGATCTGGCATGGAATAGACTGGATCGGGATGCCTTGAAGGATTCACTCTCAGTAGGTGATACTGTTCGGGTAGTGCTCCTCGAAATTGACAAGGAGAAACGGAAGATGACGTTCTCCATAAAACATTTAGATTCTGAACAATGACCAGTCATAAGTGAAGAATGGTGTTAGATGAGCCTCTTGATGCATAATGGCATTTTGAGGCTCTTTCTTTTTCTAGTACCGCCATTATTACGATGAACAACAACTTTTGGGCGAAGAACCAGTTCGCTTAAGCACCATACCTTTGTGCATGAAAGATAACTGATTATTATCCTCTTTCACGCACATGAAAAGATTCCTAACCATTCTGTCAGCATTTCTGCTGACCCTCGCGAGCGGAACTCTGTACGCTCAGAAAAACACCACAGAGAGCGACTACAATCTCCGAAAGGCCTACGAGGCGCTCAACGAGGAGAAAGACGTTGACAAGGCGCTGGACCTCGTGTCCAAGCAACTGAAGGACACACCTGATAACGTTGATGCTCTGATGCTCCGAATGCGGATCTACCAGAACCGAGAGGAGTTCGGCAAAGCCCTGGCCGATGTGAACCGCGCCATCAAGGTGAACAATCCCAAGAAATCCGGCTTTGAGCAGTCCACTCTTTATTGGTGGCAGAGCTATGCTTACGCTGGCCTTGATGACGATGCGAAAGCGGCGACCGCTGCCGGCACGGCATATAGACTTGCCCAGAAGGAGAAATCAGAATACCTGCAGGTCATTGCCTTCGACTACGGCCGTGCTCTTTACAACATCGGTGAACTGGACGGTTCGGATGCAGTATTTCGCAAGATGCTGGCTGAAGATGAAACAGACGTCGGAGCCATGTATGGCATTGCTCGGAATCTGGTAAAGCGCGACCGTTATGATGAGGCCGAGCAACAGATTCTTGCGGCTATTCGTGTACGCGACACTTATGCTCCCCTCTATAGGCTCTTGATTCAGGTATACGACCACAAGGGCGACTACAATGGTGCCATAGACGCAGCCATTGCATACGTAGACAAGGAATCAGACCCCAGCTGGCGCCTCCTCATCAACGCAGGGAAGAAGAATCTCAACTATGCTATTGCCAATATGCGGGCAAAGATGAAGTCATCTGAAAACCCCATCTACTGGCGCGCATTGATTGCCGAATTGTACTATACTGCTGGAAAATACGAACTTGCACTCAAGGAGAACATCAAGCTAGAAGAAGAAGCCGGCAAGGATGATCGTCTCTATGAAAGAAAGGCCGAATGCTACCGCCACCTGGGTATGCACGAAGCGGCCATAGCAGAGCTGGACCAGATTCTTGCCAAAGAAGGAGACTGGAATGCTTACTGTGAACGCGGCATCTGCTATCGACTCCTGGGCAAATTCGACCAGGCAATTGCAGACTTCACCTCTGCCATTGAGGAAGATCCTCGCTACGCATTCCCCTACTACTCCCGCGGCTGGTGCCATGAGCTTACCGGAAGGAACGACCTGGCCCTGGAAGACTATAATCTTGGTATCGACGTTGATCCGGACTATCCCTACATCTTCCTGGAGCGTGGCCTGGTCCTGAAGAAAATGAGGCGCTTCGACGAAGCAAGGGCCGATTTCGAAACGGCAGTAGCAAAGGATACCGTAGCTACCGATGGCAGCAGCACTCACTACGCTCTTCACGAGCTGGGACGAGATGAAGAGGCGCTCGCCTGGATGCAGAAGATAATCGATGAAGACCCTTCCGACGCCGGTAACTGGTACGACTATGCCTGTCTCTATGGCCGAATGAATCGCATCGACGACGCTATGAAAGCGCTTGAGAAGGCTTTCGAACTCGGATACCGCAACTTTGGCCATCTGGAGTACGATTACGACATGGACATCCTCCGTGACCTTCCCTGCTACAAAGCACTTGTGGCCAAATACAAGGCTATCCACGAAGAATTCCTGCAGAAGTCCGACATACCAGTCGCAGAAAAGGCCGAGGACACCATTTCCGAAATAGCCTTCACGCGCCACATAGGAGGAACCTTTGAAGTCCCCTGTCAAATCAATGGCCTTCCGCTGCAGATGATCTTCGACACCGGTGCTTCCGATGTAACCATCTCATCAGTCGAAGCCAACTTCATGTTGAAGAACCGCTATCTTTCCGACAAAGACATCAAGGGAAAACGATACTACCAGGTGGCCACTGGTGAACTGAGCGCCGGTGCAGTCATCACCCTTCGCGAGATTATGATTGGCGACGTCAAGCTCAAAGACGTTGAAGCCTCCGTCGTCAATAATCAACGAGCCCCTCTTCTCTTTGGTCAGAGTGCGATGGAGCGCTTCGGCACCATCACCATTGACAATGAGAACAACAAACTCATCATCAAGCACTAAAGCCATGTTGGGACTCGTAATATGTTTGGCAGTATTCTGCTTTATACTACTTCTCATCCTGGGGCGCCAGGACGATAAGAATGCCAAGCTGGCTGCCGAGAATGGCTTGATGAAAGGCCGAATGGAAACGCTGCAGGAACGTGGTGCTATCTCAGGAGAACAATCCGCAGCTGCAGAAGAACCATTGACAGTTGAGGGCATAGAAGCGGCCGTGCGTCACGCCGGGTACGTTCCGGACACTTCAGACGATTGGGTGCGTTTTATGGTAGCCGGAGAGCGGTTCTTCATCGACACGTCGCGTCTTCCCCAGATATTCATTTCCCGCTACTACAACGTCCAAACGAGCGAGTGGGATATGGAACTGCTGAAGAAAGCCGCCCATCTGATGTCTGATATTTGCGTTAGAAATAGACCTAAAACCAGGAACAGATTCATACCCGCCCCTATTAACAGACTGATATCATGAAAGAAAATTACAAAAAATGGCTGTACCGGGCAGGTTTTCTCATTATCCTTTTCTGCTCCGTCGTTTCCTGTTTTAACTCGTTCAACAATGCAGTTGAATACGAGATACTGGATGATATAGAAGAGATGAAACTGAGTATGGACTATGTATCTCATCATCTTGATTCAATAGAAGAGACACTTCGCAATAATCTTTACGATTATGAATAAACAGTATCTTTTCTTTATTTGTCTGTCCGCGCTCATCACGGTCGGTATTTCGGCATGCCACAGGAGTACGCCTCTAGCAAACGCTAGCCAAGATACGGGTTCTCTTGTTGACTCTATTTCTTACAAACTTACCGGCCCATCGAAGCATCGCTTCGCTAAGGAACGCCAAGCATACCAGGCATGGCGAAGCTGGCAGGACACAATAGGCCTGGAATTGATCGGTGACATATGGGAGCTGTGGTATGGCGGGAGTGCGGGGGGAACGTGGCAGGAACTCTATTTGAACGATGTGGAGAATCAGAACAATAACGATCTCCGACAATTGCAGCAAATCCTTACAGGAGAAAAAACCACTATCGGCGTAAAGAAACAGACATCTATAGAAATGGTTCAAGTCGAGACCCGCAACATTCTTGCGGAGGTAGATAACCGCTTTGATTCTTGGCGAGAGGCGGGTACGGGAAAGATTGTCGTACCTGACTACTATGATTTCGGACTTGAGATAAAACCACGGATGACGGGAATCATGGACAGGGACATGGAATTGCTCCGTAAGTGGGTAAACGCCCGGAATCGATTCTCTCAGAGCCTCTCACCTGACCAGCGATTATTGTACGACAAACTAACCAACAAGCAGCTCTATAGGGTCTTATGGCAATACCAGACCCGTTTTATACGTTGTGAATTGCCCAGATCCCAAGCCGAATAATATGACTACATAACTAACTGATTTCAAACTAAAAGCCTTATGTTTTCTCTTTTCAAAAGAAAGCCCACGCCGAAAACCTCGAAGCCGACCGAGGAAATCACTTATGTACCTGAACCTATTCTGGATACAGATCCAACCATCGACCCGATCTGTCAGTTCATCCGGGAGGAAGGCTATGTCCCTTTCAAACAGTCTGAAAATTTGGTTGTCTTTAAGATTCAGGGCGAAACTTATGGCCTTCATGGAATGAGAAGTCCCTATGGGCTTCCGTCAGGGTATGGTTCGATCTCAAGGAAGAAGACATTCTTCCTGCCATGATCGCCGCCCACGATATCATGACGCATTGGGCGCTGATTCGCATCTATGTTGATGAAAAGGATCAGGACATCACTTTTTCAGTAGAGCAATTCTGTGACTCCATGGATGAGTACCGACCATTCTTCAGCAGGGCACTCGATATCCTTGACAGTGACATCGATTTATTCAGAAAGGCCTTTGACGAAGTCCGAGCCAAACGCAACGAGACCGCCCAACGCTTTCTCGCCTGATTTTTAGCCTGATTTTCCGCTGCAGCGCAAAAAGTGGCAACCATGAATACAGTCTGGTGGAAATCTTCATAATAATATCTACTTTTGTAGGGTATTCATTCAGCCAACTCATAAATGTTTGCTCCTTTCAAAACCTTCTTTTGCGGCCTTATCCTGGTT
>JAEEGI010010748.1_pt1 | contig 19843 bp, 22 predicted proteins | sample 8958751 | NCBI WGS metagenome assembly JAEEGI01 (sample SAMN16246545, study PRJNA631951) | gut metagenome | biome: gut microbiome; feature: rumen; material: KS-attached | host: Bos | place: Iran: Karaj | collected 2018-10 | reverse complement strand
GGGCTTTCCCTCAATATATCCTTCAGTCGCTCCTGCTGCTTCTGGCTGTCGGCCAGGATAAAGAGCTGGTAGCCCTGGAGCACATAGTCCTCCAAGGTCTTGGCCAGCAGGTCGAAGTTCTTGTGGAACAGGGGCTGCGGAGTGACGTTGAAGCGGATGACCGACGAAGAAGGACGCGAGGAACGGTGACCGAACTCGATGCGGTGGAAGACAGCACTCTCGTTGCGGAACTGTACGCCGGAAATGAGCTGGCACTCGCGGCGCAGCTGCTGCTCAATGTCGCGCTGCTCCAGTTCGGTGGCGGCCTGCATTCCCGAACTGTGTTCGCCTACCCGTAGCCTTTCCATACGCTCGGTGACGGCCTGCCGCGAGAAACCTTCCAGGAAGGTGCGGTCGACAGCATCGGCCACGAAGTCGTAGTCCTTGACGGCGAGGATGGTCTCGGCAGGCAGGAAGCTGAACAGCGACTCTTTGTCCTCGTTCAGCCCAGCCAAATCGGGCACAATCTCCACCTGCTGGCGGCGTTCCTTCGACAGCTGGTCCTCCACTTCGAAGGTGCGGATGGAGTCGATCTCGTCGCCGAAGAAGTCGATGCGGTAAGGGAACTCGCAGCTGAAGCTGAATACGTCGAGGATGCTGCCGCGCAGGGCATACTGGCCGGGCTCGTAGACATAGTCTACCTCGCGGAAGCCGAAGTCCTGCAGCGTCTGCTCGATGGCGGCGGTGCTCACCTCCTGCCCCACTTCCAGCACCAGGGTGCGGTCGTCGAGCTGCTTCTTCGACACCACCATCTCGGCGACGGCCTCGGGGTAAGAAACTATGTAAAGGGAAGAGTGAGAAGTGAAGAGTGAAGAATTTGCTGCCGCCATTCCTTCACCTACGGGGACTCCGGCAGGAAATTTATCACTATTCACTCTTAACTTTTCACTTACCTCGGTCAGTACCTCGGTACGCAGTATCTCGTTGGCCGGGTCGCGCTGGGCGTACTTCACCGAGCGACGGTAGCTCGACGGGAAGAAGAGCACCTGCTGACTACCCATCAGCTGCGTCAGGTCGTGGTAGAAATAACCGGCCTCCTCGACGTCCTGCAGGATAAAGAAAATGACGGGTGAACACTTCTGCGCCAGACTGCTGAACAGCAAGGGGGCGCTGGAGGCCAACAAGCCTTCGAGGAAAACATTCTGTTTCCCCTCCTTCACGGCCTTCGCCAACGCCACCACCTGCGGCCGCTTGGCATACTGCTTACTTAATTCTTGTATATTCATGCTAAAACGGTGCAAAGATACAAAATAATTCGTAATTCGTAATTCGTAATTCACAATTATTTTATACCTTTGCACGAAAATTCACAGCTATGCACGAAAGCGACAGCATTGTCATCATTCCTACTTACAACGAGAAGGAAAACATGGAGAAGATTATCCGGGCGGTGTTCGGCCTGGAAAAGTGCTTCCACATCTTAGTGATTGACGACGGTTCCCCCGATGGCACCGCCCAGATCGTGAAGCGGCTGATGGCCGACGAATTCGGCGACCGCCTGTTCTTGGTGGAGCGCAGCGGCAAGCTGGGTTTGGGAACGGCCTACATTACGGGCTTCAAGTGGGCACTGGAGCGTGACTACGGCTATATCTTCGAGATGGATGCCGACTTCAGCCACGACCCCAACGACCTGCCACGGCTCTATGCCGCCTGCCACGACGAGGGTTACGACCTGGCTATCGGCAGCCGCTACGTCAGCGGTGTGAACGTGGTGAACTGGCCCATAGGGCGCGTGCTGATGTCGTACTTCGCCTCGAAGTACGTGCGACTGGTCACAGGCTTCAAGGTACACGACACGACGGCGGGCTTCAAGTGCTACAAGCGCCGCGTGCTGGCTACCATCGAGCTTGACAAGATACGCTTCAAGGGCTATGGCTTCCAGATTGAGATGAAGTTTACGGCCTACAAGATAGGATTCAAGATCAAGGAGGTGCCGGTGATATTTGTCAACCGCCGCGAGGGCACGTCCAAAATGTCGGGTGGCATTTTCGGTGAGGCGTTCTTCGGGGTGATGCGCCTACGCTGGGACGGCTGGACCAGGCACTACCCGAAGGTAGTAAGGGAATAATGAAAAGTGAAAAGTGAATAATTTGCTACCGCCATTCTTTCAGCGAATGGGACTCCGGAAGGAAATTTTTCACTTTTCACTATTCACTTTTACCTTATTCTATTGATCGGGATTCTCGACGTAGCCCTGATACTCGGGCACTAAGCCCGACATGACGCTGTCATACGCCTGGCGCATGGTGGCGCTGACGTTGTCGGGGCCCTTGCCGACGGGGTAGATGGCCTGGTGGATGGTGAGGCTCAGGGGGTGCCAGTCGATGAAGTGCCAGTCGCGCATTCGCGGCAGGATATTGAACGAGCCGTTGATGGTCAGCGGCACCACAGGCAGCTGCAGCTCGTCGGCCAGCGCGAAGGCTCCCTTGCGGAACTGCCCCATGTGGCCGGTGAACGAGCGTGCTCCCTCGGGAAACACGGTGACGCTGTAGCCCTGCTCCAGGATGCGACGCGCATCTTCGTAGGTCTTCTTGATTTTGCTCACGCCACGCTTGTCGACCATAATCTGGTGGGACCTGCGGCAGGCAAAGCCCACGAAAGGTATCTTGTTGATCTGGTACTTCATCATCCACTTGAAGTTGCGGTTCAGGAAGCCGTAGATGAGGAAGATGTCGAAGGCTCCCTGGTGGTTGGCGACGAAGACGTAGGACTGGTCGCGCTCTAAGTTCTCACGCCCTTCGACGGTGACGGGAATGAGGAGGATGCGCAGAATGACTTTCCCCCACCAGTGGCCGGGATAGTAGCCCCAGAAGTGGCCGTTGCCGATGGCACAGCCTAAGCCTACTTCAATGGCGGTGATGATGGTGGCGACAACAATCACGGGGACGCCTACAAAGAGCTGATAGAGACGGTACAGGTATTTCATTTCTTCTTTTTAAGGGTGATTACAACTATTTCGGGCTTCACGCCGATGCGGAAGGGGACAACGCCACCCACACCGGTCGAGACGTACAGGGCACGGTCGCCAGCGTAGTACATGCCGGCATACTCGCTGAAGTTCATCACGACGGGCGACAGTCCGAACACCGAGACCTGTCCTCCGTGGGTGTGTCCGCTGAGGGTCAGCTGGCAATGGGAGTGCGGCAGAATCTTACGGCGCCACGAGGTGGGGTCGTGCTCGAGCATAATGACAAACGACTGGCGGTTGAGTCCGCTGAGTGCCGACTGTATGTCGCCCAACTGCGGGAATCGTCCCTCGCCGTCGTTCTCCATACCGGCGATGTAGATGGCAGCAGAGTCGCGGCGAATGCGGTGGCGGCTGTTGTTGAGCAGGTGCCACCCCATTTCTATCTGTTCGCTGCACGTGCGGCCTATGTCGGCAGTCTTGTTGAAGTCGTCACGGTCGGAATAGACGGCGTAGTCGTGGTTGCCCATGACAGAGCAGATGCCGTCCTTGGCCCGGAGGTGGCGCAGCGGCCGGCCGTAGGCCTTGATTTCGTCGGGCACCTTGTTCTGTATGTCGCCGGTAAACACGATGAGGTCGGCTTTCTGAGAGTTGATGCTGTCGACGACCTCGCGGAGCAGGGGCTCACGCCATCCGTTGTAGGAGCCGGCATGAACATCGCTGAACTGCACGATGCGGTAACCGTCGAAGGCGTCGGGCAGGTCGGCAGAGACGAACTCCACCTGGGTGACCTCGACACCGCGGATGCCGAGAAAAGCGCCATAAAAGAATACGCCCCACCCCGCCAATGCCAGCACGAGACAGAGCCGGCGCAGCCAACGGCGGCGGGTGTGCCGCCCCACAAAGAACAGTACCAGGCTGACAGCCGTCATAGCGGCCACCATGAACCACAGGTAGGTGTCGGGGTTGAAGAGTGTAATTTGGGTATCTATTGTTTCCATAGGTTTGCTTGTAAGAATTTACGCATCAGCCCGACGGGTACTCCGCGACGGCGGGCATAGTCGGCCAACTGGTCGTCGCCTATCATGCCGATGGTGAAGTAGCGGGCTTCGGGGTGTGCCATCATCAGTCCACTGACGCTGGCGTGGGGTTTCATGGCTCCGCTCTCGGTGAGGCGGATGCCTATCTGCTGCATGCCGATAAGGCGGTCGATGACGAAGTTCAGGCTGGTATCGGGCAGCGAGGGGTAGCCTACGGCGGGACGTATGCCCTGCCAGCGTTCGCACAGCATGTCGTGGATGCTGAGCTGCTCGTCGGGAGCGTAGCCCCAATGCTGCTTCCTCACTTCCTCGTGCAGGCGCTCGGCGGTGGCCTCGGCCAGCCGGTCGGCCAGCAACTGCATCATCATCTTCTCGTAGGGGTCGTCCCTGAAGTCGGTTTCAAGTCCCGCATCTACCGTCGTGGCGAACACGCCTATCTGGTCGTTGGCAGGGCTGATGAAATCGGCCAGACACAGGAAGTCGCTGCCCGACTGCTGCTGCCGCAGACAAGGTATTCGGGCGTCATCGAGCACAATGTCGTCGTCCTCGCTATGGGCATCGTACAGTTGAAATACGGCATGGGTACGGTATGTACGGGAGTAGCGGTCGAGCCGTTCCTCAGCCTCATGCTGCAACTGCGCCCGGTCCTGCTGAGGCATCTGGCTCGAGCCCCAGGCATGGAAGAAGTAAATCCAGTTGATGTAGGGTGCCACGTCGGCAATAGAGTAATGGAGTATCATACTGCGTGGCGGCTGAACGTGACGGGCTCGCCGATGTAGCTGCGGTCGACGCGGCCCTGATGATAGACGGTGTGGCCGTTGCACAACGTGCGCTGCACCTGCCACAGATAGGTGTGGCCCTCCATGGGACTCCAGCCGCACTTGCTGAGGATGCACTCGGGGGTGACCGTCCAGGCACGGCCGGGACGGACGATGGTGATGTCGGCCTTGCAGTAGGGACGGAGGAATCCACGGTCGTGGATGTCGAACACGCGGGCTGGATTGTGGCACATCAGCTCGACGAGACGGGGCAGCGTGAGCACACCCTGGTCGACGAGTTCGAGCATGGTGACGAGCGAGAACTGCACCATCGGCATGCCGCTGGCAGCACGTGCGCAGCCGCCCTCCTTATGGGTGAGCAGATGCGGGGCGTGGTCGGTGGCAATCGTAGTGATGCGTCCGTCGGTAAGTGCCTGGCGCAATGCCTCACGGTCGCGCTCGGTCTTGACAGCAGGGTTGCACTTGATGCGGGTGCCGAGGCGGGCGTAGTCGCGGTCGCTGAAATAAAGGTGCGACACCGTAACTTCCGCCGTAATCCGAGGCAATGGTACATTGTACATGGTACCTTGTACATCATCAAATAACTCCAGTTCCCGCTCCGTCGTCAGGTGTGCCACGTGCAGTCGGGTGCCGTGCTCACGGGCCAGCTCCACGGCTAACCGGGAACTCTGGTAGCAGGCTTCGGCGCTGCGTATTTCGGGATGATGGCTGACGTTAGGGTCATCGCCGTAGCGGGCTTTGGCCTCGGCCATGTTGCGGTTAATAAGGGCAGTGTCCTCGCAATGGGTGACGACGGGCAGACCTAAGGCTGCACACTTGCCAAAGACGGCGTCGAGGGCTTCGCGGCGGTCGACCAGCATATTGCCGGTAGACGAGCCCATGAACAGTTTGATGCCGGGTACAAGGGAGGCATCGAGTTCGTGGAATATGCCGGCATTGCCATTGGTGGCTCCGACGAAGAAGCTGTAGTTGATGTGGCTCTTCTGGGCTGCCGAACTCATTTTGGCATCGAGCGCCTCGAGCGTAGTGGTCGGAGGATTGGTGTTGGGCATGTCGAAATAGGAGGTGACGCCACCGGCAGCGGCAGCAGCCGACTCGGTGTCGATGTCGGCACGGTCGGTCATTCCTGGTTCGCGAAAGTGTACGTGGGTATCGATGATGCCGGGCAGCACATAGCACCCTGTGGCGTCGATGACTTCGTCGAAGGTACCCTCCGGGCGGGTGTTGCGTCCTTCGACGACTTCCATGATGTAGCCGTCGTTGATGACGACGGAGCCGTCGAACGTGCGGCCTTCATTGACAATGGTTCCTCCCTCAATCAGCGTTCTCATCGTCCTGCTTCGTCTGGGGCACATTGGTCAGCGGCACCTGCAGCGGCGGCACCTGCAATGACGTGTCGGCGGGCAGCACCGAGTCGTCGGCGGGCATCGCAGCAGTATCGGGCATGGTGGCGGGATTCACGTCGTGCATGCCGGTGGAGCGTGCCTGGTTCTCGGTGGCCACCTGATAGTAGTCCTTCACGTAGGGGTCGTTCTTGAACTTCGACGTGGCCTTCGACATGATGTCCTCAATCTGGGGCGTGAGCACGGGATAGCGGTACATACTGGTAATCATCATGAACACGCCAGGACCCAGCACGTTGTCGAAGTTCTCGACGATGAAGTTGGTGACGAGGCTGTCCTCCTTGCGGGCTATCTCGGCGGCCTCGATGTTGAGCTGACGGTTGATGTCGGTCTCGTCGATGCCGTCGAGCAGCATGCGGCTCTGCTTGTGGCTCAGCTCAGCCATCTGGTTGCCTAACTGGTTGTGGAAGTCGATGAACTCATAAAGGCGGTCGTTCAGCGGGGTGCCAAAGACGGTCTGCGAGGCGTTGTCAATCCTGATGCTGATTTCGCCCTTTTCCAGCACGATGGGCATGATGCTCTCGTCGTCCATGAAAAGGTTGGCCATACGAACGGTGTCGAGCAGACCTGCGAAGCGGAACTGTCCGTGTACGACCTCGCAGGAGTCGATATTCCTCAATTCGTTGTCCTTGATGGTTTTCAAGTACAGTTTGCTGCCGTCGAGTGCCGAGACGGAGGAAGAACCCTGCACCGAGTAACCTTCGGCACACGACACCAACGTACATACAATGACCAATGCGTAAACAATTCTATTCATACAAGATTGCTAAGTTTTCCAATGCTCTGCAAAAGTACAACCTTATATTGAAGTACGGAAAAAAATTTGCGCAATTTAAAACAATTGCGCAATCTTTTATAGTTTTTTTGCCTCTTTTTCCAGTTCGCTCCCTATTCTGTGGGTTGTATAGAGCTGTAACACGGCTGCGATGAGCAGCGTCAGCACCCACTTGCGGTACACGTACTGCAGATAGGTCATGTAGTCGAGACCCAGCGGATTGTCGCTGCTGGCAAACATCAGCAGGGCCGACACCAAGAGCAGCACGTCGCTGAGCAGCATGATGCGGCGCAGGCGGCGGATGGTGAAGCTCGGCCCGTCGTAGCGCTGCAGCATCTGCATCGAGACATAGCACAAGGCACCAGGCGCAAACACGTAGGGTGCCCACGCACAGTTGAAGAGGCTGGCACCGGCACCAATGACCATCAGCAGGCCGCCTACGAGGAAGACGGCTATCTGGACTTTACTCAGCTGTGTCATGGTCGTCGGGTTCTTCGTTCAGCGGGGCGGTGGCCACCGACTGGGGTTCGCGCACGTCGTCGCTCAGCACGAATATGTCCTCGTCGTCGTGCTTCATGAAGTAGCGCTGACGGGCTATGCGCTCCATGTTCTTCGGGTTGCGGTTGAGCATGCGTATCTGGCGCATGTCGTCGCGGTAGCGGCTTTCGTAGGTGCCTATTTCAGCCTCCAGCTCGTGGCAGCGGTTCACGTTGCGCATGTGTGCCAGCAGACTGTTCTCGCCCACCACGCCGACCAGCAGCACGCCTACGACGGTGATGACGATGTATTTCACCGAGGGGTGGGTAACCACCCGCAATACTATCTCCTGTATTTTCTTCATATTTCTACTTTATTATGCGATATCCAAATCAAAGGCGGCCTTGAGCTTCGCGACGACGGGATTCATGCGCATCAGCTCCTCGAACTGCTCACGCCGCGTCAGCAGACGCACCTCCTGGCGGTGCTCGTCGAGCCGTAGGGTCAGCTCGATGTCGGAGTTGTGGAGATGCAGCTTCAGAGTGTTGAGCACGCTGCCGCGTATCTTCTCCACCTCGGCCATGATCATCTCGTTGCTCACCACCACCTCAACTTTGGGCAGCTCGGTGATGACGGGCTTCATGTTCTTCATTCTCGAGGCCACGCCCACCAGCTGCTGCGGCATGCGGTTGCACATCGAGAGCCACTGTAGCTCCAGTTCGTCCTGTGTGAACGGCTGGTGCTCGTCGGTCACCTGCTGGCCGGGCAGGGTATTGATCTTCACTGGCTTCTGCTGCTGTGCACGCAGATTGCGCCACGACATGCCCAGCGCACCTAACTTCACAGCGGGCTTGGCCGGCTTGGGTTGCTCTTTCACGGTGGCCACCTGCACGGTAGCCGTTGGCGTAGCAGCCGGCGATTGCGGCTGCTGGGACTCAGCGCGCACAGCCGCGGCCACCTGCGGAGCCGCTTTCCTGGGCTGGGTCTGCTGAATCAGGTTCTTGAACAGGGATTTCAGTCGTCTGGGCTTACGCCCACTGCCGGGCGCATCCTCCGGCTGCGTCAGCTGGGCCACCTCGATGAGCGTCAGCTCGACTAACAACCGCTTGTTCGACGACTGGCGGTAGTTGATGTCGCACTGGTTCATCAGCTGCAGCGCTTTATATAAGAATGGAATGGGCGCGCGCAAAGCCTGCTCCTGGTAACGCTGGCGCTGGCTTTCGCTCACCTCGAGCAGGGGCAGCGTCTGGGCGTCGCGGGCCATCAGCACGTTGCGTACATGGCGTGCCAAACCCTGCACCAGCAGGCCACCGTCGAAGCCCTTGCCGATGATGTCGTTCAGCAGCACCATCGACTCCGATACCTTGTTCTGCAAGGCATAATCCACTAACCGGAAGTAATATTCCGAGTCAAGCACGTTCAAGTCCTCTATCACCTTCTTGTACGTGATGTTGCCCTGGCAGAAGGAGGCGGCCTGATCGAAGATGGACAGGGCATCGCGCATGCCGCCGTCGGCCTTCTCGGCAATCACCGCTAAGGCCTCGTCCTCGCACGTGATGCCTTCCTTGGCGGCCACCTGTTTCAAATGCGCCACGGTGTCGTTCACCGTCATGCGCTCGAAGTCGTAAATCTGGCAGCGGCTCAGGATGGTGGGCAGTATCTTGTGCTTCTCGGTGGTGGCCAGGATGAAGATGACGTGGGCAGGCGGCTCCTCCAAGGTCTTGAGGAACGCATTGAACGCCGCCGTCGACAGCATGTGAACCTCGTCGATGATGAACACCTTGTAGCGTCCTACCTGCGGCGGTATGCGCGTCTGCTCCATCAGCGTCTTGATATGCTCCACCGAGTTGTTCGAGGCGGCATCGAGCTCGAAAATGTTGAGTGAACGCTGCTCATTGAACGACTGGCACGACTCGCACTCGTTGCAGGCTTCGCCCTCGGCCGTCGGCGACTGGCAGTTGATGGCCTTGGCGAAGATACGCGCACAGGTGGTCTTGCCCACACCGCGCGGCCCGCAGAACAAGTAGGCATGCGCCAGTTTTCCCGAGCGCACCGCATTCTTCAGCGTCGTTGTCAGCGCCTGTTGTCCCACCACAGTGTCGAACGACATAGGCCGGTACTTTCGCGCCGAAACAATATATTCTTCCATTGTAATCGCAGTTTTTTCGTTTTACGTCTGCAAAGTTAGCGATTATTTTTGAATTCACCAAACGCAACACCTATTATTTATTTATAAGATAACAATAGGGAAGCACGGGGGTATTCTGGAAGCGCTATCATCACTTCTTCGCAAGCACAAAACTATCCCAAGTCTGGTCGTCGTAGAAGACACGGATCTCAGTGACACGACGCTGCGGTTTGTCAATAATTTTGATTTCCTCACGAGGCGGATATTGACGTGTAGCTTTTACACTATTGTCAATCCAACCTGCCTGAACATCAACAGTAGGGGCGGGTGAAGGGGTGTCATCGAAGTCGAACATCGGATTTTGAGTCGTCGGCACTTTCTCGCCGACGGGCATCTCAGACGACCGCTTGGCTTCTAAGTACATAGAACCCGAACCGAACATGAGCCAGTCGGTACTGATGTCAGGAATTTTCTTTTTGATAGCCTCTACGATATTGAGGGTAGGCTTGGTGCGTCCGTTGAAGATGCTGCTCAACGAGGCGGGCGACATTTCGATGAACTGAGCGAACACTTGTTGGGTCATGTGTTGCGACTCCATAATCTGGCGAATTCTGTCCTTCATTGCTTATGAGTAGGGTTTAGGGGCAATTTTGCCCGTTTTCGTTTCAGTTTACAAAGGTAAAACAAAAAATTGAACTACGCAACATTTGTAGCGGAAATTTTTAATTGTGAACTTTCGATTCGTAGTTTTAAACTTTAAATTCAGAAACCAAAAGCACACTCCGCTTTGGGTTTTGAATTACAAATCCGAATTTACATCAATAAAGCTAACAAAGACTTTCGGGAGGCTTTTAAGATAATCAATTGGCTATAAATAGGGTATTTATAAACCTATAACTGTAAACTGTGCAAATATGCAGGTTTAGATATGCAAAACACGATGAATACTTGCCATTTACTCGATTATTTTATCATAATCGATTGGGATTCAATATGATAAATTCAAAGAAATAAAGGTGAATATTTATCGGTTTGCGAATGTAAATCACTAAATTCATGTTTCTACTTCCAAATCATAAACACGAAAAGTTTTGTTTTGATTCCTAAATTCAACAATCCAAAACAAAACTAATTCACAGAGATAAATCGGTTTAGCTTTCAAAATTCAGAGATAGAAACGCTAAATAATGTGAACACCAAATTCGGAGTCTCGGAAATTATGCGTTTTCGGCATTTCTCGCAAATTCTGGAACATAGGTCAGGAAGGCTCAAAATACGCGAGTTTTGAGGGGTCAGGAATTGGCCGATACCCCTTTGTACACGGGCTATGGGGCACAAAAAAGGCGTTCGCCAGGAACGCCTTTTCTGTAGATTTTAGAGTGCCAAATCAGTGCAAAATGTAAAAAATCAATTCTTTCATCAGCTCGCCAGGGGGCGTATTTGGGTTGTCGAGGCCCTTACTTTTGGCGTCAATTTCGCGTATTTTGGAAATTATTTGCATCACTTTTGTCGCCGTGAAATTTCTCATTCCCGTCATGTAGTCTTTCGCCGCCCACGGAGATCGCAATTCCAGCCACTCTGCGACGCCCTCCTGACTCTGTCTTTTCGGGGCGTAATACGCGATCATCAGATTCTGAAAATAATTAAAGAGCATCGGGAGAAACGAGTAAATGCTTCCGGCCTTCGGATTGTTGTCAAAATATTTGATTATCTGATTTGCCTTGAAGACGTTGCGGTTGACGATGGCATCACGCAGCTCGAACGAGTTGAAATCCTTGCTCACGCCTATCTGGTCTTCCACCACCTGGGGGGTCACTCTCCTATCCTCTTGAGGCAGCGAGATGATGACCTTGTCGAGCTCACTGGTCAGGCGGCTGAGGTCGGCGCCGATGAAGTCGCTGATGAGTTGCGTCGACTTCGGGTCGATGCTCACCTGCCGCTCGCGCAGATACCGCTCGATGAAGGCGGGCAGGTCGCGGTCGCGCAGTTTCTTGCTCTCAAACAGCACACCTGCTGCCTTGACGGCCTTCACGTATTCGCGTTTGCGGCCGTCGATGCTGCCGTTTTTGTGACAAAGCACGAGCACCGTCTGCGGCGAGGGCTGCTTGAAGTACTTCTCCAACTGGTCAGTCTGCTTGATGTTCTGTGCCTCTTTGACGATGACCACCTGCCGCTCGGCCATCATGGGGTAGCGGCGGGCCACGTCGGCCACCTGGGCGGCGGTCACGTCTGAGCCGAACACGACGGTCTGGTTGAAATCACGCTCCTCAGGGGCCAGGGCATGCTCGGCTATGTAGTCGCTGATTTTGTCGATATAGTATGACTCCTCGCCCATCAGGTAGTAGACGGGAGCGTATTTTCCGGCCTTCAGGTCGGCCATGATGTCCTCGTAGGTGACTGTCTTTTGTTCTGCCATATATAGATAAGGTTAGAATCGGATGCCGAGCGCCGCATTGACGAACCACTCGGTGAGATTTCCTCTGTTATTATCGTGGTGGAAACGGAAGTTGTAGAGCTGTCCGTAGGCGTTGAAATAAGCACGTTCGCCCAGGTTATAGGTCACCGACGCACGGGCGTTGAAATTCAGCGTCACGTGGCTCATCTGGGTCGTTTTGTAGCGATTATCGTCGTGCCACATCCAGTCCTCCTCGTTCGACTCCTCGCCCGGTTTAATCAGTTCATCAATATTGGCGGTGGGGTTCTTCAGGAACAGCTGTTTGATCAAGGTGTCGTACCGATAGGTCGTCAAACGGTTGAAAACCGTCATCATGGGCATCAGCATGCCGCTGATGAGCAGACCCTTTACAGGCACGTAATTATAGGCGTAGCCCGCTCCTATCGAGGCCTGCCACTGGCGCATCTGCCCCACGTCGTCCATCATGAAGATGAAGCCCATGTTCTGGGGCTTGGCGTAGTCAATGTGGCCATAGTAGTACATACCGCCCAGCATGAACGAGCCCGCCGAGCGCAACTGGTAGGCCGACTGGTCGTAGGCGGCAGAATACGAGAAGCGCCGCCCGTTGAACAGGTAGTAGCCGTCGAGAATGATCGAGCGGACGTGGATGGGGCTGGCCAAAACGTTTACCGACGTGGTATCGACAGGGTAGCCCATGACATTGCCCTGGTCGTGTACCTCGCACTCATTGGTCACGAAGTGGTGGTTGCGGAAGTTCACACCGTAGCTGCTGCCCGTCATGCCCAGCGTCAGCAGCGAGCCCTCGGAACTGCCACCCAAAGCCTTGGAATAGCCGATGCCGTAGCCACGGTAACCCGCCCAGACACCCAAGTAGGTTTCAAGGTCGGATCGGATGAAGTAGTTGCTTTTCATCTCGCCGTCGAACAGATCGAATATGTCGTTGTCGTTGATGGTGGACTTCATGTCCAGCATGGCCTTGTTGACGTTGCCCCGCAACACGAACTGCCACGGTTTCTCGGGCACGCCGATGTAGCGGCGGTCGATGCCTTTGACGGCGAGCGAGTCGATGCGGGTCAGCAGCCGCCGTGCAAGGTCTGGCAGCGAACCCTCCCCGCTGGCATGGACAGCAATGAGGGGCAGCAAGGCCAAAATACAGGCCAGCAGAGCGTATTTTTTCAGCATCCTGACGTTTTTCTCGGTTTTATTTTGTACTTTTGCCTGCAAAATTAGTGCAAATCGAGCGAAATACAAAATAAATCGCGATTTATTTTTATTTCCGAGATGCAGCCTAAGTTATCTAAAATTACAAAAATGATTCGATTAAACCTACCCGAATACGAAATAAATGTTGTCGAAAGGGACGGAAAACGCATGATTTTCGACTTTTTGCGGCGCAAATACGTCGCTTTGACACCCGAAGAGTGGGTTCGGCAGCACTTCACCCACTTCCTTGTCAGCCAGAAAGGCTACCCCAAGACGCTGCTCGTGAACGAGGCACAGCTGCAGATTGGCGACAAGCACCTGCGCTGCGACACCGTATTATACAACAAGGAGATGCAGCCGCTGATGATCATCGAGTACAAGGCCCCCCAGATACAACTGCAGCAGAAGACGTTCGACCAGATAGCGGCCTACAATCTCCTGCTGCATGCTGATTTTCTCGTCGTCAGCAACGGTATGCAGCACTACTGCTGCCAGATGGACTACAGTCAGCACACCTACCGTTTCCTGACGGAAATACCCGACTACGCAACCATTACTCCATGTCGTTAGCGTCGGCGGCCTTCTTCGACGAGGCCATCGATGTCTTACGGATGGAACGCTTGCGCGTTGACTTCTTCTCCGACGGATCTACGGGCTTCTCAATCTTCACGCCGGCCAGTTCCGGGTCAATCATGATACGGCCGCAGTACTCGCAGACGATGATCTTCTTGTGCATCTTGATGTCGAGCTGGCGCTGGGGCGGAATCTTGTTGAAGCAGCCGCCACAGGCGTCACGCTGCACGTAGACGATGCCCAGACCGTTGCGGGCGTTCCTGCGGATGCGCTTGAACGAGGTCAGCAGGCGCGGCTCAATCTTAGCCTCGTAGTCCTTCACCTTCTCCTTCAGCTTCTCCTCCTCGGCGCGTGTCTCCTCCATAATCTCGTCCAGCTCGCTCTTCTTCACCTCGAGGTCGCCCTTGCGCTCATCCATCAGCACCTTGTTGGCCTGCAGCTCCTCGTTCTTCTCCGAGATACGTGCCTGGGCCTCACGGATTTTCTTGTTGCACAGCTCAATCTCCAGCGACTGGAACTCGATTTCCTTCGACAGCGTGTCGTACTCGCGGTTGTTCTTCACCTCGTCCAACTGAGCCTTGTAGCGGTTCACACTGGCCTGTGCATCGGCTATCTCGCCCTTCTTCTGGACAATGGCCTGCTGGAAGTCGTCAATGTCGGTCTGGATGCGCTGTATGCGCGTGTTCAGGCCCTCAATCTCGTCTTCCAGGTCATTCACTTCCTGAGGCAGTTCGCCTCTCAGCGTGCGCTTCTCGTCAATAGCCGACAGCGCCGTCTGCAACTGGTAGAGTGTCTTCAGCTTCTCCTCTACCGACAAATCTGTAGGATCTTTCTTTGCCATATTGAAGCCCCCCTCTTATCCCCCCTTGGGGGGGAGGCCATAGTCAGGGGCATGGGCCTTTGTTATAAATACAGTATCGGGTTCGTATCAGTCTCGGCTACCTCCGTCCTTACCTCCGGGCACCGGGCATGTATGATGTCGCGGAACACCTCGGTCGTGAATTGCTCGCTCTGGTAGTGACCGATGACGCATATCTGTATCCGCTGCTCGTAGCCGAAGTACTGGTGATAGTGCATCTCGCCCGTGATGAAGGCATCGGCACCGGCAGCCACCGCATCGTCGAGCAGGAAGTCCCCTGCCCCGCCGCAGAGGGCCACACGGCTCACCTTGCGACGCAGCAGCTCGTTCGTCATGGCACACTCCACGTCGAACGCCTGCTTCACCTTCTTCACAAAGTCGCACGACACCATCGGCTCCTCCAACGTGCCGATAACGCCGCTGCCACACTCGATGTCCCCTACCCGCTTGGCACTCAAGAACTTGACGTCCGTCAGCCCTAACTTCTCAGCTATCTTGAAGTTCACGCCGCCACGGGCGTTGTCCATGTTCGTGTGCATCGATACGACGCACACCCCGTGCTGGATGGCCTTCCTCACCGTCCGCTGCACGTCCGTCAGGTCGCTGATGGTCTTCAGCCCGCGAAACAGCAGCGGATGATGGCTCACCACCAGGTTACAACCCTTGCGGACGGCCTCGTCAACGATGGCTTCCGTCACGTCTAAACACAATAATGCCCCTGAAACCTCCGCCTCTGTCAATCCAACTTGCAAGCCAGCATTGTCCCAGCTTTCCTGCAAGGGCAGGGGCGCGAACTGTTCAAGGGCGCTCAACACTTCCTTAACTTTCACGCTTCTTTTCATTACGTTTAGGGTGCAAAGTTACGCATTTTTATGCAATCTACCAACTTTACCGCCTAATTTTTAACTATTCTACATAATTCAGCCCGCCAGCACCGCCAGTTTCTGCCTAATCTCGGCCTTAAACTGCTCCTGCATGTCAGCAGGCAGGAAACTCTGGTCGATGAACGGCTCCCAGCGCGGCCACACCTTCAGAAACTTCTGGAAAATGTTGCCGATGACCTTGTCGTCCACACCCGACGTCCGCATGGCGTTCACGAAGTTCTGACGCGTAATCTTCCGCTTACGTCCGTCGAGCGTCAGCGCCAGCTCCTCAGGGTCGTCAAACAGCAGGTGGACGTTCAGCAGGTCGTAGGCCGGCGCCAGCGTATAAAGTCCCGGCACACGGCTGATCAGCGAGAAGTTCTTCAGGTGCATGTCCGAATTGCCCGTCAGCCATGAGAACACCACCACTTCCCAGTAGTTCACCAGGTCGAGCTGCGCCATCGACGAGTAGCGCCGAACCAGCTTGGCCACGTTCTCATGCGACGATTTGTACTTGTCGGCAGCCAGTCGCTCGCTCAGCTGGCAGGCATCCTCCATCAGGTATTTCCGCCCGTCGTTGTCACGGTCTATGCGGCGCGTGATGTAGGTCAGCTCACCGTCGCTGAAGCGTATCAGCGAGTGAGGCACCACCTGAATACGGGCCAGCGAGGCTAAGTGCATGGTCAGGTCCTCGTCCTCAGGCAACCACGGATAGGCGTCCGACTTCGGTTTCAGGATGTAGCGCCCCCACAGGCCTACTATCGTCAGCCGGTCAGGCTCGTCCTTGCCCCCTCGGTTGATGTCCATCGACAGCTTCGGCTGAACGCCCGTGAGCGTGGTCTTGTTCTGTATGACCTCACGCGCCAGCTCGTTGATGTTGGCACGCGAATAGGGCAGCTCGGGCACCGCCTGGCTTCCGAAAAACCGCCGTGCACACGCCGGATGGAAGTCACGCTGGCCCTCCTTCAGCTCCTGATAGCAATACAAGCACTTCTCACTCATCACTTCTCACTTATCACTTCTCACTTATCACTTCAACGACGCCCACGGCTCCGATGCAATCCTTGCAACAGGCCATGAGCAGCCCCATGCGGTCGTTGGCATTCACTTTCCAGTTCTTCGTCGTTATGTTCAGCAGCCACCCTTCGGGTATCAGCCCGTCAAAAAAGGGGAACAGCACGTTCGACTTGTAGGGCTGCTCCGTCAGCGGCAGGGTCAGGCTCACTGGCTCGGCACCCCCCGAATGCAGGTAGTCGGCATCGTATGTGAAGGCGTAGCCGTCCTCATCCTCGGTCAGCAAACCGGCAACCCGGTCACGGTATAGAATCCTGGCACTCCTCATCCTTCAACTCCACTTATCCGTTCCACACCCAACTCGGCTCCAAACAGATTCAGCACACAGTTCACCTTATCCATACGCAGTGTGCGCTTACCCTGCTCCAGGTCACGGACAAAACGCAGACCAACCCCCGACTTCGCCGAAAGGTCTTCCTGCGTCAGACCGTATTCCTTACGCATCGCCTTCACATATTCCGACAATTTGCTCTGTTCTGCCATGGTTACTATTTTAAAAAACTGTGCAAATATACAATAAAATTAGCACAATTGCATCCTATCGGGTATAATTTTAATGATTTTTATAAAAATTATACCCGTTCGGGTACTATTTAAAGGGTACAAACGACAATTATACCCAATAAGGTATAAATATATAATAATTCCTAATTTATATTCCCTAATCCATTTTTATTTCCTAACTTTGCACTATGAAACGACTATTATTCATCATCCTGCCCCTCTGCCTCCTTGTATCCTCGTGCCGCAAGAGCGATAGCCAGGCACAGGAGGCCAGCACCTTCTACAACAGCAACGTCACGGCGAAAGTCGTGGAGTACGAACGCCCTGCACCGCTGAAGAACCGACAGGAGCAAATCCTCCGACGGACGGGCTACACCACGTCCTACAACCAGCAGTCGAAGAACCCCAACTGGGTGGCCTGGCACCTGACGAAGGCCCACACCTACGGCAGCCAGAAGCGGTCGGCCGAGGTATTCTCGGAGGACACCGAGGTCACGCCACGTGCCACCGACAACGACTACTACAACTCGCGCTACGACCGGGGCCACATGTGCCCGGCAGGTGACAACAAGTGGGATGCCACCGCCATGCGCGAGTCGTTTCTCTTCACCAACATCTGCCCGCAAAACCACAACCTGAACAAGTACGAGTGGAACACGCTGGAGATACAGTGCCGCGACTGGGCACGCAAATACGGTGCCATCGACATTGTCTGCGGACCTGTCTACGACAACCCTACCCCCACCCGAACCATCGGCCGCAACCGCGTATGGGTGCCTGACGGATTCTTCAAGGTGGTGATGTGCCGCACGGGGCAGCCCAAGGCCATCGGATTCCTGTTCCGCAACGACGGCAAGAAGGTCAGCCTCGAAAGCGTCGTCCGCACCGTCGATGAGATTGAGCGTATAACGGGCATCGACTTCTACCCTGCCCTCGACGACAAAACCGAGCGGCGGATAGAAGCCGATGCTGACTTCAGTGAGTGGTAGCCAGTCAGACGCTGACGGGCTGTAGGTTTTCATATTCCCGCGCATCGAAGCAGGGGCAGTCCTTGTGTACGCCGGGCAGGTCGCGGTGGCCTGTAATCACGGCGTCGGGGTAGTCGGCCTTCAGGCTTCTGAGCAGGGCCACAAGGGCGTGCTTCTGGGCGGGAGTCCGCGTATCGGCAGCATTTCCGTGTTCATCCAGGCCACCCTCGTAGCAGATGCCGATGGAGTGGCGGTTGTAGCCTTTGGCATGTGCCCCGACCAGGTTCTCGTGCCGCGTCTGGTACAGCTGTCCGTCGCGGGTAATGTAGTAATGATAGCCTGTGAACCCGAAGCGGTCGTCGTGATCGGCAATGAGGTCTTCGACGGGGTACCGGCGGTCGCAGCGAGTGGCGCTGCAGTGGATGACGATGAGATCGATTTTACGCATGACTGTACAAAGAATGTAGTGATGATAAGTGTGATGAGCGACACGATGAATTTCAGAATCTTCCCAATCTGTGCTCGTTTTTCCCTAATAAATTTCAGCATAATCATTTAATTAAATTAGTTCTTCCCAAACTCCCCTCCCGCACGGGAGGGGTTGGGGGTGGGTGTCAGGGGTGGCTGTCAGGGGTGGCTGTCAGGTCTTACGGCTCCTGCTGCTCCTGGCTCTGCGCCAACCCCAGCGTAGCAATCGGCTGCCGCGTCTGGTAGCGCTTCTTCTTGCCGCCCTCCGTCACCACGTGGACGGTGATCAGGTCGCGCAGCTCGAAGATGCAGTCCTGCTTCAGGTTGCGGCTGGTCAGGCTCTCGCCCTTGGCACCCTCGGGCAGGAAGCGCAGGTGTACGCCCTCGATGTTGGTGTTCACGTCGAAGGCCTCGACGCTCTCGGCACCGCCCTTCTTGTTCTCCAGCGTCGGGTAGAACGTACCCAGACCGTCGAGTTTCACGGGCTGTCCCTGGCAGATCAGCTCCTTCATGCACGATACGATGTTCTGCAGCACCAGTACCAGCATCTCGTAGGTGGCCAGCTTGCCGTGGTTAGCCAAGTGGTGGGCAAAGCCCTTCAGGTTCAGTGGCTCGCGCACCTCGGGAAATCCGAAGTACATGCCGTAGGTACGGCTGGCCGAGTTGGTGTCCTTCTTCAGGTTCACCTGGAAAGTGATGTCATTTCTTGCCATAATTTTACTGTTTGCAATAAGTTAGTTAAACATTTAGTTGATTCTCTCTGGCCCTTCCTCCGGCGGCTCCGACTTTCAGTAGGGTAAACTGGAGCTTTCAGTAGGTGAAACTCCGGGTTTCAGTAGGGGAAACTTCCGTTGTCTGCCGTCCTCGGTCCGGGCGTGTCATCGTGGCGCCTTGATTGACGATACAAAAGTACAACATCTTCACCCCCTCATTCATACGTTCCCAAAGTTTACTGTACGATAAAGTACGATATAAACGAAGGAACCCTAAACGTTCAATGTTCAACGTTCAATGTTCAACGTTCAACGTTCAACGTTCAACGTTCAATGTTCAACGTTCAACGTTCAATGTTCAACGTGTTACGGTTCGCCTAAGTACTCCACTATCAACTGTACAGCCTTCGGGCTGAAGTACTTGGCATATCGGCTCTGGTGGCAACCCGCTAACTTCTCATTCAGCTCCCTGCACCTCTTGATCCAGTAATTCAGACGATTCAGCGCCACGTGCGGATCACTCTTCGGGAAGTACATCAATGCCAACTCCGACTTCGGATAACTCGTTATTTCCATATCTTCTTTCTCCTATTCTCATTTTGCATCGGACACTCACGGACTCACATTTCAGTCCGTGTCAGCCCGTACCAGTCCGC
>JAEEGI010010746.1_pt1 | contig 19845 bp, 13 predicted proteins | sample 8958751 | NCBI WGS metagenome assembly JAEEGI01 (sample SAMN16246545, study PRJNA631951) | gut metagenome | biome: gut microbiome; feature: rumen; material: KS-attached | host: Bos | place: Iran: Karaj | collected 2018-10 | reverse complement strand
ATTCACTAAAATTGGATTTTAATAGGAATTAATTTATTTTTATAGAATAAATATTATATTTTCTTTATTTTTTTATGAATTTTATTAATTTAAGAAAGATAAGTTATATGAATTTAAATGAAGAATTTATTGTAAATAAAAAATAAATTAATTTTACAATTCTTAAAACTATATTTTATAATTATATATATACTTTCAAATTAAAGAAATATACTTTTTTAAATACAAAAAATCAAAAAAATAATAGAATTATTTTTCTTTTCTTCATTCTCAAATATATTATCATTTTATTTTAATCAATTAAAACTAAAAATATTATAAAAACCAAATAATTTCAATAAATATAACAACAACTATTTTTTCTATCTTCACTTACTTCTTCAATTAAATTATATTCTTTGAAACTTTCAATAGGAATAGTATCAATTAATTTTCCTTTTCCTATTTTATCAATAAAAGTTATTTTTTGTTTTCCTCCTTTTTTAATTTCTGTTCCTTTTCTATCATATCTTTTTCCATCTTTCCATTTTCCAACAGGAAAATTTTCATTATTATTTAAGTTTTTTTTTTCTTCAAAATAATTATTTATAACATATATATTATGAGAATTATTATTATTTGTAATTGAATTTATATTTATTTTTGCTTCTAATTTTGATTCTTCTTTTTTTTCTTTTTTTTCTATTTTCTTATTTTCTTCATTTTTCTTCTCTTCCTCTTTTTTCTCTTGTTTTGATTTTGAAACATTCTTTTTATTTTGAGGATGGGATGAAAATTTTAATTCTGGATTTATTGTTTTACATTTATTATTTGCTGTCATTCTATTTGAAATTTTTTTACTTTGTGAATCCATTTAAAATTACTTTTATCTTTTATTATTTCCTTATCATAAAATTTTTATTTTTAATTACTAATATAATATAAATAATTCATACATTAAAAAAAATTTTATAATAAATTTTAATTATAAAACATAAATAAATTCCAAAAAATTTAAAATTAAAAAATCAAAAAACTCATATAAAAAAATGGACAAAACCCAAGAAAACAAGGATTAATCCTCTTTTCAGAACTTTCACATAGATTTCTCTTTTAGAACAAAACCTGAAACTATAATTCCTTAATGAGAACACATTTCTTCTCCAAACAAGATAAGATCTGAGAGGTTAGTGTATTGGTAACTCACTTTAACAAGTATATAAAGTATTATTTGTTCTAAAAAGCAATTACATTAATATGAAGGAAGACTTGAGGGCTTATTCTCATCAGGGTTATTATTATAGGAAGTTGGATATGTGATTTGAGAGTGTTTTGAACTCCTTGACTGTTTCCACGATAACAATTACTTGGAAAAGGACTTTTATAAATCCAGATTCTAGCACTCGAAGGACATACATCTTACATCATTTCTTACTATAAGGAATATTTGATATTAATAATGAGAGAGATAGTAAAATGAATAAGAAGAAGTTTGGAGGATTACTTTCAAAAATCCAATAAAAGAACAAATATATGAATAATAATGGAAATAGCACAAATTGTCTTTTTATTTTAAAAGAAAATTATAAAAATAGTAGATTGGGCCAGTTTTAATTAAGGAAGTCACGATTTATTTAAGAAATATTTGTCAATCTTATTTATAATTCATTAATGTAAACAAAATATATTTCATATTTTACTTATTCTTATATAATTTAAATAATAAGTATCAGTTTTTACATTTATATATTTAAAACTAAATTAAATTAAGCATTAATAAAAGGTATATATGAATTAGCTAAGGACAATATCATTAATTGATTGAAATAAATGGAAGTAAAAATGTCAATTGTTTATAAATTATTAGAAAAAACATGAATGTAAATTTAAAGTTAGAAACTTTTACATTATTGATGCAATTAATAGTCTTTTTTTACCTAATTATCTTAATTTATTCTTGAATAATTGAAAACAATAATTTTTTTAAAACACCAAAAAAAAGGCTTTTTTTAAATTAAAAATAAATAAATAAAAAATAAGAAAAAATCAAAACAATTTTCACTAAAAAAAAATAGAATAATAAAAAAAATATCTTCGAAAAACTAAAAATAATATATAAAAAAAAATGTCAGATAAAAATTACTATGAAGTATTAGGAGTAAAAGAAAATGCAACTCCAGAAGAAATAAAAAAAGCATATAGAAAATTAGCAATTAAATGGCATCCAGATAAAAATCCGGACAATAAACAAGAAGCAGAAGAAAAATTTAAATGTATATCTGAAGCATATAATGTTTTATCAGATCCAGAAAAAAAAAAAGAATGGGAAAATTATAGAAATGGTAATTTCACAAGTGATTTTGATTATAATAGTTTTGGTCATTTTGATCCTTTCGAAATGTTTAATCATAATTTTGGAGAAAATTTTTTCAATGATTTTTTCAATGACGATGATTTTTTCAATGATTTTGATATGGGATTTAGAAAAGAAAAAAAGAAAAAATCTCATAAAAATAAATATGGAAATTTAAATAATTTTTTTAATGTTTTTCATGACAATTTTGATTTTATGAATTTTGGTTTTGATAATTTTGATAATTTTGGTTTTGAAGAAAATAAAAAAAATAATTTTGGTGGAGGTAAAAGTATTAAAAAAACTACTACAATAATAAATGGTAAAGCTGTTACTAAAGTTGAAACTATTGATGAAAATGGAAATAAAAAAATTGAGACTTATGAAGAATATGATAATAATAGTGGTTTAAATAATAAAAAATATATTGGAGAAAATAAAAAAAAAAGATATAACAGTTTAAATCCTATGAAAAGAAGAAAAAAAAAATATGATAATGATTATTATGATAATGATATATATGAAAATTATAATAATTATAATAATGATAATTTAGAACAATATAATTTTAATGATAATTTTAATGATAAGCATTATAACAATAATAATTTTAATGATAATTTTAATGATAAGTATATTAATCATCATAACTTTAATGATAATTTTAATGATAATAATTATTATACTAATATGAATTTTAATGATAAATATGATAAATATGGTAATTATGATAATAAAGTGAAATATTATAATGATAATAAAGATAATATGAAATATGTTAAAAGTACTAAAACAAAACATCCAAAAAAGAAAAAAAACAATGAGTAAAAAATATAAAAAATAAACAAAACATTCAATTTGAAATATTATTATTAAATGAATTAATAAAATATTTTTTTATTTTTATAAAAATATTATTTTTTGATTAAAAAATAAAAAAAAAATTAAAAATGAAAAGAGGATATACAAAATCTTTAATAACAACAGCATCATCTAAAACAAATTATTTACAAAGAAGCGTAAATAGTAAAATTAAAGTAACATGTATTTATTCAAATATGAATAAATCTAAAAATAATTATAGAACAGTTATTAAATCAAAAAGTAATAAACCTATAAATTTTAAAAAAAGTTTTTATAAAATTTCTAATGAAGAAAAAAATAAATTGGATAATTTCACAGTTCAAAATTCTTTAGTTAAACAAAAAAATAATCCTCAAAAATTAAAAATTTTAAGTATCGTTTGGTTTAAAGATATAAAAAACATAAAAAGTAATAATAACATAAACAAAAATAATAATACAAAAACTTTTTCTTCAAATAAAAAAAGTTTGAAAACTGATATTCAAGTCAAAAAAAATAATATTAATCAAAGAAATAAAAATGAAAGTTTAAAAGATAATAATGATACTATATCTAATTTTTTAAATTATAATTTAGGAGAAATGAATAATGAACAAGAATTTGAAGAAGATTTTTTAGAAAATAAATTAGATCCTTTTATTAATTCTTTATTTGATAAAAAAAAGAAAAAAAATAATTTAAAAGATGAAGTCAAACAAGAAAAAAATTTAAGTGAAAAAGAATTTGATTTAAGTAATTGTATTAAATTCAAAGAAGAAATTAATAATAAGAAAAAAGGAAATAAATTTGATAAAAAATTTAATAATTTTGGAAAAAGAAATATTTCTAAATTAACTCAAAATAGTTCTTATTATTATTCTAATACAGAAGAATTAAAACCTTCTGAAAAAATTCATTCTATTTATAATTCAAAATTTTCTCTTATGAAAAAAAAATGTAAAAATTAATTTTTGTGTTTTTGTCATAACATTTTGTATAAATAATAAATATATAATTAATATAAGTTAACATTAAAATATTATTTATTAAAGAAATAATTAATTATTTATAAAAAATAAATTTTACTTTTTCCTTATCATAAATAAAGTAATTAAAAATATTTAAATATAATTTATTTTTTATTTAACTAATTAGAAATTATTATTCTTATGTATTTTAGATATTAAAATTTAATGAATTCTGTTTCTACCATATATATTGATTTAATAATAAATAAAAAAATGTAATATTTATATTTCAACGAAGTTGAATTTATATATTTCATCTATGAATATTTTTTTTTCTTTCAAATTGTTTATAATTTTAATGTTTTAATTTTTTTAAATTTTAATAAGAAAACTTTAATTATTATTTATATTTAAAATTTTTTTATATTTTTTATTTATTTATTATTTATTTCCCTTCATTATGGATTTACTTAATATTTTTTTTGATAAATAAAAATTGTTTTATGTTATTAAATTTAATTTGTTTCTTTCTCTTGTTTTTAAAATATATTCTTTTCTTTGTAAATCAGCATTAAATTTTTTTAACTCAATTAAAGTTTTTAACTGATTTAATTTTACATCATATAAAATTTTATATATTTGGGCTTTTTTCTTAGCAATTTTTTTCTTAAATCCAATATATTTATCTAAAGGTTTATCTGAATTTATATTTTCTTCAAAAATTTCATCAGGATTAGTTAATTTTAATATTAATCTATCAATTACAGAACTTCTTTTAAAAGTTCTTTTTTTCTTTGAATTTCTTTTTATTTGCATATTATTAATAATTGTATTATTCATAGTTTTTAGTTTTGGTTTATTATTATTATTATAATTTATATTAGCATTTTCTTGTTTGTTTATATTTGCTTTATTGTTATTATAATTATCATTATTATTAAAGATTACATTATTAACATTTAAATTATTATTTGTTTGAGCATTTGTATTTAAATTGGTATTTGAAGTAATTAAATCATTAATATTATTATTCTTATTTCTTGTTAATGATTTTATAGACCTTACATTTTTATTCATTAATTTATGTTTTTTTAATTTATATTCATTTATAATACTTGAATTTTTTTCATTTGTTAAATTTACATTTTTAGTATTTGTTAAATCAGAACTAATGGATCTATAAGATTTAGGTTGAATTGAATTAGTTAAAAAGAATTTTTTCTTTCTATTTTTATGAGCTGATTGAATAATTTTTTGAAGAAAATAATTATTATCTATATTTTTGTCTTCTTGCTCATTATAAATTTTTTCAGAATTACTTAATATATCATAACTATAAAAACCTTGTGGTTGATAAGAAGTTAAATTTTTAAGGGAATTGTCATTTAAATTAGGAAATTTTTTAAATATTCTTTTTTTATTTAATTCAAAGGGAGATTCAATTTTTTTCTTTTTTTTACCTTTTAAATTATTTACTTCATTATAATTATTTGTATTTAAAATAGCAAGTAAAGAAACTCTCATATTTCGCTTAAACAAATTTTCATTTGAAAAAGTTTTAATATTTTTCTTATTTTTACTATCATAAATTCCATTACTTAACATTATAAAAAATAAGAAAAAAAAAATAAAACAAAGATAAAAGCATATAAATATATAATAAAACAACTTATAATAAAAAAATGTTTAAAAAATTAAAAGAAAAAATAAAAAATATAACTCCAAAACAAGCAATAGTAGGAGCATTAGCAGGAACAGCAGGAATAATAATATCAGCTCCATTAGCAGTTGCAGTAGGTGCAGGATATTTAGTGAAGACAATAAAAGATGTAAAAGAAGAAAATAGAATTGAACAAGAAAATTTAGAAAAAGAAAAATTAATGAGAAGTCAAATCACTCAAGAAAAAATCGATGAAAAATTACAGGTTAAATTACCTACTCTTGATGATAATTCTATTCCTGAAAGTTTTATTTGTCCTATTACTCAAAATATTATGAGTGATCCTGTTGTTACTCCTTATGGAATTTCTTATGAAAAAAGTGCAATTGAAGATTGGTTAAATAAAAATAATAATGATCCAATTGCTCAAAAACCACTTAAAAAAGAAGATTTAGTAAGAAATTATGCTTTAAAAGGAATTATTGAAGATTTTATTAAAAAGAAAGAAAATGAAAATAAGAATAATAATAATCAGGAAAATAATAATCAGAATATAGATAATAATGCTCAGAATAATAATAATAATGTTATAATTAATGATAATAATAATTTAATAAATAATGGTAATAATAATGGGAATGTGATTGAAAAAGAGGAAATCAAAAATGAAATATTTGATGAAGAGAAAAAAAATGAAATTTTTGAAGAAGAGAAAAAAAATGAAATTATTGTTGAAGACAAAAAAAATGAAATTGTTATTGAAGAAGAAAATGTTGAAGGAAAATTTGAAATAAAAGAAGGCGTAGTTTATAACATAAATGAAATTTAATTTGAATAATTATTAAAATTTTATAACTTTATATTTTTAGATTCATTTATTATTATTAGACAAAAATAATATTTTGCATTTTTTTAAATGAATACTCTATAAATATTGGAATAAAAATATATTAATTCAGAATATTATTATTATTTAAATTAATAATAATTATACTTCTAATTCATTAAAAAAAGTATACGAAAATAATAATAATAATTAAAATATATGAGAAATATTTAATTAATAATTGTTTAATAATAAATATAATAAAATAAATAATAACATTAATTAATTTAAATTTAAAAAAAATTTAATGGATACAGGAATAAATAAAAAACTTTTAGAAAATATAAAAGAAATAAATTCAATAAGAAATATAATAGAAAATCCAAATTACAATAAAAACACATTTTTTGGTTCATTTTTAGATATAAAAAAAGATCAAATAAATCAATATGAAAAAAATCCTTTTTTCAGTGAAATGCCAAAACCAGAAAATTATCAAAATAATGAAAATGAATCAAAAAGTTTTTTTGGTGCCTTTATGCATTTAGGAAATAAAATGATTATGTCAATTCCTCCTTTAAATATAAAAAATAATGAAAATAATTTTAATGAAGAATATGAAAAATATTTAAATAAATTTCCAGAAGAAATTATAGATTATGCTTTTAATGATAAAGTAAATTTAAATAAAGAAAAAAAGGAAGATAATATAAATAATAATAATTTATATGATAATAATAACAATTTAAAATTTCCAATTGCTTTTGAAAATGATAAATTAAATAAAGATTATATTTATTCTATTGAAAATCAAAAATCACAATTAGATAAAAGAGATGAAAATTATTATAAATCAAATTTATTAAATGAAAATTGTTTTTTTAATTTTTATAAAACAATAAATTATGATTTAGACTTACAAAAAGATTTTTCAAATTTATTCTTTCATTTATTAAATCCAATTGATAAAAATATTTTCTATGATGATTTAATTTATTTAATTCAAGGAATTCCTTCTAATACATTTATAATAGGACAAAAATTTCCATTTAAATTTGAATTAAATAATGAAATCCCTATTTTAAAAAATATTAGGTTTATTGGAAATTTACCTGATCTGACAAAAAATATTTTATCTTTTTTTATTGATTTTGGTTCAAAAATGAATTTAATACAATATTTACTTAGAAATTTTTTATTTAAAATTAATGGAATTAACGTTAATATTCCTTTTATTTTTAAAAAATATTATCAAAATGTAAATGAAATAATGATTAAATTAAACGAAAAAATCATATATTTTAAAAAATCATTAAAATCAAATAAAATGACTTTAATTCAATTATATAATAAATTATGTTATATTTATCCTATTTTAAACATTTTTTATACACTTTTTAATTTAAATAATCCAAAAAATTTAGAATTTCAATATGATTTAAAAACTTATTTTACTTTCTATACAAATATGAATTTATATCAAAAATCTCATTTGTTAATAAATTCCTTAATAAAAATATATTATTCTTTTTATTCCAAAGATAAAGTTTTTACATTAATAAAAAATTTATTGTTAACTTCTTTACATTCATATTTATTTTTTATTTTATATTTATTATTCACAGGTGAAGTTTTAGATATTCAAAATGAATATTTTATTTTAAAAAGTAATAATAATATTGGAATTGATATTAATAAAGTTCCTTTTTTTTTAAATTCTTTCAAAAATTATTTATTAAATAATACAATATTAATAAATCAAATTAAAATATTTGATGATAATTATTATTCTGTTTTAACTTATCATTTAAATGAAATGTTAGATTATTTAAATAATATTAATATTACAAATGTTACTTCTGATGTTTTAGATGATTTTATCATTTTCAAAGATAAAATTTTTAATAAAAAAATAGAATTAATGTTTGGAATAAATGAAAAAATAATAAATGCAATTGAACTTGAAGAAAATGAAGAAAAAATAAAAAGATTAAAAAGAATAAAAGAAATGAAAAATATATTTTTAGAAAGTGAAAAAGAAGAAATAAAAAGAAAAGAATTAATTAGGAAAAAAAAACAAAAATATTTCGAAGATATTCAAGAACAAATATTAAATAAAAAAAGAAGAATAGAAAATGAAATTTTAAAAATAAAAAATGAAAATATTGCAAGAAGAGAATTAGAAAAAGAACAAGAAGCATATAAAAATGAAATATTAAAAGTTTTAAAATTAAAATATCAACAAATAAAAGAAAGTACAAAAGAAATAGAAATTTTTGGAAGTGAAAAAAATAAATGGAAAATAGAAAGAGAAAAATTAAATAATAAAAGAAATCAATTTTTTTATAATATGTATAATAATGAAGGATTTAATATAATTTTCCCTATTATTGATTATGGGTTTTATAATATTAATAAAAATTATCATATTCCAATTAAAAAAGAAGAAGAAATTAAAAAGGTTATTAATGATTATAATATTGATGATAATAATATTAATAAAGATAATAAAAGCATCGACAATAAAGATAATATAAATATAAATATAAATGATATTAATATTGAAATGAAAAATGCAAAAGAAGAAGATAATAAAAATGAAGAAGAAAAAAAAATAAATCTCAATGAAACAATTCCTGAAAATGAAATAAATATCGAAATGAAAGATAATAATGAAGAAAATATGAATAATAAAAAAGAAGAAAATTCAGAAATAATAACCGATAATCAAATAATAAAAAATAAAAATAAATATTTTAAAGAAAATACAGATTTTATAATCTATAATACAATATATTCAAATATTATAAATCCGATAATAGAAACAGCAATAGATATAGGGAATAAAAGAATAAATGAATCTCAAAGTAAAAAATTGCATATAATAAATTATACAACTCATACAAAAACTTCAAAAGAAGTTGATTTAGAAGTAAGTGAAATTTTAGATAAAATTAAAATATTATTAAATGATAATTCAAATAATAATAAAGCAAATTTAAATGAAATTGAAATTCCAATTCAAATTATTTTTCAAGAATTTTTTTATGATATTATTATTAGACAATATAAAATAACAAATCATTCTTTTGTTTTAATGTTAAAAAATAAGTTTTATTTAAATAAATATTTAAATTTCTTTCATGATATTTTATTATGTTATAGTGGAGATTTAATTTTAAGATTTGTTGAATCTGTTTTTGATTTTAGAACTTTATCTTTTAAATCAAATTCAACTATTTTTTTAACTAATCAATTAAAAAATGAAATTGAAAAAAAATATGATTTTTCCTTTAAAAAAATAATAGATTCCTTTAATCTAAATAAATTATCTAAATTAAATTTAAATTTCTCTTTATCTAATTTAGAATTAAGTTTTCAAATTTCTTTTCAAATTTTACCTCCTATTGATATGATATTTAATAATTCAACTATTCCAATTTATGATTTAATTTTTAAAAAATTATTAAAACATAAGTTATATAATCAAGTGTGTTCCATAATTTATTCTGTAATAAAAAATATGAGAAATAAAGAAATAAATGAAAATGAATTGTTTTTAAAAATTACTCAAATATTTAATCATAGTTATAAATGTGTTAAAGCTATTCAAACTTTTATTTATAATGAAATAATTCATTCAAATTGGAAAAAAATGATAAATATAATTAATAATTCTATTGATATTTTTGAAATAATTAAGGTTCATAATAAAACAATTAAAAAAATTAAAAATATTATTTGTGATCATCCTTTTATTTCTCTTGTTGATAAGTTATATATGGATATTTCTATATTTTATTTAAAAACCATTGTTTTAGATTATTTTGATTTTAATAGTGTAAAAGAAGATAAAATCTTTTTAGATAATTTAAATAATATTCAAAATAAAACAAAAGAAATAAATAAATATATTCAAGAAGAATATGTCATAGGAGATTTTTATAATTTAAAACAATATTTATAAATATAATTTGTTTTTATAAATGATAATAATTTATAAGGTACAAAAAAACAATATTATAAAAGCTAATATATTTAATATTAATTTTTATTGCATCAATGTTAATAGTTAAAACTTTCTTTGATGAGATTAAACTTTATTTTTCTTGATAAAAAGTCTTAATGAAATTATATCAAAAAATTTAATATAATTATTATGACACACAAATTTAAAATCATCATCTTTGCTCATTTTCATTGTTTTTATTTTGATAAATGTATTAATTACAGTTTTCAGCATCGAAAAGTATTATTGAATATATAAGATACAATGTTTTTTTTTTGAATAATTCATTTTTAATTAGATTTATTATGAAATGTGAACTTGATATATTAATTCTCTTTATATTAAAATTCAATAATAATTTATATTAATTAATTAAAAGAGCTATTATTGATAGCTATAATATTTTCTTTTTTCCTATTCTTAAAAAAAAATTAATTAAAAATAGTAAAAAAGTATTCAAATTAAAAAACATAAAAAAAATAAAATAATAGAAAATAATTTATTTATTTAAATCAAGATTCACACTTTTTCATCAAATTTAGGTTTAATTAAAATAAAAATTAAAATTGCTGCAATAACAATAATTAGTAAATAAACAACAATAATCCAAGTGAAAGCTGTAGCTTTTAAAATACAATAACCATCTTTAAGTTTATAAGGATGAATACATTCACGACATTGAATTTTATTTCCAACAATAAGGCATTGATTACAATAATCCATATCATTACAATTATGTTTACATGATTTTCCTTTTGAATCTAATTGATAATTATCTTCACATTCTACACAAGTTTTGTTATCTTCAGAATATTCCAGACAATAATCTATTTCCTTTAAATATCTTAATACTTTTTCATTTTCATTTAAGAATTTTAAGGATAATATTATCCGGAAAAATATAATAAAAAATGGGATTTTCATTTTTTTAATTATTTAAATTTTTAGAAATTAGAAATAATTTTTTTTACATATATTTTTTTATTTTATAATATTCCTTTAAAATTTTATGGAATCTTGTTTTCTTAACAAAAAAAGACTGTATGAAAAAAATTTAAACGAAAATGAAAAGGAAATAAATAATATTAATAATGAAAAAGATGATATTGATTTTATTATTAATTCTGCTTTTGAAGACTTTTTAAAAGGTAATAATGAACAATTTAAAATTAAATATGAAAAATTAGAAAACAATTATAATTCATTTTTAAATAAAATATAAAAATCTAATTTATAAAGATGAAATTTATTCCTCAAAAAAATAATTAAAACTTATTTTTACATCAGAATTTACACTCAAAAAATACTCTCTTTATATATTATAATAATAATAATTATTATTATTATTGCTTTCATTATTTAAATCCCAAACTTTATTAATTAAATCAAAAAAATATTGATCATCTTTAATTCCCAAAGAAATTTGATTAAAAAAATTAAGAAATTCTTCAAAAGTGAAACTTACTTTATTAGAATGAGTAATAATATTTAAATAATTTTTATATATTTCTAAATTATCAATAAATTCATTATATTCTTCTTTTTCAGTTTTATTTCTTGATAAAACTTCTGGATGATTTTTTGAATTATATCTTCCTTTAATTTCTAATAAATCAATTTGATTAAATATATTTTTATTTAATTTATCAAAAAGACTTTTAATTAAATTAGCTCTTGAAATATTCATATTTCCTATTAAATATTTAAATAAATTTTTATATGCTATTTTTTTTGAATTATCACCTAAAAAAAAAGAAAAAATAGAATATAATTGATTATTAGATAAATTGATTTTATAATTATGACATATTGATTCAAAAGATTGAAAATCAATTTCTCCTTTTAGAAAACTATCATACATAATAAAAATTTTTTGAAAATTAAATATTGCTTTAGAGCCTCTTGAAGCTAAAATATTTCTAAATATATTTAAATATTCCAATGGATTATTTTTATTTAAAAGATGATAATTTGTTTTTTTATTAGAAATTTTGTTTCTCATATAATTATAATTAATATTATTATTATAATTTATATTTTTGTTTAAAGTAGAATTTGGAAAAATCATTCGATTAAATGAATTGTCCTTTTTATATAAATTTATTTGTGGTTTTTCTGGATAAATTGGTTTATTTATTATTGGACTATATCTTATATTATTTTTTATTGTATAAAAATTTCTTGAAAATAAATCATTTTTTAAAGGATAACTATTGTTGATGGGATATTGTTTAAAAGTATATTGATTAATATTATTATTTGAATTTTTATTATTTAATTTAATATTCCCATTTTGAAGTGATTTTGATAAAAATTTATTATGATTTCCATAAGTATTATCATAATAATAATTATTATCATTATGTTTATTATCATACCTTAAATTTTGATATTTATTATTATTATTTTGATTGACAATTTGTGGTTTATAATTAATATTTAAATTCTTATTAATATTATCATTTAAATATAAATTATTATTTTCATCAAATTCATTAGTATCCCAAACTCCTTTAATCATTTTTTCAAAATAATCATCATTATCAATACTAGAACTTATTCCAGAATAATATTCAAGAAAATCTTCTAAATTTATTTGATTATCTCTTTTTTTGTAACTTAAATAAATATCTAAAGTATAAGAAAATTCAGAAAAAATTTCATTTTTATTTTTTCTTCCTGAAATTACTTCTGGATGTTTTTCACTATTATATATACTTTTTAAATAAATTGTATTTATCCATTGTTCCTTCTTTAAATTTATTTTATTAAATTGATAAGTAATTAAATTTTTTCTTTTTTCACTTAAATTATCTTTTATTAATCTTAATATTTCATTTGTTGAAACTGAATTTAAATCACATAAATCTAAAATTGAAAAAAAATCTTTCAACAAATCTTTATTTAATATTATATTTGATTCCAAAAAACTTTGATATAAATCCTCAAATGTAATTGTTTCTTTAATATTATCTTCTTTTTCCTTTATTTTCATTACGAAGGTATAATATTTTATACCATTGTCTACATTTGTTTTTTCTTTTATATTTTTCACTAAAATTTTGAAAAATTGTTTTATTTGAGGTGATAATTTTTTTTCTGAAAAACTTTTTTTTAAAGTATGATAATTTTCTTCTTTTTGAAAATTGTTATTATTATTATTATTAATTTTTTTATTATCATTATCATCATTATAATTATAAAAAATCTTTTTGAAATTAGAAGAATTATTATTTAATGAATTTCTTCTTTTATGACTTTTATATTTTTTATTTATCAAATTATCATTATTATTGTTATTTTTGTCTTCAGAAAAAAAATAAGGTTTAATTGGATTAAAACTTTCTTCCCCAAAAATATAATTAGTAAAATTTTTATAATTAATTAATCCAGTTTGATATTTATCATAACAATCAAATATTTTATTTAAATCTTCATCAGTAAAACCAACCAAACCTAATTTTTTTAATATATTTGGCCATTTTTCTTTTGTTATTAAACCAGAATTTTCATCATCAAAAAATTTAAAAGTATTATTTAATAAAGACATTTCTGAATTCGAAGAAGAAGCTTTTAAAGACAATTTAATTTTTAATTCATATTCAAAAATACTTTTTAATTCATCATATAATTTTGACATAAAAAATAAATAAATTAAAAGTAAAAAAAATTAAAAAATAAGATATAAATATTAATTTAGATTTATTGTATGAGATTAATAACAAAATTAATTAATTCATCAGCATTATTTTTATTAAAGCAATTTTTTTCTTTAATAAAATTTTCAATAACTTGATTAATACCTTTAGGATTATTTTTAATTTTTTCTACAAATAAATCATTAATAAATAATTTTCCCATTCCTTCAATATAATCACACCATTCTCCTTTTTCCATATGATGACAATATTCAATATTATTATTATTTAAATCTTTTTTAAATATATTATAAGTTCTTTCAGCACAAATTTTAATTGATTTTTTTTCTAAAATATCTCCATCATAATCACCTAAATAACTTATTAGAAAAGAATAAAATTTTCCTTCTAAAGAAGGTATATTTTGAATTATATTAAAAAAGACACATAAAAAACATGCTCCACAATTGTTAAAAGATTCTATTATATTTTTATGAGTATATATTGATATTTTTGTTAAAATATCAGGAAGGAAAATAGCTATTTTTTTGGATTTTAAATTTGATTCTTTTGTGAATAATTGTACTAGATTAAATTTCTTATTTTTTATAATTGATTTAAATTCTTCATCAGTACATTTTTTTAATAAGTAATTTAACATATTTTCAATTGAAATGAAATTATCTGAATATAAATTTTGTAATACATTTTCTAATGAATATGATTCCATTATAATAAAAAGAAAAAAATAAAAAATTTAATAAAAAAATCAATAAATCAATCAATCATAAAAAAATTTTAAAAATATTATTTTAAGCTAAACTAGCTTCAAGCATAGGATGAACAAAAGGTTCAAATTCATAATATAAAGTAAATTTTTCAGCAGTAATCCCTAATTCTTTAAAAGTTCTACAAATAACATTATCTAAATATTTTTTTTCTTGACCTTCTAAAATATATAACCTTAAATTTCCACAAGAATATTTATGTTTAGCTTGAATAATTTCTTTAATTTTATTAAAAGAAAAATCTATTGGAACACTTCCTTCAATAATATCACTTGCTCTAGAATTTAGATTTCTAGCCATAAAATTTAAAGTTGGAACTTGTTTTAATTTCTCAAAATCTAATTGAGGATATTTATAATTATAAACTGCTTGTTTCTTCTTCTTTTTTTTTCCTGTTCCTTTTCTTGATTTCATTTAAGTTTTTTTATATATTTTAATTAATTTTTAATTTAAATATTTTTTCAATTTTAATATGACTGATATAGATAAATCTCAAATGAAATATATGGAAAATTTTGTTTTACCTCAAAGTATGCTTAGTGAACTTGGAAAAAATATATATAGTTTAAAAACTGGATATCCTTATAATTCTTTTTTTAATAAATATTCTCCTAATAAAAATAATAATAATTCATATCGAAACGGAAATTATTTTCAAAATGAATCTAAAAAAAATATAAGAAATAAAAGTATTGGTCCTAAATATAATATATCTAATTCTAATCATTCTAATTCTTCACATTATAAATTAAAAGAAAGTCCAATCCCTTTTAATAAAAATAATAATAAAAATGGTATTCACAACAGTTATTTAGATGGATATACCAATATTTTAAATAATAATTCTTCAAGAAAAAATACAAAAAATAAACTTTTTTCTGAAGGAAGAAGAATATCAAATAAATCAAATATTTCTTCAATTCCTAAAAGAAAGAATTCAAATACTTTTAATCAAAATAATAGTAATTCTAATAATATTATATCTAACAAAAAATTAAATAATATTATATTTAAAAGTGCTTTGTATACTCAACAACATAAAAATTTAAAAAGCAAAGAAGAAAGTTTACCAGAAATAAATTATCATAAAAGGCCTCCTTCCTCATCAAATAAAAAATCAAATAAATCAAAAATTATAAATCAAAAAGACAATTATAATGAATCGAATAATTCAAATAATAATGATATAATTAGTACAACAAATGATAAAATTACAATAAATGATAATAATAATAGAATAAAAAATAATAATAATATAAATGATAATAATGCAATAAATGATAAATTTACAATAAATGATATTAATAATAGAATAAAAAATAATAATAATATAAATGATAATAATACAATAAATGATAAAATTACAATAAATGATAATAATACAATTAATAATACAAATGCTTCTTTATTAACCCAAGAAAAAAAATATAGACTTTCAAATAGTAATTTCTCAACAATTAATAATATAGTAAGTTCATTAAAAGGTTTACAAAATTTAGGTAATACATGTTTTATGAATACATGTCTTCAAAATTTAATTCATTGTAAACCCTTAATAAAAGGATTAATAAATAATAGAGAAGAAGTCAAAAAAAAAAGGATATCAAATTCATTTTTAAATTTATGTATAAATATATCAAATTCACAAAGAGCTTTTTCCCCAAATGAATTTAGAAATACATTTACCTCAAAACACATTCAATATGCAAATTATGGTCAACATGATACAGTAGAATTATTAAGAACATTATTAGATGATATAAGTAAAGAATTAAATAAAAATAAAATAATACCTAAATATTATGAATTAAAAACAGAAAATAAAAGTAAAAAGCAACAAAATGATGAATATCATGAATGGTATTTAAGTAGAGAAGATAGTATAATAACTTCTATTTTTTATGCTCAAATCATCAACACTTTTACTTGTGAATGTGGTTATGAAAGTTATTCTTTTGAAAAAATTTTAGATATTCCTTTATTATTACCTAATAATAGGAATTTAAATAATTTAAATTTAGCAAATTTATTATCTATTTATTTTTCAGGGGAAAAATTTAGATGGTCTTCAAAGTGTGAAAAATGTAATAAAAAAGATTTATATCATCAAAAATCTATTTTATTTGCTAAATTACCTAAAATTTTAATTTTTTCTATTCAAAGATATAATTATTTTTCTTTTGGAAAAAGTAATAAAAGTATTGAATTTTATGATGAAATTGATTTAAAAAATTTCATTGATAAAGAATTAGTTTTAAGTCAAAATACTAAATATCAATTATTTGGTATTTCTAATCATTCTGGAACTTTAGATTTTGGACATTATTATTCATATACTAAAGTTAATGATAATTGGTATGAATTTAATGATTCTTATGTAAGTAAAAAAAACATTTCCTATAATAGTACAAATGTATACGCTTTATTTTATGAACAAATTTAAAAAATTTTTTTTCATTTTTGAACATTATTATCATATATATTTTTATATTTTTTATTTATAGAAAATCAATTTTTTTTAAAATAAAATTTTAAAAAAAAAAATATTTAAAATGGTTTATCAATTAATCAAAATTTTATTATTTTTTATTGCTCAACCAATTTTCTTTTTATAAAGAATTGAGAAGAACTTAAAAATTGAGGAATTAAATATATTTTTATTTGATTTTTTAATTCTTTTAATATTTTTGTTTTATTCCATTTAAACTTTTTATTTCAGAAGATTCAATCATTTAACTAAACATTTTTTTACTTTTTTATTTTATGAAAATTTATAATTAATAAATTTTTATTACAATAAAAATAATTAATAAATTTTTATTACAATAAAAATAATTATTATCCTTAAAATAATTTTTAAAATGATTTATATTATAATATTTATTAAATAATTATTAATTATTTTATTAAAATATTTTATTATTAAAATTAACTTTTATAATATTTTTTCTGATAATTTTATATTATCTTCTAATTCAGTAACATATATTTTTTTCTTTATTTTAAAATACTTAAAATAAAATCTTAAGACAATAAAAAAAATAATTAAAAGAATACAAATCAAAAAAATAGAAAATAAATAATTTTTGTCTTTATTAATTTTATCTAAATCATCTTTATAAAGTAAAATAACTTTTTTATCATAATTAAAACCTAATTGATATTTTTCAAAAAAAATTCTTCCCAAAACAATTCTGTTAAAAGAATAAGTATTACAAAAAATCATAAAAAAAATATAATCTCCTTTTTCTTTGAATAAATCAGTATAATTAAAATTAAAAGTTTCATTAAATTCTTTACTAACTAAACTAACATTTTTAAATTTTGTAAAATCAATATTTTTATTTTTTTCACAATAAAAATAATTATAATCATTAATAAATTTTTCAAAACAAATTTTTTTTTCTATTAAAACTTGAAAAAAATCTTTTCTAACAAAATCAAAATATTTTTTTCCAATAATTAAACCTTCAAGATTAAAATCTAATAAAACCATATGTTCTTTATAAAAAGTTATATTATCAGAAATTATAGATTCAAAAATACAATTCCAAAAATGAAAATAAGTAGTTATTGTTACATATGAAATTTCATATTTTTTAAATTTATATTTTTTAGGATAATATTCATGAGGAAAATGACCAATAATAATTTCTCCTTGATTTTCATTTATTTGATTAAAAAAAAAAGAATAAGAATCTATAATATTTTTCATATATAAATTTTTAATAAAATTAATATAGTTTTTCCTATAAAAAGAAGGAATTCCTAAACCAAAACCACAAGAAAACATTTTTGAATTATTTGAAATTAAATTACCAGAAAAAAGAAATGGAAAATTTTCTATTTTCATTTTATTAATTTTCTCATTATTATTATTTAAATGTAATGTTTCATTTACAATTAAACCACTATTAAAATTATTATAACTTATTTTTTCTATATTTGTTGAATTTAATTTATATGAAGAAGAAATATTTGGATTATATACTTGGTAATTTTTATCTCCTGAAATATAAAATATATATTTAGAAAATTCCACGTTTGCTTTTATTAATTGAGGAGGTGTTCCAATTTCTATATTTATATAATATTCTGTTTCTGCAATATTTAAAGCTATTTCATTTGGATTTTTTAAATTTTTTATTTCTTTTTTATATTGCAATATTATTTGAGAATAGATTTGAAAGAATAATATTATTAATATAATATTAAAAGACATTTTTTTAAATTTAGAATTAAAAAGTTTATATATATTATTTTTAATTTGTATCGTTAATAGTATATGTCTAATATTATTATTTTTTTTTTAAAAAAATATTTTTATGTGGAATAAAAAGATTAATAAGATAACCATTTAAAACAGTATTAAATAATATTATAATTTAATATCCTAATAACAGACAACCAAAAATAAATTCATAAAAACAAATCAAAAAATGAAATTTTCAATTTATATTACATTATCTTTAATTATTTTAACTATTTGTGATGATTGTTCAACAAAATCAGAATCAGATTGCAAAGGTGATTGTAAATGGACAGCAGGAACTGCAGCTTCCTGTGCATTAGCTACTTGCACAGTCGAAGGATCAGCTTGTAAAGAGGGAACAACTGATTGTAAATTTACTGCAGCTGATGATGTTGCAGGTACTCCGGCGAAATGTGCTTCAGTTGCAGCATCTTGTGCTCTTGCTAGCGAAAATACTGCTTGTGATCCCGTAGCTGGTTGTAAATTCACAGCTGCTGTTGCAGGTAAATGTGCTGCTGCTTCTACTACT
>JAEEGI010010742.1_pt1 | contig 19848 bp, 17 predicted proteins | sample 8958751 | NCBI WGS metagenome assembly JAEEGI01 (sample SAMN16246545, study PRJNA631951) | gut metagenome | biome: gut microbiome; feature: rumen; material: KS-attached | host: Bos | place: Iran: Karaj | collected 2018-10 | reverse complement strand
ATATCTTTTTTTATAGACTTCTTTTGTTTCTTTAAACAATTCAGGATATAATAATCCATACAAGAATAATAAATTATATTCCATTCTTCCAATAACTTCAAATCTATATGCCAAAAAAGAAAACATACAGCTAGTTAAAGAAAGGAAGAAAATATACTTTATTAATTGTTGATCTTTGTTATTTTTACATTCATGTTTAATGCATAAAAAGACAGGAATATATTTTAATAATATCATTAATCCACTACCATTATTATTTATTTCACTATATCTATAATGGAAACCTGGTATATGAGTTGCCACATAATTATAAATTGAACTTGCCATTAGTGTAATTATAATGAAAGAAACAACTATAACTATATTAAAAATTTTTCCATACCTTCCTTTAACAATTAAACAGAAAATAAATGCTGGCATTAGAATAAAAACAGAATTATGTAATAAGCCAGCAAGAATAACAAGAAAAAATGGAATCAAAATTATATCATATCTTCTCCAAATTGATACAGCAAGCATAACAATTGAAGATGCTAAACAAATTGAAATTAGATAAAATGATGCAAGATACATCAAAAATAAATAAGCTACAACAGAATAGCACACATATATTCTATCCTTCATTAGATAAATCGAAATTCCAATAAGTAAAACAGTCATCGTTTTCATCAGAAAAATGGCTGTATGAATATTTCCTCCTGTTATTGTTTTTAATACTACACACAATATATTGAATAGCAACTCAACATCTTCACCTATAGTTAGATTAGACCAATCAACACGAGCTACAATATTATAATAATTTATATAATCAACTCCAATTTGTGTAAATGAAAGAAAGAACCATGGAATTATCAATGAAAGAGCAAAAGGGAATAAATGAAAATTGCTTTTTGTATTGTAATCATTATCAATCTCTGAATTATTATTTTGGGAAAAGAATGCAAGGAGACATGAAATTATCATGACCACCAGATACAATATTATTGTTTCACTTCGATTCAAAACTTTTTCCTTTTGTATAAAACTTATTATTTCTTAATATACAAACGATTCTTCTTTATATTCTGTTGTGAATAATTTATCAAATTATCTATTATTCGTTCCCATTCCCCATAGATTCTTTGAGGACTAAGAGTATTCTGTATATCTCTAGCATTGTTACCTAAGTACTCTGCAAATACTGGATCATCAATTACACTATTCATCTTCTCTATCAAAATATCAGAATTTCCAACTGGAATTAAAATACCATTTACATTCGATTTTATTAAGAATCTAGGTCCACCTACTGGACAATCTGTCGAAATACAAGGAAGTCCTAATGCCATTGCTTCACTTAAAGCATTTGGCATTCCCTCATAATTCGATGTTAAGACAAATAATGATGCAGATATTATTTTATTTCCTAGATCCGTAACATTACCTTCAAATTTTACTTTTGTATTTAAATTTAGATTATTAACTAATTTCTCAAGTTTTGATTTATCATCACCTTCTCCATATATTTCTAATATGTAATCATCATGATTAGTTGAAAAAGTATGAAATGCATTTATCAATAATTCATGGTTCTTTACAGGATCTAATCTTCCAACTGTCACAATACATTTTCTGCGTATTCCAGTGTATCTTTTAACTAAGAAATCATCATTTATTGGATTAGGTATAATTGAATATTTGCTATTTTTAAGATGTGGCTTGTACCAATTTTTCACCTCTTCAGTTTGAAATACATACATATCAGCTTTAGAACATAGCCTCTTTAATATTTTTTGCATAAGTGGCTTGTATGCTAACCAAGGTGCACTTCTTTCTGATGCAATGATCGGTACTTTTATTTTGTTTCTGTATAATAACAACAAACAAGTTGCTATAGGTAAAAAAACAATATAGCAATCAGTATTTGATTTTTTTATATATTTATTTAATTCCTTGAATAGCTTTATATAATATATTATTTTTGTTACAATAGATTTTTTATGTTTAGCATAGTATTGTTCGTTTACAAGAGAATAAACATTTATATTTGTTGATAATGGATATCTTACTTTAATACTATTTAATGTTAGAATATTTATATCTATTCCTTTCATTGATAGATGATTTGCTAAATTGCATGCAACCCTTTCAGCGCCTCCTCCTGATATTTCATTAATAAAAAATGTAATTTTCACAATATTATATTAAAATATATATATTTTCTTTATTACGATTTCCAAAAACAATTCAGTGTTTTTCAATACCAATTAGTGACGAATCAACTTTTTTTTCACATCTTGCAGGTACTCCAAGCGCAATCATACCTTGTGGAACACTGTGAGTGACTACTGCATTTGCTCCAATTATAGCATCATCTCCTATATTGATGTCACCCAATAATACAGCACCTGCACCAATATAACAATAATTCCCAATAACAGGAGCTTTCCCTCCCTTGCCTCCAATTACAACATTGGCTTGAATAACAGTATCATGTCCTATAGTACATTTGTCATGAACAATCACCCCCAAGCCATTGTGTGCAAACCTAGTATTTTTACCTATTTCAACTGATGGAGGTATTGAACATCCACATAATAATCTAGTAGTTAAGAATATTATCCGAGGGAGAATAGGGATATGTTTTTTATATAATAAATTGCTTGCTTTCTGCATTTTCATTACAATATATCTTTTAGCCAAATTTTCATCCTCCTTCTATGCATTATTTGATAATCTTTTTATATTCATATTGTGTTTTTAAAGCAATCTTATCCCACTCAAATTGACTAGCAAGTCTAATAGCATTCTTTCCTTTAACTCTCAATAATTCTTTTTCTTTTATCATTTTTAACAATGTATCTTTTAATTTTACCACATCATTCTCAGATGTCCATCCTGCATCATATTCTTCCACCGCTTCTTTCATATTAGAACCACGTGTCACAACACAAGGTAGTCCATATGATAACGCTTCAATCAAAGCCATCGGATGTCCTTCAAAACGTGATGTAATAATAAAACAATCACTATCTAATATAACCTTTTCTTTTTGTTCGCCATAAAGGCCATTATGAATTTCTATGATATCATCTATTCTAAATTGTCTTATTTGCTCTTTTAACTCAAATACTTTTCCATCATAATCAGGACCAAATAAATCTATTTTACATATACTATTTCGTAGTTGACTAGATATCATTGCACATGCCTTAACCAACGTATCAAGCCCTTTATGATACGGCTCAATACGACCAATACTAATACATTTGATACCTATTTCATGATAATATTCCTTTGTTCTTTTTGGGAAACAAATTCCATTAGGAATAACAAATCCCTTTTTGTTCCATCTTTCTCCTGAATCCCTTCTCTCTTGTTCCGTCAAGTATTGAATAGCAGCTGCTTGAAATGCAAATCGATTAAATATTATGAAATTACCTAGAATTTTTTTCCAAGCTTTTCTTTTCTGCGCAGATTTCGTTAATTCTCCTCTTGGAATAATTACATACGGAATACCAGAATTTGTGATTGTTTTTAAAATCTTCTTTCCTCCAAAATCATAGAATTGCTCAACAATAATGATATCTGGTGAATTAAAGGGGCTTGGTAATTCTTGAATCGTCTCATTGGGATATTCACTTATGTCATGATAAAAAGAATACTCCTTCCACTCATCTATTTTTGTTTCCCGAATGTTGTACCAAAATACATTATCAATTTTCGATTGCGCTTCTATCTGCTTAGGCACACTATATGTTGGCCCAGCCCATGAATCGCCATTAAGATATGTAATATATAATATATTCATTTTAAATATTATACATAATATATTTCTATAAATACTAATACATTAACTTTTTTGTTTATAATATAACTTTTTCCATATACCATGGATTAGATTATTTATCGTCATTGTTCCAGCAATAACAGGATTTTTACCCAATCCTTTTCTAAATAGTATATAATGCCATTTAATCAATTTTGCCTTATTTCCACTTGAAACAGAACCATCATGTTTAATATAAAAAGAAAGACATTCAGGTAACCGATATGCATTACTTTTCTCAATTGCCTGTAACCACATGGCATAATCATTATTCTTACGAATGTCTGCCACTTGAATAAGACCTATCTTCTCACTATCATACATTACTGTAATTGTCGAAAAATAGCAATAATCATACATCATCCGCTTGTTGACAACATTTGGCCCAGTATTAATGTAAGGCAACCATTCACCGTTCAGACAAATACGATAATCTGTAAACGTAAATGAATAGTTATTATCCTCCATGAACTTAATTTGTTTTTCAAGCTTTTCAGGAACCCATATATCATCACTATCAAGAAAGGCAATCCATTTCCCTTTTGCTTCTCTTAGAGCATAATTTCGTGAAATAGCTGCACCTGAATTTTTTTGATTTTGCAAAAGAATAATACGAGAATCATTGAAAGCTCGGATAACTTCGATAGAATTATCTGTTGAGCAATCATCCACAACAATTAGCTCCCAATTCGTATATGTTTGAGCCCTGATGGATTCAATTGAATCAGAAATGTACTTTGCCGTATTATAAGACGGCATGATAATCGAAACTAGTCCAGCCATCAATTTACTCGTTTAATACATAAATATATTTTTCAAAAAATTTCAGTTTGTACAAATTAATATATTTTCTTATAATTGTACGCTTTTCTTGATATTGTGATGCCCCAGACAAAGTTCGTAACGCATCAGCGGATGAGACCATTACTTCTTTTATGGGGCTCAAAAATCACATCCATTACCTTCTGATCTCTGCAATAATGGCTACCTTTGTTCCCCCGTCCTATACATACCAACATGATGGTGTAAACCGCTCGTCTTGAAATAAAGTATTATTTTCAACTATCAACTAAGCAAGATTCTTTTCAGCCTATCAAGGCACCTATATCATAAAAAGAAAGATGATATATTAGAGATAAAGAAGTACTCAATCAGAAGGAAATTTAGCCAATGGAACAAAAATCCACACCTATTGTCGATTCCATGATGTAGAGTTCATCCGCCAGACATGCTTAGATTTAGACCAAGAAATTAAATTCGCCCAAGCCGGTATAGACATGTGTATTTATTATTCTTGATGCTTTTTCACTTCCAAATCAAAGCTCAGAAAGCATCTCCATGAAGATTCGTGGGCTTTGCCCCACTTCACCACCATGTTTTACTAATCAATATTGTTCAATAATGTGTTTTGCCTCTCCCTGAAGAGAGACATACTGATCTTTATGAACCATACCATTAGCCAACAGATAGTCGCCTAAATCCATTGCCGTGGCTTGGCCTTCCTCTGTAATCCCTTCACGTTTCAAAACTTTGTATACAGTCTTAAAAACAATGAATAAATCGGTCATAAAGGAGAGATTTTGAACATAGCGCAGATCGTAATCCAATTTATCCTCCCATGTCATGGCGTTGCGACCACTGATCTGCGCCAAACCAGTCAATCCCTGACGAACGGTATGTCGCTTCCGTTGTTCCTTTGTCATGAAGACCATATCCCGTACCAACAGCGGCCGCGGTCCAACAATCGCCATGTCGCCTTTCAAGATGTTGAACAGTTCTGGCAATTCATCCAACGACGTGGAACGGAGAAACTTGCCATAGGGAACAAGACGTTGTTCGTCTGGCAACGGATTGCCATCGGCATCCGTCTCACAGGTCATTGTGCGGAATTTGATGAGTCGGAAAATCTTCTCATCCTTTCCAGGCCGCAGCTGCGTGAAGAATGGATTTCCTTTCATCTTGATCGCGCCGACAATCGTCAGAAGTAGAAGAAGAGGCGACAGCACGATGATGGCGCAGAGGGAGAGGAGGAAATCAAGAGGACGCTTTATGTATAAAGCGTAAAACATAATCATGAGCTAAAAGCTTAAAGCTTAAAGCTAAAAGCAAATGCAATGGACACGAATGGACACTAATGGACACTAATTATTTTTGGGAAACCACAAAACACACGAAAAAGCACGAAAACGCTTCGCTTAGCTAAAAGCTGAAAGCCAAAAGCTAAAAGCGAAATACAGAGAAACCACAGATTACACGGAATAAACAGATAATACAATTGCCTCACCGCTGTCGCCCGTGATATTGATGATATTGTGTGAAAATATTATCGAGGAATACTAAAAAATCAAACAGGGCTCCAGCGGCTCGGCGGTTGTCATGCCACTTGGCGTGGAGCTATGGCTGCTTATGCAGGGGTGAAAGCTAAAAACTAAAAGCAAAGACAATTAACAATTTACAATTATATATTCGGGCGAATTGTAGCGCCCTACCGGGCGTTATATAAGGGGGGAGCTTTTGCTCCGCAGGCTGCGTGCCACTCCGGGCACTTGCGTGCAGTTACGCATGGTTCAGCACTACATGCTGTGTCGCTACGCGATGTAATCGCCTTGTCATATGGTAGCAGCCTTTATAAGTATATGAAGAATCAAATTATCTTTATCGCTTTCGACGATTATTTTTAAAATAATGACTTACATCATCAGTTAATTTACTGAGTATTCCACTAGGGGAATGAGCATATTGAAATGCTAAAAACTTATTCATTACAACTTGCTCATTAATCTTTTTATCATTTAATATACTAGCAATTTCATTACATAATTTTGGAGTAGTTATCCTATCCAAGAAAGCAATTCTTGCAACTATACTTTTATGATTTTTATATAAATCTTGAAGATGGAATAAATCTGCACTATTCTTACTGCGTTCATAATTAGTCTGAACTTCTATTGTAAAATGGGATTCATCTTCAAATGAATCACCTTTTTCAGTAAGCTTCGGGATAAAAATAATTTCATCCTTTTCTAGCCATTTTATATATGGATATAAAATTTCGTTTGAAAATGTATCATATTGTGCTTTAAAACGACTATTACAGGTTGAACAAACTGGAATAAGATTCCACAAATTTACTGCGAAAAAAGGATATCTGGAACGAGGATAATAATGGTCTAAATCAGCTGTTGATTTGTTATTTTTATCTTTTTGATAATTTAAAATAAAAGCACTATTGCAATATGGACAAACTTTAACTTTAGAAGCAGCTATAAATTCTTCACGAAATTTATCTGAAAAATCATCATAATCAAAAAGCTTAAACAACACTTCTGATATTTTATCAATAGAAAAAGCTTTTTTTACGTTTTCCAATGCTTTTTTAACCATTTCTGGAATTGGTTCTTCTTTTGAACTCAAAGATGTGAAGCCATTTGATTCCAATTCAACATTTATGTCCTCTAAACATTTTCGTCTGTTTTCACCAGAACTCTTGCGTTTCCATTTATTTCTTATATTGTTTATTTTATTTTCAAGGGAAAAAATTCTCAATTTATCATTATTATCAATTGTTTTCACCAAGAAATCTTGCATATCATTATAATCAAATTGTACGATTTCCTTAGCAAGTTTTATGATTTCCTCGCAGAAATCAAATTCTTTAGGTTCTAGTTTTTCTTTTAATTGAGTATTACATGCATCGAGATTAAAATTTTGTAGTATATTTTCAAACCACCTCATGAAGATATTCTTTATAAAAAGAGGTATAAAATCAGGTGGTATATAAATCATGATTTATCCTGAAACTCCTGAAGCTTTTGTACCAAATCTCTTATGAAACCTTTCGAAATCTTTTTTTGAGTTTTCGTTCTCTTCATTACTTGTTCTTCTAATTTTTCCTCCAACAGCTGGCGAATAACAGGTTCACCAATAAGATCGATACGTTCATGGAATTGTTGTATTTTTATAGCAAACTCGTCAGCCTTATATTGTACATCTGTCTTAGATGATAGTTTATCACCCCAATTACTGATTTCTTTGGACAAAGAACTTATATATCGCTCTGCAAATAAACCCATTGTCCTATCCATGAAGAAACTAGTTGCAAGTAACTCATGAATATTTGAACCAAATGTCTCAACCTCAGGAGAAGAAACTCGACATTCCCCATTATTATCCTTTTGCAATAGTAACACTGAATCGGATGGAACATCAGAGATCAACAAAGGAGAATGAGAAACAAAAATGATTTGGAAAGTTCCTTTGCGTCTTGCCACTTTTGTGAGGCCTAAGGTATCAATCAGAGCCGCCAAAAAGCGACGTGCTGTCTCAGGATGCATTTTATTATCCACTTCATCCAAAAGAATAATACCATGCCTTAATACATTGGTCGAATTAATGACACTCATAAGTGAATGCATTACATTGACGAATTGCTCCTCTCCATCGCTCATTCCTTGCCAATTATAACTTATACGATACAAAGTTGGATCTGTTATTCGTGTAAAACGATCAAAAAGTTTGAATAAATCGTTAGTACATTCTTTCCACTCATCAGTTGGAATATCAATTGATAATATGTCAAAAAAATCATCTGGAAGCTTTCTAAAAGCATCTATTATTTGACAAAAATGAAAATATCCCTCAATCCCATCCCTTTTTCCTTTTTGATATTGTTTATCAATTATTTCCGCATCTCTCAATAGACCATAAAGATAATCCCCAAAATCATCACCTTTTTTTCTTTGTATGTCTTTTATCTTAACTTCAGAAGAAAGATAAGACATTATTATTCCTAAAAAATATTGTAAAAAACTGATCAAACATTCACTTTTGGGTGACATATGCTTGACGATATCTGTTAGATGTGGTATTTCTCCTTCTTTTGGTTGATAATTAATTTGAGGTATTTCTTCCCCCCAGAAATATCTAAACTCTTCCCTTTTTAAAAGTCCTTCTAAACTATTTTCGTTATAATTAAATGGTCTTTTTATCTCAAAATAAACATTACCATAAAGCAAGCCACCACACACTTTTTTGTGATGATTGCCATATTGACAAAAAAATCTATATTTATCTTCAAAGCCACATTCAGAGACTTTAAAACGGTCAATAATGTAATCCCCAGGTGTATGAAACTCACTGTTTATTTTTATTTCTTCTTTGGGGAAGAAATACTGAATAGGGATTAAAGGTCGTTTTTTAGGGAAGGCAAATATTTTATTGTCAATTTCATTTTTATAACTCAATGTCCTAGTTTTTTCATTCAACTTTACAATTATCTGCCTTGTGAATTTCAAATGACCATTAATTGGATCATTCTCAATATTAGTAATCAAAACACTCTCATATGTCCCTTTATTTGATATTTCTCCCTCGGTATCTTTATCTGGATTGGCAAATACATAAGCGCCATTTCCCTGCGAAAATAGATTAATCAAGAATTCATTCTTGCCCAAATGATAGACTTGGAAAAATGATGCATATTCGAATTGAAAGTCACTAAATTGCCATCCTAAGATATCAAGTAAACTACTTTTTCCTGTACCATTCTTACCAATAATAGCCGTAACATTTGAAATATAGTTGGGATATGGATTGACTCTCTTGTTTAAATGATTGCGGTGAATGAAAAGTTCTTTTGTCTCCTTGCGATAATCAACGATCCAATCGTGTGAAAACGAAAAGCCACAATTGTGTATATTGTGGTAATTTTCACACCAAAGATATATGAGTTCCGTTGGCATTTATTATAAACTTTTTTTACTTTGATTATTTCCTGTATAGCCGAGGACTTGCAATAAAAATCCTTTTTTATTTGTAAAAATGTCCTATATCTTCAGATATAACCAATCCCGTACTACGGCTCGATCCCTTAAATGTTCAGCTGCCTTTCTGATTTGATTTCCCTGCTTGTTCGAGAAATCAATGAGTAGATGGTATGGATGGGTACCATAATCCTCCTCTACAGGAAGTTCTTCTGCTTTGCATTCCCTGACATTGACTGCCAACACTCCCAATGAACTGCCTTTTAGTTCTTCGGTGAAATGAAAGTACGCTTCCTCCGGCGACAATTTGTCGCCATCATAAACGGAAAGCTTTTGTTCATCCTTCGGCATTGGCCTGAAAGCAAGAGAGGAAACACGTCCATTCTGAACATGCTCAGGCCGAATCTGGCGGTATAGCAATGTATCATCATTCATGCGACATCCCCTCAAGCGCACTTATTTCCCTGCAAAGCTGCCGCCATTGATCGCTTTCCAGCAGATTGAACTTTCCATGCTTTTCCGCATTTGAATCAAGATTCAACGCATAATAATCCCCCTGCATGGAAGACGGTTCGATCTCCAGCGAAACACGCCATCTGCCGACATCCCATTCGGCCTGGATCGTGCCGTCCGGTGTTGGATATAGATAAGGCTGCTGGTCCAATGAATAATTGGTTTTGAAAAGCTCAGTTAACTTCGCCAGGCGACGTTTGTCAAAAGCTTTTCCCTCGCCGTCATACCAACCGTCCTTCAGCTCCGCAATCTCCGCAAGCCTTTTCCCGCAGTCGAGAACGTCCGATTGGCGGACATCAACCGCACATTCCATTTCAATGATCCGACTGAATGGAATGGGCATCCGCAGCCCAGCACCGTCACGATATGTCAACGCCCAAGGTTTTCCAGACTGATGCGTTTTGTTCACAAGCTCACTGACGGATTTGCACAGATACTTGTTGAGAGTTGCATTAACAAGACACTGGTCCTCTGGCGCAAGGTGCTCTACGTATTCCTGCGTAATGGGCTGGCCGCCATAAACGCAGAATTCATAATAGACTTCAGGCACGACGGGACCGAACTGCCATGCGCAGATGTTCTCCGAGAACAGTTCTTTCCCGACCTTCTTATAATATTCTATCCATGCAAAATAAAGCATCTTCTGCAACTTCAGGTTGCTGACAGGGTTATTCTGCCGTATGGAATATGTCACGATGTATTTCGCTATGTCAAGAACAGGATAAGACATGCCTTTCCTCCATGTTTTTATCATCCCGACCTTACGCCTGATGTCCGAAAAACGGCCTCCTTCTTCTGCAAGACCGTTTTTCCAAATGAGATGTCATCCAGCCAATCTGCTTTCCAGTCCTTTCTTCAGCCTCCTTTCAATCGAATATTATTACAATATACACACCAGTTGGTTTTGCAAATCATTTTATTGAAAAAGATTGATTTATTCCATTTTCAATAGCTGGATGTGGGGTGTTCACGGCTATGGTCCCGCCATCGCGATGCGGTTCTGTTTATTGCCGCCAGTTATGCGACTCAATAGTCGCTTACAAGCGGTTACTAATGGTCACGCCCTGCGGGCAGTATTGGTTTTGCCTTTGCTTTAAGCTTTAGGCTTTGAGCTTTTAGCTATAATTATGAATTATGAATTATGCATTATGAATTATGCATTGAAAATGCCCAATTTATCCTATCGAATCCACTTTATTAGAGGACGACCAGCATTTCAATTCGACGGCATATTCCTTACGAAACTCGTCACGGGCACGCTCCACAATGGAATTTCCAGAATTACGTGGAATACTTTGAGCGACAAGTCGCGCATATCGTTTATGAACAGTTGGATGCCTGAATATGGGATGATTTATGCTGCTTCGCAATTGTTCAATCGCATGGCGCACATCCACTCCCTTCAACTCCACGAAAACTTCCGCCCATTGGTTGTTGATGGCATCATATTCAACAAGTACCAGCTTGTCGCAGCGTTCTCCACTCGTGACAATATAATTATCAATTTGATACACGGCACATCCATGTGGTGGATTCAGCGCAAGGACATATTTTCTTCCTTTTTCAGACGTGCTGACCACTTTTCTCTCCATAAAAGGTTGTTCTGGGGAGAAAAGCCGCAGATTGTCCATCATGATTGTCACGTGCGTATGCTTAACCATATATGATATCGTTAAAACTATTCATCATATTTTCCGTTTCTTCGGAAACGGCATCAAGATACTCTCCCTTCACAAGACGCGTCTCCTTGTCGATCATGTTCTTCATGTATCCTTTCTTATTAATAAAGAATGCCGAATAGTAGTTGAATGGAAGGATGCATTCTTCTGGAATTAGGCGGATAGTCGTCTCTGCATCGACCAGAAAGGCCCGGCGAGCCTTCAGCAGGAGATTGATCTGGGTCAAAATGTAAGGGCTGTGGCTTGTCATGAAAACATCGCCAGCCTGCCCTGTACGCTCTGCGGCCTTTGAGAATTCAGATATGATGTAACGAACCAGTTTCGCCTGGGAAGCAGGATAGAGATGCTGTTCAGGCTCTTCGATAAACAACTGCGGGTAATTGTAGATGTTCGTACGGTTCTTGCGAACATCATCCTTGAAACCGAACTCGGGGGTGGAACTCACCATCTTCGGCGTCCGCGTGGATGGCGAACCGGCAATCCCGCAGAGGTAATGGACGATGACATTCAGCGGCAACGCCGCCTTCACGCCGCTCGAAGCATATTCCAATTGCAATGACGAAATGTCTTTCTTGTCCATAAGACGAACATAGTCGTTGGATTCATCATGGTAATATTCCAGATTATCAGCAAACGCAAGCCGAAGAGGCGACTGTCGTGTAAACCGCCTGTTGGCCTCGTTGAACTCCATGACAAAATTGAACATCGAATTGAATGTCGATGAACGATATTTGTCTTCGATACGTGGAATGACGGACAGGAGATTGCGTTCAGCCGGGATATAACTGAGCTTCGTGTTATGGCGAACCTTCTCGAACATCTTCGTCGGTGTCAGCTTGATACTGAAACCTTGCAGGACGATGGTCGCGGCCTCGCCTTTATATTCAAAAGAAGAATCTTCTGAAAAATATTCGTTGCTGAGGTTATGGAACTCCTGCAACATACGCCGCGGCTCGGTCACTTTTTCGCCAAGCATGGCTTTCTTTTCCAGCCATCTGCAAAAACTGACGATTTTCAGAAACGTGCTCTTGCCCGTGCTCTGCTCGCCGATCACAAGCATGATGTGAGTCAGCGTGACAACGCCCGTGTCCTTTAGCGGTCCAATGTTTTTGATCCTTATCGAAGCCATTTTGGGCCCATGATGAAAAATCCAACCAAATGCTTAATGTCGCCGAAAAGCCACCTCCTGATAATCTAACTATTCAATATATTCAGTGATTTCATGAAGTCAAGCAAAATTCAACTTGATGTACAATCGGCGTCTCACCACTAACCACCATTGTGACTATCGTGTGTTGTCACCTACGGATGGGGTACTGTCACCCCTAACGCGGTTCAGCAAGACTAAAATTTTGTGAAAATTCGTGCTATTCGTGGTTCTTTTTCAATGCATAATTCATAATGCATAATTAAAGCTTAAAGCCTAAAGCTGAAAGCTAAAAGCAAATTCATAATTCAGAATGCATAATTAAACGCTACGCGTGCTTATGGCTGATGGCCAATGGCCTATGGCATTTACTTTAGCTTTTGGCTTTTAGCTCCGCGCATGCGGTTTTATTTAATAATTTCCCAGTAGCCGTTTTTGCGTCCACCTACCCGTCTAATGATTCCATTTTTACGCATATGACTTATATGGAAGAAAATACCATCAGAAGTCAAATGCAGTGTGTCAGCCAATTCTGCCATGGTTATAGATGGATTTTCCTGAATATAATGTAAAATCTTTTCCGTAGTCTTTTCCGTAGTCTTTTCCGTAGTCTTTTCCGTAGTCTTTTCCGTAGCGACTCCATTTAATGTGCCATCATTTTTCTTTTGCTCATCCGCCATTTTACGGATTGTTGCACGGAACATGAAACCATCCTGCCTGAATTCAGGAATCGGAAGGCCAGCAGCCTCCATTTCCCGGCAGATGCGATCTACGCCCTCGCCGAACTCACGGACAAAACCATAGTCATGCAATACTTGCACGATTTTCGGATTGCGTGAAAAGTGCATCTGCCGCATATTGTCAAGCCGCACTCGTCCAGGCAGAATGCCCGGGCTTTCCACTGTCAGGTGGTCGGTGAATATCTTCACCTGGATATCCGTCCCCATGATGGAGTAGTCGCGATGTGCGATGGCGTTGACGATGATCTCGGTCCAGCAGAATTCCGGATAATCCGGTATTGTGCGGAAAACCGCCCCCTCGCCCAGGAATGTGTGTTCCCGTATCTGGGTCTTCACAAATTCAAGGACTTTGTGAGTCATGTCAACGATTCGCCCTTCAAATATCTCGTCTTTCACGACATTCATCTGGGCACCGGTAAGTTCCTCCGAGCCTTCATATCGAATGACTCTCACTCTGGCACGTTGAAACAACTGTTGCGGGTTCTTCGCGAAAAGCAGCACAGCCGCGCCGCTGAGGACTTCACGACCGTTCTTTTCCGTGAGAAAGTTCTTGTTGGTTCGAAGGTAGGCCATCGGGTTGTTCTGATATCCGATGAGTCTGCAATACTCTGCAACATACTCCAAGTCAAGATCTTCAACTTCCGCACGAACAACAGGCTGGTCCTCAAAATACTGCACTCCCTTCGCAAAGGTCAGTTGCATCCGCTCTTCGAAGCCCAGCTTCCGCGACCGGTCTCCGACTCTCAGATACGCCTCGTCGGCCGTCGTGGCATGGACAAGGCTGCTTTGCTCGACATGGAGCAGAAGAATATGGTCGTCTTCATTCAAATGATTCTTGCAGGAAATGTATTCGACATTGACAACGACACTCGGAATACAGTAGTCCATCGGAACCCTCAGCAGATGATTGACATGCTCAAGAGCATGGTCGATCCCTGTCACCTTCCCGTCATTTTCCACTCCGACGGCAATCACGCCACCATCCGCATTGGCAAAAGCGATGATCGGCACGGCCAATGCCTTTTCATCTATGCGTACGCATTTACGGTCGAACGTCTGATTTTCAACCGTGTTTCGAATGGTATCAATATCGAATTGCATGGTAGATTCCATGGTATTAAGTAAGTTTATAGAAAAAAGAGAATCCTATATTCTCTTTTTCCAATTTACCACGTCATTTACCTAATGCAAATCATTTTTAATAAAAATATTCTTTTTGATATCCTCCTATGTTGGATTATTAATTGGCCTTGGGATATCACCCACAGGATTGGTCCTGTCATCGCGATTTGCCGCCAGCTGCGCGACCTGATGGTCGCTTGCAAATCCCCCCGGACTTCACCCGGGGTTACTCGTATTGGGCCCCTTCAGGGCCGTTTGGCATTTGCTTTAAGCTTTTGGCTTTAAGCTTTTAGCTATGCGAAGCAAATTCGTGTAAATTCATGCTATTCGTGGTTCTTTTTCAATGCATAATTCATAATGCATAATTCATAATTACGAGCTAAAAGCCAACCTCTACGCGGAGCTGAAAGCCTAAAGCTGAAAGCAGAAAGCAAAATACAATACCACTGCCGCCCGCAGGGCGAGACCATTCGCAACCGCTTGCAAGTGCCTAAAGCACGCAGCTAGAGGCAATAAGCTAAAAGCCGAAAGCAAAGACAAACCTCAAAGCTGATGGTCGATTTCGCTAAGACGCCACGCTATCTGTTTTCTCTTTTATCTCGTCTTCAAACAATGAATATACATATCCGACACTTTGAATAAACAATTTTGTATTGGGATCGGACAATTTGGCGTATGTTCTTGATTGATATACCAATTCAAAAGCGACCGGAATGGAGATTCCTTTCTCGTCCACCAGAATGGCGACCAATTCTTCGGTCAATTTAAGTTTCAGCAACTCAAAACGTTTTTGCGCCGTCATATCTTTTTCAGCCTCCTGATGGATTGTTCAGTACAGAAGGCATACTGAAATGTAATCCCTTTGAGATGTTTCAGTTTCACCAGAAAACGGCTACGGGTTATATAGCCGCCTTTGTAAAGCACCACCTGCTCACCAACCTTGTCATCCGCAATCGGCCCGTAGACAATGTCATAATCATGCCGCCATGGAGGATTCCGGCGATCGCGATTGGCGAAGATGAAATCCGCCCACTCCTCCGTATACGCCTCAAATGTCTTTACTTTCAGTTTCCCAGAGGACATCAGCGTTTCATCAAACTCGAAAGCCGTGACGCATGGGCTTCCTCCCCACATCGTCATGGCCGCGACGGCACGCTCCCATGCCTGCTGTTCATCTGCCGACAGATAGAAAGCACGGCCAAAGTCCTTGAACGGACGAGACTTCTTCAGGTCGATCCGCTCGATTGCGACATTGCTACCATGATAAAGTATCATTGAAGCGAGCCTCCCCGGCGGCGGCAGTAGTCGGACAAATCATCAACCACCTGTTCATAATCCTGAGTATGAAGATAACCGTAATGGTCCACCAACAAAGCGGCTCCACCGTATTTGTTCAAGTAATGATAGGCGGCTGATTCGCCAAAATGATGTTTTTTGGCGAACAAGGCGACAATCATCGCCACAAAACTTATTGTATTGAGAGTCTGTTCCGACATTTATCGTTGCCCCCTGGAATGGTCCGCTGGCAAAAACCCGTGGCTAACTTTTAGAAAATCACCTCCGATGACTGAAAATCAAGATGGATGACAATCGTTGCCATGCATCTAGATTATTTAAAATACTACGTAAAAGAAAAAACTCAAATCAATTAGCTAAAAGCTTAAAGCAAAGGCAGGTCGCCTTCGGCGCAAGGCTTTTTTCAATTAACAATTAACAAATCACAATTATAAATTGCCTTGATTTTATGGCAATTGAAGGAGGTATTCGGCCCTTTCAGGGCCGTTTGTGGAGAGATGGCTTCTCCCATGGTCTCGTTTCTCTCGACCATGGGTTACTCGAATCTGGCCCTTTCAGGGCCATTGTTGCATGTGCTTTATGCTGTTAGCTCCGCGAAGCGGATGATCCTATCACTGCTACGCAGTTCGATATGATTTTCTTGCTACCGTGGGTTTCGCTTCGCTCACCCACGGCTGGGATACAATCACCGCTCTGCGGTTCCATATGGTATTTTGAATTCGCTTTAAGCTTTCAGCTTTAAGCTTTTAGCTCCGCGTAGCGGTTGGCTTTCAGCTCCGCGAAGCGGTTGGCTTTTAGCTATGCGAAGCATTCGCGTATGACGCGGATGATTTCGTCCTGTTGCGAAGGCGTCATCTTGTTGTCGGACGGGAGGCAAAGGCCGCGGGCGAAGATGTCCATGCCGACGTCCTCCGCACCGCCCGCGATGTAGGCGTTCGTGCGGGCGCGGCCGTCGCCGTCGCGCGTGACGAACGGATTCATGCGGAAGAAGGGCTGCATGTGCATCGGCTTCCAGATGGGGCGTCCCTCCGCGTTGGCGGCCGCGAGCTTTTCCAGAATCTCCGTTGGGCAGGTCTTGCCGGGCTCGTGGACGTAGCATGCGTCGCTGTCGGAACGGACCTGCTTGCACATGGCGTCGGGAGCGATGAGCAGGCAGGACAGCCAGAAGTTCGGCTCCATGACGTCCGGCAGATAGGGATTCAACGTGACGGGAAGGTCCTTCAGACCTTCCTTATACCTATTATAAATGGCCTTCTTCTGGGCGATGTGCTCCTCCAGATAGGGGATCTGGCCGCGGACGACGCCCGCGATGACGTTCGACATGCGGTAGTTGTAGCCAGGCTCCTCGTGCTGATACCACGGCGCGGCCTCCCGCGACTGCGTGGACCATTTGCGGGCTTTTTCCGCGGCGGCCTGGTCGTCCGTCAGCAGCATGCCACCGGATGAGCCCGTGATGATCTTGTTGCCGTTGAAGGAAATGGCGTTGAATTTGCCGAAGGTGCCCGTCTGGCGGCCCTTGTAGGACGCGCCGAGGCTCTCGGCGGCGTCTTCGATAAGCGTCGCGCCGTGCTTTTCGCAGATGGCGAGAATCTCGTCGAAGCGGGACGGCGTGCCGTAGAGGTTCGCGAGCACGACCACCTTCGCCTCCGGATGGAGCCCGAAGGCCTTTTCCAGCGCGACGGGATCCATGTTCCACGTCTCCCGCTCCGTGTCGATGAAGACGGGCGTGGCCTTTTCGTAGACGACCGGATTGACGGTCGCCGCGAAGGTCATGTCGGAGCAGAGGACCTTGTCGCCGGGCCTGACGCCGGCGAGCTTCACGCAGAGGTGCAGCGCGGCCGTCCCGCAGGACAGCGCGACGGCGTATCGGCAGCCGACCTTCTCCGCGATCTGCTGTTCGACCGCGTTGATGTTCGCCCCGACGGTGGACATCCAGTTGGTCTCGAACGCCTCCTTCATATACACGAGCTCCGGCCCATGCATTGTTGGTGACGACAAGTAGATTTTATTCATTTGGAACCACGAATGAACACGAATGGACACGAATTTTTAGTCCATAAAATACACAAAAATCACAAAAATGCCTCGCAGACGTCGGCCGTGGTGCTGATAATCTTGAGCAGATATGACATCAGGATTGCTTTATATCAGGTTGTCCTCCGTCTGCTCGGCGGTTGTCATGCGCTGCGCGGCAGCAAAAAGCACTAGAGTTCTAGAATTCTAGCCCCACAAAGCGGGCTGTATTTGCTTTTAGCTTTTAGCTTTTAGCTTTCAGCTTCGCGAAGCGGATGCATTTTATATTCCGCCGGATTGATTTCCGTGCGGACAATCTGGTTCACAAACTCCAGTTCGACCGTCCACAAGAACTTTTTTTCCTTCTTCTTCAGCCAGCCGGAGACGCCTTCCCATACGCCCGTCTCGATTGTGAAACGGTCGCCTTCCTTGATATCGACGTTGAATTCGATCTCCTTCTCAAGGCCGGTCGTCTCGCAGGCCCGCACGGCGCGAATGTCTTCCAACAGACGGTCGGGCCGCGTCGTTTCCAAAAATCGCAGAACTGTCTTGCTGGACCACAGCAGCGACTGCTGTTCCTGCGACACTTTCACGAAGACGTACGACGGAAACATGGGCCGCAGCACCACCCTGGAATTCTTGTAGGGCTTCCCGTGGCTCATGTAGGCGTTGACTTTCCAGACCTTCCGCAGAGGGAGATAGCAGACAATCCCGTTCTTGAAACAGTATTCCTTCACGCGGAATTCGTTCAGCGGCATCGTATAGACGGGCAGAACCTTCTCTTTGACGGACGGTTCAAGCAACCGTTCGTCGAATTCCACTGTAATGTTCTCCGTCTTCATGGAAGATGAGTACGCTAACGCGTCCCCTCGAACTGCGAGCATTCGGGGGCAAAAAAGTTAAATCATTAATTTTTAAACACTTAACAGCCAGAAAACATCATTTTAGGCTGTTTTTGATACAGTTTTCATCTCAAGGTTGATGAAGCATGAATACTTCACCACGTACCTTAATTTAATAGAGAAACAGAGCCTTGCAAACCTCTTTATGACTTTTTTGTGCCTTTTTTCGATAAAAGTCATTGAAAGTCATGACCACCTACGGTAGAGCTTAAAGCTTAAAGCCTAAAGCTAAAAGCGGTAATAGTGGCTAGTGGCTAGTGGTTAGTGGTCAGAAATGCGGCAGCAATGCCGCCGCGGTCGCGCAGGAGCCTTCCGTGGGTTGCGTTCACGCCTTTGGCATTCACTGCATCCACGGCTGGGCTCTAATCGCCCCAACAGGGCTCTATGTGGCTGACCACTGTCCACTAACCACTAACCACTAAAAGCAATGAGCTTTTGCTCATTGCTTTGGGTCGTTCAGCAGCAGGCCGAAGGCGGCCATCGTTTGGGCTTGGTGAATCACAGTGCCTTCATCCATGGCGATGGCCCAATGACAATCCACGAAGGTGTGCATCACGGCGAAAGAATTGTCGTGACGCGGATAGACGGTTTGCGCATAATTATACCCCTCCCCGCGCTGATTCGGCCCTTGGACCTGCTGGCCTGGCATGCACATGCCAGTCGGATTGTAGCGACTGTTATGCAACGGCGCACGAACCGTCCGTTCACCTAGACCGACTATCCAGCTAATATTCAACGGGTTGGCACCAAGCGTGTTATCGGCCGTCCGTATCATCCATTCAAAATACTTCTTACGCTTTTGCATACTCCGCGTCACGCCCCACGCATGCCAGACAGGCACAAGAAAATGTTCATAAGCCCCC
>JAEEGI010010741.1_pt1 | contig 19849 bp, 10 predicted proteins | sample 8958751 | NCBI WGS metagenome assembly JAEEGI01 (sample SAMN16246545, study PRJNA631951) | gut metagenome | biome: gut microbiome; feature: rumen; material: KS-attached | host: Bos | place: Iran: Karaj | collected 2018-10 | reverse complement strand
GGGGATTGGCCCCAATCCCCAATCCCCAATCCCCAATCCCCAATCCCCAATCCCCATAGATATACGTTTTAACAAGAATTAATATTTTTATTTTAATTTAGTGTTGTCTTTTTTAATAAACAATTAATAACAAAATAATTAAATTATTTGGTATTTGTTAAAATTTGTTATTTTTAATTAATTATCTTGACTATCATAAATATTTTTAAAACGAGAGAGATTTTTTTATCCTATCATGGACGGGTAGCCAACAGGAATTTTCAAGAATCAAAAATTATTTTATATGAATAAGATAAAAAATATATATTAATATCATTTTTCAAAGTAAGTCAAAGTTTTAATATAAAAGTAGTATTCATTGGAGTAAATGTAATATTGAAAAAATGAATGATGATTACCCTTTTAGGTAATTTCAGGTAAATATGTAAATATGAAAGATCATCTTTTTCAGGTAAATATTTAAATCTTGTTTATCATTATCATCATTAATATTAAAATTCTAATTGTTTCTATTTAAATAATTATATTTTTTTCTATTATTTTATGATTTTTTTTATATTTACCATTTTATTATTTGTACTTTAAAGGTTCTGAAATTATTTTTCTTTTATTCTGTTGATCATCTGTAATTTTTTCGGAAAAAAATTTTATGAAATTTTTTTATGAGAAATCATGTAAAAAAATTTAAAAATTGAATTAAAATAAAAAAAGTAGTAAAAAAAAAGAAAAAAAAAATTACTTACTCATCATAATTTTTTTAAATTCATCAAAATCTATTCTTCCATCATTATCTTCATCAATTTCTTTAATCATTTCATCAACTTCTTGATTAGTTAAACCTTCTTTAAGCATTAAATATCTTAATTGATGACTAGTAATATAACCAGCACCATCAATATCTAAAAAATTAAATGCTTCTTTTAATTCTTCTTCTTCAGAATCTGTTTGATTCATAATTTTAACCATTAAATATAAAAATTCATCAAATTCTATTTTTCCACTTCCATCTAAATCTATTTCTTTCACTAATTCATCTAATTCATCTTCATTTGGATATTTACCTAAATTTCTTAATACTGTTCCTAATTCTTTAGTTGATAATGCTCCGTCTCTGTCTTTGTCAAATATTTCAAATGCTGCTAATAATTCTGTTACTTTCTTTTCTGATAAATTTTCTACCATTTTTTTTTTTTGAAAAATTTAAAATTTTTTTTTTCTTGTTTATTATTATTTTATTAAGTTTCCATATTTTTTTTAAATTTCATCTTACTATTTTTATAATAAAAAATAAATAATATTTAACAACATCCTTTTTTATCATTTCCAGTAGCAGTTTCCATTCCTTTTTTTAATTTCATATTAGAATTATCAAAATTTGAATCTGGTCCATTTTTTTCAATATTATTTAAAATACAACTAGCACTTAAATTAAAAGCTTCAACAACATTATAAGCAGTTTTAGCACTAGTTTCAAGAAACATTAATCCATTTTCTTTAGCAAAAGCTTCTCCTTCTTCATAAGAAACTTGTCTCCTAAAAATAATAAAAAAAAAGAAAAAAAAGAAATAAAAAAAATAAATATATACTTATCTTCTAAATCTTTCTTATTCCCAATAAGAATAATAGTAATAGATTTGGAACTATTACTTTGAACTTCTTCTAACCATTTTTTAACATGTGTAAAAGTATCTTTCCTTGTAATATCATAAACTAATAATGCTCCTTGTGCTCCTTTATAATATGTTCTTGTAATTGCTTGAAATGCTTCTTGTCCTGCTGTGTCCCATATTTGAATTTTTACACTTTTACCATTTAAATCTATTATTTTTGCTCCAAATTCTACTCCTATTGTTAATTCGTGTTGATGACGAAATTTATTGTCTGTAAATTGAAGGAGGATACATGATTTTCCTACAGCTATAAATTTTATTGTTAATGTATTTTATTATATATTTTTTTTTTTTTTACCCATATCTCCTACTATTATGTAACGGAATAAATGATCGTAGTTGTTATTTCCTGATTTTTTCATTTTTTTTTTTGTTGATATGAATTTAATAAATATTTTTTTTTTAAATTTATTTTATTTTTTTAATTTTTTTTTCTTTGGGATATTTTTTAAATATTGTAAATTGTTTATTACAACAATTAATTGAATTTAATAAAGAATTATTTTTCTTAACTTCAATAATAATACTTCTTTATAATTATTATCAATATCATTTAAACAAGGAATAAATAAATTAAATAAAAACTGAAGAGATTTAAGAAGTATTAAAAAAATAAGCAAAGAAATACATAGAAGAAATGATATATTAATGGCAGTTGTTGTTATCTCATAAGTCTAAAAGGTAGAAATAAAAATATATGAGACAATAAATCTCATTTATAAAAAGGTTTTAATATTATAAAACCCAAATGAAATAATAATCTAAAGAAATAGTATTTAATTTCATATTTCAATAAAAATCAATGTCAAGAAATAAATTTCTTTTAATATCAAAATTTTAATTGAAGGAGTTGTTATTAAATTAAGTTGATAATGACGATTGAAATAATTATGATATTTGTAGCTTTATAATGAAAATATTAGAGTTTATTAAGTAATAATTATATGTTAAAATGTTAATAAACAAAATTTGTTCTAATGTTTAAATAAATGTTTTTGAGTAATATAGATTTTTTATATTAATTATTTTTAATTTAAATTTCACTTTGGCGCCAATTTTTAAAAATAAAAAAAACATATTAAAACAATATTTCTTTCTTATTTAGTATTTTTTCTTTTTTTAAGAAATAACAACTTTTAATTCAGATAATCTAAAATAATAAGAGTTAATATATTTATTTTTATTTAGGTTTTTAAAAATTATCACAATGAAAAAAAACTCAAAAAAAAAAAATATAAAAAAAAATGATATCAGAAAATGGAATAGCAATATTAGAAGCAATTCCAAACGAAGTAGGAAAGCGTTGTAATGCAGATACAAATGTAACACTTCAAATATATTCCACAACAAAAACAGAACAAAAAAACAATAATGTTTACTCAGTGACAATGATGGATATGCATCAAAAATATTCAGGATTCTTAATGAAATATTCTCAAGGAGAAAAACCAAATGTAGGTGATATAATTCATATTCTTTCAGTTTCAATAGCTTTTTTAAATAAGGATAAAACAAAAATTTTTTATTTAAAAAATTACAAAACTTTAGAACATAAAAAGCCATTTGTAATTTCTCCTGAAAATTTAGATAATTATTCAAAGAGAAAATTGAATGAGAAAGAAAAAGAAAAAAAGAATGAGAATGATTATTATAATGAAAATAAGAATGAAGAGATAAAAAAAGGGGAATTTGATGATTCAAATTGTTTAAAATTATCAAATGTAACAACTTTTTCTAAAAATTTACATTTTTATGTTAAATGTATAAAAAAAACAGAAGTAAAGCAATTTACCTCAAAAAATGGGCCAGGTCAATTATTTAATATAATAATAAGTGATGTTGATGGTTTTGAAATGAGTTGTACTGCTTTTAATAATGCAGTTGATAATTTATATTCAAAAATTAATGAAGGAAAAATATATGAAATTAAAGGAGGATTTGTTAAAATAAATGATAAAAAATTTTCTTCTGTTAAATCTGATTATAGAATTACTTTTGATGAAAAAACCGAAATTAAAGAAGTTCCTGATAATGGAAGTTTTAAAGATAGTCAATGTACATTTGTTAAAATTTCAGAAATTAATGATATTTCACCTGGAAATATTATTGATCTTTTAGGTTATGTTATTGAATGTTCTGAAATTAAAAATATTAATACTAGAAAAGGAGAAATGACTATTAGAAATATTATTATTGGAGATGATTCTGGATTTAAAATAAATTTAACTGCTTGGAAACCTTTTTGTGATGTTGAAATTCCAATTAATGAAATTGTAGGATTTAAAAATATTAGGGTCACTGAATTTAATGGTTTTAAAAAATTATGTTCTTTAGATGCTTCATGTTTAATATCAAAATTAAATGATTATCAAAAGGAAATAAATTCAATTCAAAAATATATAAAAGAAAATAATGAATTTAAAGAATTATCATCAAATAATAATTCGTTTGATTTAAGTGGTCCAGTGGAAATATCATATATAAAAGAAATATTAGATGAGAATAGATTATTAGATGATCAGAATAGAACAACAATAAAATTTAGAGCATATTTGGATTATATTAATCATTCCGAGAAAAATTATTATCCTGGTTGTTTAGATTGTAAAAAAAAATTATCTCAAGATAGTGATGGTTGGATGTGTCAAACTTGTAATAAAAGATTTAATGAACCTAAATATTATTTTACTTTAAGTTTTAGAGTTAGAGATTTAACTGGAGAATGTTGGATTGAAATGTTTGGTGATATTGCTTCTAAATTTTTAGGAATTAATGTCCATGAATATAAAGAAATAATTGTTAATAATGATTTAAGCAAAATTAATGAAATTAATTCTAAAATTGATTTTAAAGAATTTATCTTTATTGGAAAAGTTAGAATTAATACTTTTAATAATATTTCAAAAAAAAGAATTTCAGTCTTTAGATGTGAAGAAATTAATCAGAAATCTGAATCTGAAAAATTAATTAAATTTTTTTCCACTATTTTTATTTAAATAAAATTGATTTTTTGTTTTTTTATTTCACAATTATCATTTCTTTTAAATATATAATTATTATAATTTTGGTTTTTTTTTTTATTTTAATATTATTTTTTTATATATGAATAAATCTAAAAAAGTGTTTTAATAAAAAATCAAAGAAGAAATATTTTCATTAAAAAACATTAATTTATATTTTATATATTATTGTTTTTTGATTAGATTTTTTTTATTTTTAAATTTTTCATTCTTTAAGTGAATAATAGTTTTTTATTTAAATATGTTTTATTTAATTTTAAGAGGTTCATTTTCATTATCTAAATTAATGTAATTATTTTCTACTGAAGAAGCATAAGTATTTTCTTCTGAATTATTTTTACTATAATTATCAGAATCTTTGACAAATTCTTTTTTAATTTTTTCATTATCATTCTCTTTATCTAAATTCATGAAATAATAATCTTTCTTTGTATATAATAATTTCTTTGATATTTTATGAACTCCCCATTTAATCATAAATGCATTGTAATTCATTTTAGCTAAATCAATTTTTAATTTAACTTCATGAATAAGTTTATCAATTGGAATATCATTTATATTATATTTTATATATCCAAATATTTTGAAATAATAAAGTAAAGAATAAATTAATAGAATTAAAAATCCAGAAAATAAAATTGTATTAAAAATATTATAAATAATTGAATAAATTGGAATTAAAGTAAAATTAATTTTAAAAGCAAAACTAAAAATAAAAATACCATAAGTTAAAAGATATATTGAAAAATAAAAGCAATTTTGTTTTGTTGTTGATAACATACCTAAAATTATTATACATGCTAAAAGAATATTATTAAAATTATTTTTGAAAAGAATTGAATCATATTGTAAAAATGTTTTTTCATTTATTCCAAAAATTTCAATATTTAAAGCAAAGAAATGAAAGAAAAGATAAATTATAAATGAAAATATTATATATAGAAATAATATATAATTTATTCCATTAATTATTAATGTAAAAGTATTTGAGAAAAAGTTTGGTTGAGAATTATATAAAAAATTATATAACAATTGATTATTCTTTTTTGATTTCATTTTTTTTATTATAAATAAAAAATTAAAAAAATATAAAATAATTAAGAACAGTTTTTTTTTAATTTTAATTATCTTAATTTTTAATACAAATATATCTAATATAAATTGTTATTCTCATTTTTATTCTTTATTTTCCTATTTCTTTCAATCTAAATTTTTCTTTTAAACATTATAAGGTATTTAATTTACTAATTAAATATTTTATTTTTTTTGAGTTAATTTCATTTGTTTTATCTTTACAATTGGTTTTTGAAAAAATTTTTTAAGTTTTTCATTCTCAAAATTAAAAATTTTTTTATTTATATTTTCATTTTTAGATTCAATTATTTCAATAGTATTATTTTTTGATGGATTAATTTTTTGAGATTCAATATTTGATGAACTTTTTGACATTAATAATGACATTCCATTTATATTATTTAATTTAACGGAATTTCTTTTTTTAATAATTTCTTTTTTACTTTTTAATATTTTTATATCTTTATTTTTCATTGAATTATAATTTATGTTAAAACCTATTTTTAAAAAAAAATTTAGTCTTGAATGAAAAATTTTTTTTGCACTTAAACTTTTTTTTTCATCTTCATTTCTTTTTTCAAATGGATTTTTTAATTTAGTTAATAATTTATTTCTTTTATTTGAAGAATTATCTTCATTAATTTCTTTATTATTTAATAAACACGAATTAAAATTTTTCTTAATTACTGGAAAATTTACTTTAAAAACATAATTATGAATTGTATTATTTTTTTCTAAAGTATTATTCAAAGAAAAATTTTTTCCGATATTACAATTAATTTTTTCATTTCTTGCTTTTTCTGAATTTAAAATTAAAAAATTGTTTTTACGATTAAAAAAAAAAGAATGATTAATTCTTTTTGGTAATTGCATATCTTTGATTAAATTATTGTTTCTTATAAACTTTAAATTTTTTTTTTTCATTAATTAAAATCTATTTTTTATTAAAAAATTTCCAAAAATAAAATTTAAATTTTAATTTTATTTATAATACAAATATAAAGAAAGTAATTTTATCAAATATCAATTATATAAATTTAATTTTTATTATATTTTTTCAAACATTTTATTATTATTCTTTGTTTGTTCATAAGAAGATTCTCCACTACTTTCACTTTTGAATAAATATTTCAAACATTTTTTCAAATAATGATAATACATTATATGATTTCATCATTGAATTTAAATAATATGCCCATTTTTTTATTTAATATTCCCTTATATTTATCAGTTAAAATATTCATTTATTGATATATTACTATTATTATTATACAATTATTTTCTATTAGTGCTTTCAATTGAATGTTTAATAAAGATAATATTAATTTCCACGTAATATTTTTTATATGATTTATTTCACTTGAATATAAAGAACAACTTATTGAAGTTCAAATATCAAATTTTTGCACTTCTTCATTTATTTCTTCTTTTGTTGTTCATTTTCTTTTTCTGAATTTTTACTATATATATTGTTTTTTAATTGTAATATATATTTTTTTAAATATATCATCTAAATTTTTTATTTTTTTTATTAAATTTTTCTTTTGTTTTGAAAATTTGATTTATATTATTGTTAATTTTTCTATATTGATTTTTGATATTAAGAAATTAAATTTGCTTTTTCATTTATTCAAGTATTTTCTATTTCAATCTTTTGATTTTGGAATTGAACTATATTAAATTTTCTCCATTTAAATCATAAATAAAAGAATAATAATTAAAAATTCTTTAAAAATACATAAATATAAGTAATATAATAAATAAATGATATTATCTCTTCCTTTAATTTCTCTTATTTCATTTCTTTTATCATATATTTTTTTTTAATTAAATTTATTTAAAAAATAATTATAAATATTTTCTTTCCTTCTCCTAATTCTATTACTTTTATTTTTTGAGAATTTGAACAATTATTTTGTGACAGAAATGATTCTAATTTTTTATTTGTTCTTCTTCTCTTATTTCATTTATTTTTCTTGAAATAAATTTTTTCCTTTTTCTTGGGAATGTATAATATCTTTCTTTATTATTTATTTATTATCTCTTTCTCTTTCTTTTTTTCATTTATTCCATTTATTCAATTTTCAGAGTATTTTTTTGATAAAATTAAATAATAAATAAATAATTTGAATATACCATAAAATAAAAAAAATAAAAAAATAAAAAATAAACTATAACTTAAATGGCATTTGTAATTCGAAGTAACAGGAACATACAATTATCTCCATATGAGAATACTGGATTAGGACCAGGAGAATATTTTGAAACAAATAAAAATTCTAATCCAATAACAGAGAATATAAAAAATACATCTTCAACATTTAGTATTTATCAACAAAGACATGGTAATCCAATTGAAATTCCTTTCAACACAACATCATTAAGAAGTGAAATAAATGGTAAAATAGAAAATTTTCCTGGTCCTGGAGCTTATAATAATGATAATAATACTATTAATAAAAATATTTCTTTATCATTAAATAATTCAAAAGGATTAAATTATGAAAATTTCAAAGATAAAAAAGTAATTTCTATTGAAAGTGGAATGTTATTAAATCCTAATTCTGAAAATAAAGGTTTTTTAACAAGTTCAAAAAGATTTGATTTTAAAAATAATTTTGATGATAATTTACCAGGTCCAGGTCAATATTTAAATACATTTAATTCATTTAGTTCTTTATCAACAAATACTAATAAAACTAATAAATTTTTGAGAACAAAAAAAACATTTAAAAAAGTAGGTGCAATAGATAGAATATCATCTATTCCTTCAAAAGAAAATAATTTTGGTTATCAAATATTAAAAAATGGAAAACTTATTTTAGCAGATGATCCAGATAAAAATATTAGATTAAGTGGATTACAAAATGATTCTGCTGGTCCTGGACAATATAATTTAAATTCTTCTTGGGATACAAATTTTGTTAATTGGGGAAAAAAAAAAAATAAAAGTAATATTAGTTCTAAAGATAATATTATTAAGGAATTAGAAAAAAATTCGAGTGATATTATTACAAATTATAGTGAAAAAATGAGAAGTAATAATCAAAGTATAATGAATAGTAGAAGTGTTGAAAATGATAAAAGTAAAAGTAATAATAATAATCTTTATAAAAATGATAATAATAAAAATAATATTCCTAGAAATATAATATTTCATAATATGATAGAAAGAAGGAAAATTGAATATAAGAAAAGTTCTGAGAAATTTAAAAATAATTTAATGAATGATTTAAAATATAATGATGATCCTGGTCCTGGATTTTATGAAATAGATGAAAGAGAAAAGAAGAAAAGTCAATTTAAACATAATTCAAATAAACAAAATTTTGGAAGTGAATCTCCAAAAGGAATGTCATTAATAAATAATTATGGTAATACTTTAGGTCCAGGAGAATATTTTAAAGAGAAAAATAAATTTGATATAAAGAAAAATAATATTGGAAATTATAGAATAAAAACACAAAATAATTTTAATAATAAAAATAGTGATGAAATAGGAGTTTTATTATCAAAATTAAGAAAGAAAAATTATACTCCAAATTTAGGTCCTGGTGAATATAATATTACAAAGACATTTATAAAAAAGGAATTTTCAAAAAAACAAAATTTTGGTTGTTCATCAGAAAGATTTAAAGAAGAGAAAAAAGATAGAAAAGAAATAGAAAAAGAAAAACTATTAAAAGAACCATTTAATATAATAAAAGAGAATGAAAAATATTATAAGAAAGATAAGATAATAATTGGTAAAAATGATAAGAAAGAAATAGAAGAAGATTATATAAAAAAGAATAGGAAAAGAAAAAAAAAAGATGAAATTCCACCTGTTGGTTCTTATAATCCAGGAATAGTAAATTCTATTGAATATAGAAATTCTACTAAATTAAATCCTCATCAAGCTTTTATTGCTCCATTCAATACTATTAATAATAGATTATTTAATTTTAATAATAATAAAATTAATCTTGGACCTGGAAGTTATAATGATCAAAAAAGCTTTGATCTTATCAATTCTAATAAGAGATCTTTTAAAATTTTTGGAGAAGATTATGATAAAAGTAAAAGAGGTGCTTTTTATTTTAATAATAATTCTCCGGGACCTGGTAATTATAATCATATACATGAATTTGATTGGAATATTAAAACTTTTAATGCTCTTTTTATTAATAAGTAATTTTTTTTTGAAAGCTTTAAAAAAGAATTTTTATTTATTATTTATTTTTTTCATTATTTATTTTTATTCTTTTTTATATTAATTGAAAATGAATTTAATGAAATTAAATGAATAAAATTAATTTTGTGCAATTGATTTATAGAGTTCGATGTTTTATTTTATCGATTATTTATTTTTTCACAAATTATTTTCTCTACAAATAAATTATTATAAAGATTTAATATATAATTAAAATATATATTAAATGTAAAATACTCATTTATTTTTCTCGAAACAAAAAATTAGAATTTTATTTAAAAATTAAAACTTATTTATATTATATCATATAACGTAATATATTAATATAATTACATTACCTTATATAATATATTTGCAAATTTTGAATTATTCCAAAGAGATGCTATAAAATAACTATTTTAAAACCCATTTTTGAATGAAAAGGTTGAAAATAATAAAACTATTTGAATAAAATCATATGAAGAATGCACTTATTAAAAAAATCAATGGAAGAAACTTCTGCACTATATTTTATAACATTATAAAAGTAAATAGTAATAGCAGATAAAATAATAATTAATTGTAAGCATAATAAAAAAGTTTCTAATTTCAAAGCAATTTCATGTGCATATTCCATATCTTTATTCATAATTAAATAATAGCAAATTGACATTTTAGAAAATAAATAATAAGTTTCTAATTGTAACATAATAAAATCTTTATCATTTAAAATTTCAATATTATATGCTTCAGTTCTATTTTCATTTTCTTTAAAATTACTATATAAAGTATTTAATGTAGTATATAAACTAATAATAACAGTTTGAAAACCTTCATTATTTAATCCATTTCCAATATTTTTACATTCATTATATAAAGATTCATAAGTTACATTTTTAATTAATTTAATATCATTTAATCTAAAATCATTTTTATTATTAAATAAAAATTTGGCATAATTTTCACAGAAATTTTTTCCTTCAGTTTCTTCTTGAAATTTAATTAAATTAGCCATTTTTTTATCAGAAGTTCCTAAAATTAAAGTATCAACAATAGGTTTAAAAGAAGGAAAACAACCACTTAATTCAAGAAACATTTCATGAAAATTTATTCCTTCTTTATATTGATTTTCTAAATCACCACAAATATATGAATAAGGAGTTGATTCATATATTGTTGTAAATTCTTCATTTCTTAATATTGACATTAAAAAATCTAATTCCATTTCATGTAAAAATTTAATTTCTGCAAATAAAGATCTAAATGTTGTCATTATTGAAACAAAGGAATTTACTAAACCAAAAGAATAATGATAATATATTCCTCCTAATATTATTAATACTACTCCTAATAATATTAATGTTAAAAATAAACCACAATATAATATTGGTTTATCTAATAATCTATTCCCTGCCATTCCATTTGATTGATTATTATTATCTAAAGATATTTTATTTGTAGAATTCATTAAATTTACACTACTTGTTATTGTTGATGAAGTTCTATTTGTTCTTGCTGTAATATTATTATTATTATTATTTGTACTTAATCTATTTGATACTATTCCATTATTTTTACTTACCAGACTATTATTTAAATTTCCATTTTCATTATTTCGAAAACTTGAAATTAAACTTTCACTTCTTTTTTGTGGTTGAACTATTTGACTTATTCTCTTTGAAGAATAATTTTGTAATACCATTGAAATTCGAGATTGATTCATATTTCTTAATGTATTTCTCTTTAACATTGTTGATATTATTGATGTACGAGGATTCTGTTTTTTTTCCATTTCTATTATTTCATTTTCTATTTCTTCAGCATCTGGTTTAGGAGGAATATAATTGATTGGTAATGGCTTAATTTTTATTTGTTTAAATTTATCTACTTTACCTGATATTATATGATTTACTGTTGTTATTTGTTCATATTCATTTTCAAATTTTAATCTTGACAAAAATTTTCTTACTTTAGAGTTTTTTTCATGATTATCTATTATATCATATATAATTGAAGTTTTTTTATATAGATATACATTAAAAAATCTAATTTGAGTAAATGAAATAAAATATCTTGCGAATAATTTTTGTGTTTGAAGATAAAAAATAAAAAAAGAAATTAAGCAAAAAACAATAAAGACAATAACAATAACAATGATAAGACTAGAAATACCTTTTTGACTGGAAATTTTAGTATTTAAAGCATAAGTCCCATAATAATTAGTGATTTCATTATTATAATATTTATAACTGGCAAGAAAATTAACAAGAAAACCGACATATCCATTAGCACAATAATAATAATCTAAAGGAGTTAAATTTGATTTAGAAACCATTTCAGAATTATAATAATAATCAGTATGATTATAATAAATTGGAATTGGACCAAAAATAGAAACAGAATTTAATAATTCAGTTAAATGTATTGATGCCATTTGTGCTGTTGTTTCTGTTTTAAAACCTAATTGATCAGGTACTTTATATGTAACTGCTTTTTCATATAAATCAAAAAAATATGGATTTGTTCCTACTATTTTTCCAGTATAAAATTGATAAAATTTTATAAAAAAAGAATTATAATCATATATTCTATTTAATAATTGCTCATTATGATAATAAAATGAATTATTAAATTCTTCTAATTTATCTGGTTGTAAATTATTTCCTTGGAATTGCATATAAAATACTTTTGATAATACATCCATTAATGTTAATCCCACCATTTCAAAATTTATATGTCCTCTAAAATAATTTTCTTGATCTGATAAACTATCTAATTTATATTTTATCATCATTATAAATACTATTGGAAATACTAATGATAATATTAATACTAAATATCTTATAAAATATCTATCTTCTTTTATTATTAAATATTTCTTAAAATCTTTTTTATCATTTGTGTTTCCTGATTCTTTTAAATTTAATATTCCATCATTGAAAAAAAAGTCATTTTCATTTTTTTCATTATTATTATTATTATTAAAATTATTTTGAGAATATTTTCTACTTTTATTTTTTCTTTCTTCTTCTTCTAATAATTCTTCAACATCATCTCCTTTACCAAATTTTCCAGGAGGAGATATTTTAGTATTAAAATATCTTTTTAAAATAAAATAAGAAAGTCTATTAGAATATAAAATTTTTTGATTTAAAGAAGTATGTAAAATTTTTTCAACAACTTCTCGAGGAGCTTTAATAATTTCATTATAATTATTATTTTCTTCAATTCTAGTTAAAATATTAGTAGATAAAAATGATTCTCTAATTGTTGTTTGAACTTTTCTTGGTGCGTCTTTTAAATTAACATCAATCATAAACAAATAATAAATTTTAATTTTATTATTTTCTCTTTTCATACTTCTTTTCTCATATTTAATAGAAACATTAAATACTATTCCTGAATAAATTAAACCACTTTTTATTTCTTTTATTTCTATGATTGCTTTTGAAAAATCATCTTCGCCAATTAAACCTATTTTCTCATTAAATATTTCTATTATATTATCATATATTTTAATTAAAGTTTCTTGATAACTTCCTTTATCTTCTAAATTATCTATTTTAAATATATCTTTTACATTTAAATGATTTTCTCTTAAAACATCATAATTCAAATGAAAAAAATCTTCAAATCCTCTACTTAAAGAAACTATTCTTCCTATATTATTTGTGAAAATAAAACATGAACCTGATAAATTATCAAAGTTATGATTTTTATTTTTTGGAACTGCTTTTTTTTTATCTTTAATTAATTTTTGTTCTTTTGCTGGTTTTAATTTTAAAAAAAGAACCATTCCTGACGTAGTATATAATGAAGTTCCTTCTACATCAAATAATATTACATATTTATCTTTATCTAATAGACAAAAATTTTCTATTGTTATTATATCTTTTCCATTACGTAAAAAAAATGTGATTGTATATTTATATGATTTATAAAATGTTTTTGCAAATAATGTTTTAATATCTAATACTCTAAATTCATTTGTTGTATAACGTAATTTTGATATTAATTCCGAAGAAGCATATTTAATATGTAAATTTATATTTTTTTTTAAAAATTGAACTTTAAATAAAAGTAAATAAGTGTCTTTCATAAAAATTTGAATCAAAGAAGAATTTTGAAGAGAAAAAAATTTATCAAAACTTTCTGTTAAACAATTAGGAATTTCTCCATAAACATAATTAAAATATATTGAAAATTTATCTTTTGAATATGGAATATTACATTTTGTAGAAATGAATAAATTATTTATTTTATAACTTAAAAGATGAAATTTTTTTAAAAAATTTGTTATTATATGAGAAAAATTAGAAAATTCAACTATTTCATTATTAAAAGTCATCATCATATTTTTAATATCATTTAAAGATCTTTTAATTAATTTTTCAGCAGCAAGAATTTTTCCAATATTATCATTATTAGTAGTTAAAGAACTTAATTTTTTATGTTCTTTCCCTTTATGAAAAGATAATATTTTATTAACTAAATATTCAATTTGATAAACATATAAACTTTTTCTATTTCCTTTATCAATTGAATTTGTTTTTTCAATTAAATATAAACATTTAATATAATTTCTTTCAAAAAGCATATGAAAAGAAATAACTATAAATAATTTTGGTACTATAATACTTCTTCTTCCTTCTTGAAGAGAATCATATAATGTTGTTATTTCATTATATAAATATTTATATAATGTTGGAAAATCATCTTGTAATGAACCATATTCTTTTTGTTTTTGCTTTTTTAAAAAATTCTCTTTTTCTTCTTCAAATTTTTGAGGAGAATAATTTGAACAAAAAAAACAATTGTTTTCACATTTTGGGTTATGAATATTTTTATCTAAATTTTTATTTAATTCTCTTAATATTTTTTCCAATAATGATGTTCTATCTCCATAATATATCATATTAAAAAAATTCACTAAATTATAATCAAAACTTTTAAAATTTTTAGAACTGAATGAAGATATTCTTTTTATTATAATTGAATTATCGATTTTAAAATGAATTTTTGTTACAATTAAAGCGAAATTTAATTCTAAAAAAATTTTTAATATAATAATTCCCGTTTCTTTTTGAAGAATTAATAATTTATTATCATAATCATAATAAAAACACCATTCAATCACACATGAAAAGAAACAAATTGATAAAAAATATTTTTTAGCATATTCAAGATAATATCTATTATAATATTGATTAAAAGATAAAAAATCTTTAAGATAATATAAAGAAAATAAAGCTCTGAAAATATTTTTAACAAAAATTGCATTTTTAAATGATAAATGAAATTCTAATTGAATACATCCTTGTAAAAGAGAAAGAGCAGCAATTGAATAATCTATATTATTTAAAGGATTAATTATTAAAGTATTATTTTTATAAAAAAGAGGAGAATTAAGAAAAATTGTACAAATATTAATATTTGAATATATTATTCCTATTATTGTAATAATACTTATTCCCAGTAATATTAAGTAATATATATCATTTAAATCTTTTTTTTTTTTATTAAATAATACTTCTCCTATTATTGAATAAATATATTGATTAAATGCATAAAAAATATAAAATAAGATATAAATAAAAATTTTTCCTAAAACTTTTTTTTTCTCAATTAAAGTATAATAATGAAGAGCAAAATTAATGGTGATTATAAATAAAAAAAGTATTATCAATATAATATGATATAAATTATATGCTTTTTCACTAGATAAAAGCTCACATAATGTAAATTTTCTAATCCAATAAGAAATTCCTCTTTTATATGAAATATTCCAATCATGAGTAATTACAAATAATGGAAGAAATTTTAAAATTAAAATCAAAGAAAAAAATATTTTATTTTTTGGAATATATTGAGATAATGAAATATAAAATTTAGATTTCTCTTTAATATTCTCTTCCATTTATTATTTAATTTTAAATAATCCATCTTATTTCGTAAATTTAATTAAATTATAAATTTTTTTAACATAATTTAGGATTTAATATAATTTTAACAAACCAAAAAAAAAGATAAAATTTTTATAAATAATTATTATAAAATTTATTAAAAAACAAGAAAAAAAAAAGAAAAAATTTAAAAAAAAAATAAAAATCCATTTAAAAAAAGAAAAGTAAAAAAAAATAAAATAAAAATTAGAAAATGAGTGAAGGAAAACAATATATATTAGAAAAAGTGATAGGAAAGAAACTAGTGAAAGGTAAAATAATGTATTTTGTAAAATGGAAAGGTTTTGGAGAAAATGATAATACTTGGGAACCAATAGAAAATTTTAGTGATCCAAAACCTTATAAAGATTATGAAAGAAGTTTAATTTCAAAAAAAAAAAATAAAAAACAAAAAAAAAGAAATAATGAAACTTCTAATGAATCTTCATTTGATAATGAATGTGAAGGTGAAAACAAATATTTTCTCAGAAGAAAAAAAGCCAGTAATTCTCCTCTTCAGCCTTTTAAAAATTCAAATGAGAAAATTAAAATTAAAAAGGAAAGAATCACAGATGATGAAAATGAAAAAAAAGAAAAGCAAAGTGATGAAAAAAATGCAAAAGAAAAAAAATTGGAAAAAGAAGAAAAAAAAAATGAAAATAAAAAAGAAGAAGAAGAAAAAGAGGAACAAGAACAGAATAATACAGTAAAAATATCTGAAAAGAAAGAGGAAAAGAAAGAAGATAAATTAGGAATTAATAATTTAAAAAGAATAAAAAATTGTTATAAAAATGAAGATGATAGTAACAATCACTTTTTTATTGTTGAATTTAAAGATGAAGATTCAAATAGTTTTAAAGACCAAGTTTTTACCTTTGAAGATTTAATAAAAAATGAACCTCAATTAATTGCAAGGTATTTATATAATAAAATTCGTTTTATAGAAAAATAAATATATTGTGCTTCCTTTATTTCCATTTTTCTCTTTGGACAATATTTAAATATTTTTATAAATTTATTAATTTAAAAAATAATAATAAATATATTAAAAAAAATGAAAATTAAAAATATTATTTTTAATATATAATATTAATATTTTTATTTTAATAATAATTTACCTACCTATTATTTAAAAACTACTTTTCTAAATAATGACCATAATTTAAAATAATAATTTTTCTTCATATCTTTTATAAACAATATGATTGATATGGAAATCAAAAGAAATATCAATTGCAAAATTATATTCCATTGAATTTAAATCTTTAAGTTTAATTCCGCATATTTTAGAATAAAATTTATTTGAATTAAAATGATCTTCATTATATTTAATAGCTAGTAATATTGCACTAAAAAATAATCTATGAGTATTATAATCAGTCAAAATATAATTTTTATATTTACAAATTCTATCCAAATAAATTAATGCATATATTAAAGTTGATTTACATATTTTTGTAAAATTAATAATTCTTCTTATGAAATCTCCTAATGAAATTTTTGGAGGAAATTTTGAAGTAAAAATACTTTTTTCCTGTTTTTTAAACCTTATATTATAATCTGGTTTAAGAGTATTTTTATATATTATATCCATTAAAACTAATGAAATTTGATTTTGTAAATTTTCATTATTTAAATCTTTATATGAAAATTTGTTTCTTTTATTAAATATTTTAACTTCTTCTTTCGGTGATTCTTCTATTGTATCTTTATCTGACATTTTTTATATCATTCTTTAAAGAAATTATTGTTTATTTAATTTTGGAAAAGGAATTTTAAAAAATAAACATAAAATTTAGGAATAATATCTTTATTTGTTATATAGTGTAAATGTTTAATTTGATAGATAATAAGAAAAAGTAAATTAAATAATAAAATAATAAATATATTAAATTTAACTTTGTAAAAATGAATGATAATCGGTTATCAATAGGTAATAATAATGTAAATTTAGAGAAAGAAATAGTTTTTGATGAGCAAGAAGAAAATGAACTTCTTTTAAAAATTATAGAAAAAAATTTTGAAAAATTAGAATTAAGTTCAAAAATAATGAAATATTCAGAGATTATTTCTTTATTTTCTTTTTTAATATTTTTAATAATATTATGTATAAAATTATCTCTTAAAGGTTCTTTTAATTGGTTATTTATTAATATTCCAGGAGTAATAACAATAATCGCAATTATTTTATTTTTAAATTCTTTTTTTTATATTAAAGATTTAATTGATAAAAATGAAAATTTAAATAATGGTTCCATTAAAATAGGAAATTTTTTTAGTATTATTGCTTCAAATATAATTGGCTTTTCATTATTAATTTTTTTGATATTAATAACTTTAAGATTAAATCATAATATTAAAAGTGAAATAGATTTAAATTTAATTTTTATTCCCTTGTATATTATATTATTCACTTTGTTGTTATTAGGAATTTTTATCTCTCCTGCTTTTATTGGTAATAAATTATATAGTGAAATATCATTAATATTTATTTATATTATAAGTGGTATTATTTTTTCGAGTTTATTATGTGTTAAAGTAAATAATATTACTAGTTTAAATTATAAAAGTAAAATAAAATTTTTCCATTGTTTTCTTTCTTTATATTTCAGTTTTGGAGCAAATTTTATTTATTTAATATTCAATTTCATATCAAACTATGCAAAAAATTTTCAATTGAAATCTTTACTATATTTAACTTATATTTTTGGGTTTATATTCCTTTTGATAGGAACTTTGATAATTCAATTAAAAGAAGATAATATAATGAGAAATAAAAATAATTATATAGAATTAATTATATTAATAATATCTTTCCTTTTAATCTCATTCAATAAAATAATAGCTTTATTTAAATATGAAGAAATAGAATAAGAAAATAGAATAAGAGTAATATTTTAGTGAAAAATATATATAAATAAGAAGTTATTACATAATATTATAATTAAATCTTAAATAAAAATTAAATTAAAATATTAAACATTTTATAATTAAGAAAAAATGGAACAAACAAGTTCAGAATATGATTTTTTAAATATGATAAAAGACCCAGAATTCATAAGACAAGTAACAAGAGAAGAGCCAATTTTATTTTCTGACAAAATAACAAAAAAAAACAGATTTGGTTTTAGTCAAGAAAGAAATATAATAATAACAAACAAAGCAATATATAACTTAAAAAAAAAAGACTTAAAACGTAGAATATTATTAAACATGATTCGAGGAATAACAATATCATCATTAAATGATGAATTTATTATTCATTGTAATGATTCAGAATATGATTATCAATATTTTTCAAAAAGAAAGAAAATAATAATAGAAATAATTTCAAAGTATTTTTACATAGAAACAAACCAAGAATTAAAATTATTTTCATTATCAATGAAATCTTTAGATACATTTGTAACGACAAAAAAGGAGAAAAAAAATAATGCGAATTTTTCAAGAATGCCAAGAACAGGATTAATAAGTGTAGATACATATGTTTATGGAACAACATCTCAGAAATTAGTTCAAAAGAAAGAAGCAACTATCAAGAAAATAGGAAAAATATTTAGTAATACAAATGTAGATAATTCAAATTTTACAAAACTAAAAACTATTGGACGTGGAAAATGTGGGAAAATAATATTAGTTAGTTATAATAAAACTGGTGATTTATATGCAATTAAATCAATTAGAAAAGATCAAATTGTAAGTGAAGATATTTTAGATAATATAAAATTAGAAAGAGAAATATTAAGCGAAGGCCAATGTGAATTTTTATTAACATTATCATTTTTTTATCAAAGTCCAGAAAGAATATATTTTGTAACTCCATTTATTGCAGGAGGAGATTTATATACTTTATTGAAGAAAAAGGGTAATTTAGAAGAAGATTTAGTAAGATTTTATTCAGGCCAAATAGCAATAGCAATAGGACATTTACATGAATATGGAATAGCATATAGAGATTTAAAGCCAGAAAAT
>JAEEGI010010739.1_pt1 | contig 19850 bp, 10 predicted proteins | sample 8958751 | NCBI WGS metagenome assembly JAEEGI01 (sample SAMN16246545, study PRJNA631951) | gut metagenome | biome: gut microbiome; feature: rumen; material: KS-attached | host: Bos | place: Iran: Karaj | collected 2018-10 | reverse complement strand
TCCAGAGTTTACCTTGAACTTCAAGACCAAGAAGGCTACCGTGATTCCTCCTGCCGAAGGACAGGAACCTGTGTTTGCCACTACCGAACCCGCCAAGAAACTGCTGGCTTATATGTGGTCGCAGTATGGCAGCAAGACCATCTCGAGCGTCATGGCCGAGGTGAACTGGAATCATCGTCTGGCTGACTATGTGAAAGGCGTGACCGGTAAATATCCGGCCATGAACTGCTATGACTTCCTCCATATCTGTGTTCCTCAGAACAACTGGATCAACTACAGCGACATAACGCCTGTCAAGGAGTGGTTTGACGCCGGTGGTATCGTCCAGCTCATGTGGCATTTCAACGTGCCTCTCTCTGCGAGCACCGTTCCCGGTAGCGATGGCTCAGGCGTGACCTGCACGCCCAGTGCGACCACTTTCAAGGCATCCAATGCCTTGATCAGTGGCACTTGGGAAAACCAGTGGTTCTATGGCCAGATGGACAAGGTGGTTGACGTCTTGCTGAAGTTGCAAGATGCAGGCATCGCTGCCATGTGGCGTCCCTTCCACGAGGGTGCAGGCAATGCATGTGCCAAGCAACAGGCCTCTTGGACTAAGGCTTGGTTCTGGTGGGGATATGACGGCGCCGAGACCTACAAGAAGTTGTGGGTTGCCATGTTTGACTACTTCAAGCAGAAGGGCGTGAAAAACCTCATTTGGGTATGGACCACTCAGAATTACAACGGCGACAGCTCTAAATACAACCAAGACATTGATTGGTATCCCGGCAACGAATATGTGGATATGATTGCCCGCGACCTGTACGGCTACAACGCCGCGCAGAACAAGCAGGAGTTTGATGAGATTCAGGCTACCTATCAAGGCAAGATGGTTATCTTGGGCGAGTGTGGCGTTGACGGTACCACTAGCTTTGCTAACATTTCCGACATCTGGGGTGCTGGAGCCAAGTGGGGTTCGTTCATGGTGTGGTATGGCGGTAACTTTACCAGCGATGCGTGGTGGAAGAACGCCATGTCCAATGCCTATGTCATTACCCGTGACCAGTTGCCCGACCTCAAGTAATTATTTGTGTTTTGTAGCTAAAACAAAGGAAACGAAAAAGGCTGAATCTCGGCAACGGGATTCAGCCTTTTTTTACAGCCGCAAAATAGTTTTGCGGACACCAATAATTCCTAATTCCTTATTATTTATACACGTTGACAATCGAGTCGGCAACTTGTTCCATCGTCCACTTGAAGGTGGCTTCGCTGCGGTCGGCTCCGTCAACGAGCGACATCCAATAGAACGAGGCAGCACCGTAGCGCTTGCACAGGCGGTTCATGTCGCCGGCTTGCTTGCCAGCCTCGGCCTTTTGTTCGGTGGTGCTGTTCTTGTCAATGGTCAGTTCGCCGGCCCCGTTGGTGGCATACTCGCCGATGATAACTGGATATCCCTTGGAGATGAAGTAGGTTTCCAAATCCTGGAACATGCTCTTGAGGACCTCGCGGCATTCGCTGGTCCAGGTCATGTTGTAGACGTGCAACCAATCCCAGGGATCATAGGAGTGAACCTCGACGGCGATGTGGCTCTGGTTGCCGCACGGGTCGGTGGGAATAGTAAGTCCGTTCAACACAGCGGTGCCATGGGCGGCAGCATAGGTCGAAACAATCAGGTTCCTGTAGGTGTTGTTGCCACCGGTGGCGCGCACTGCCTCGACAAATTTGGCGGCATGCTGGTTCACGTACTGGAGATCGGACAGATTGCTCGGCTGGTTCCACTGTTGGGCAGCGTTGAGCATCTCGTTATAGCCCTCAAACAGCAGGTGCTGGTCGTAGTTTTGGAAGCGGGTGGCAATCTGTGTCCACAACTTGGCATAGCGGTCGAGTTTCAGTGTCGGGCTGGCGACAACCCATGCGGCATTGTGGGCGCCGGTGTCGTGGTGCACATTCAGGATGCAATACATGCCCTGGTTGATGACATAGTCCACAATCTCCTGCACGCGGTTCATCCAAGCCTCGTCAACGTTGCCCTGGTCATCCATGTGCTGGTACCAGGTCACGGGAACGCGGATACCCTTGAAACCTTTCTCCTTGAAAGCCTGCATCAGGTGAGCGTCGGTGATGGGCTGGCCCCATGCGGTTTCATATCTGGAGGGCTCCTGATGGTTGCCAATCCAGTCACCGTAGCTGTCGAGGGTATTGCCTAAGTTCCAGCCTGGGGTCATGTTGATGACAGCCTGGGCGGCCGACTCGTGGCCGTCGGGGGCATCGGGGTTGGGCAACTCGGTCTTCTTGGTGGTAAAGTTCAGTGAATAGGCCGCTGCTGCCACGCCGTCGGTGTTCTTGATGATTCCAGCGGGAATGGTGATGGTCACGGCCTGGCCCTCTTCGGCACAGGTGGCGGTGAGCATCAGGGCGGCGCTCATGGTGCGCACGTTGCTGATGGTGGCTCCGGTGGCCTGGATCTTGCTGATGTCGCTGGCTGTCATGGTGATCGTCTTGTCGTAGGTGATGGTCACGCTGATGGCGCCAGGCTCTACTGTCGTCGAGCCCTTTTCGGGCGATGTGCTGACTACGGCAGGAGCTGCCAGTTTGGGCTCATCGGGTTCGTCGCTGCCGCTGCAGGCCGAGAAACCGAGGGCCAATGCGGCCAGCAGGATGAATGCTAATAATTTCATTCTTTTCATAATGCTATATAATATTGTTTGGAATGATCTTTAGGTTCTAGGCTTTAGGCGTTAGGACGCGGATGCCAACTAGAAACTAGGGACTAAGGACTAGAAACTTTATTTGTCGGTACGGAAAGGAACAACGGGCAGGCCGCGCATGTTCTTGAGATTCCCGATTTGGAATGACTTGAAGCAGTAGCGCACGGCCACTGGCTGGGGTACCTCGCTCGAGGATACCATGATTGACTTGTGGCCCTCGTTGAGCGTAGCCTTGGCGGTCTTGAACACGCCGTCGGCACCGGCTATCTCAAAGCCCTCGATGTCCTGCCAGGGCGACAGTCCATCCTCGGCATGCTTGAAGAATACCTCTATTTCGTTGCCATTGATTTGCATGTGGTCATACTCGGGCGACTCGCAAGCGATGTTCTTGTAGCCGTAGGTGCGGTTCAGGGCCATATAGGCCAGGCGGTTGCCCACCTCACGCTTTTGCGCGGGGTGTATCTGGTTGATCTCGTTGGGCTTGACCAGGTCGTTGGTCGAGATGATGCCGCAGTTCTCGATAAGTTGTGCGGCATTGTGCTGGGCTTCACGCAGCAGCGGTGAGCTCAGCCATTCGCCATAGCCGCCCCAAGGTGCTATTTCCACCAGATAGAACGGGAGTTGCTGGGCTGTGCCGCCAAAGTCCTTTCGCCAGGTGTCAACCATGTTCTTCAAGCGCTGGGCATAGGTCTTGTCCTTGCCCACGTTGGCTTCACCCTGATACCAGATGAAGCCGCGGATGGTGTAATGGCGCAGGGGGTGCAGCATACCATTATACATGATGACGGGGGTATTGTAGTTCCACCAGTTGCCGTTCCATCCTTCTTTTTGCTCCTTGGCGATATCGACGTCGTCATAGGTCTTGACGATTTCCTCGGGAAGCCAGCCTTCGACCCTCGAGCCGCCCCAGGCGCAGGCAATCACGCCCACGGGGATGTCGAGCACGCGTTGCAGCATCTGGCCGAAGAAGAAGCCTGTAGCGCTCATCCACGGTGCGGTATCGGGCGTGGGCACGAGCCACATGCCGGACACCTCCTCGACGGGCTTGGTCTGTCCGTTTTGCTTGATTTGGGCAACGCGCAGCCAGCGGTTCTCACGCGCGGTGGCGATGACCTCGTTGGAGTTCTCAACGGGACAGTTCCAAAATCCGTTCAAGGGCATCTCCATGTTGGATTGTCCCGAGGCGAACCACACCTCGCCGATGAGCACGCGCTCCAGCACAACCTGTTGAAGGCCGTTTTCCATGAGCGTGATGCGGTGTTCCTGTTTGGCGGCAGCGGGGGTGGGTAGCATCAGTGACCAGTTGCCGTTCTTGTCGGCTTGGGTCGTCACCGGCTGGCCCAGCCAGTCGACATCGGCGCTCACGGTGGCACCAGCATCGGCCTTGCCCCACAGGCGGGCCTGGGTGCGTTGTTGCAGCACCATGTCGTTACCAATGATTTCGGGCAGCTTGATGGCCGCTTGGGCCGTTGCCCATAATGCCAGAAGCAATAGTATACTTAAGTTTCTTTTCATTGTGTTGATTAGTTGAATTCTTGTTATATACTAGATGATGATTTTGGTCTTGCGGTATTTCTTGCGGAACTCCGACGGGCTGCAGCCCTTGCCTTTCTTGAACTGGCGGTTGAAGTTGCTCAATGTATTGAAACCACAGCTGTAACTGATTTCGGCGATGGTGCTCGTGGTATCGACCAGCATGCGGGTGGCGTATCCCAAGCGCACGTCGATGATGTACTCATTGAGCGTCTTGCCGGTGCGCAGTTTGAAGAAGCGCGAGAAGGCACTCGGCGTCATACCGACCATATCGCACAGTTGCGTGAGGCGTAGCGGCTCCATGTAGTGTGCGTCGATGTAATTCTTCACTTTGAGCACGCGACGAGAGTCGCTGCTCACGGGTACTTGGGCAAAGGCCGTCGACGAGAGTTCGGTGGCCTCGCCTTTTGAGAGCTCATACAGGATGTCGAGCAGTTCCAGCACGGCCACAAAGCCCTCTTTAATGCTCGACAGATTGGTGAGCTGGCGATATACCCGCATGATGGATGACATGGGGAAAGCCAGGCCCTTGCGCGCCCGCACCAGCATCTTGTAGATGGAGTCAAACGGGTTGGTCAGGAATGCGCTGTTCTCGTGGTCGAAATCAAGGCGGAACTGAATCGTGATTTCGTGAATGTCGGTTGCCGGGCGGCCGTTCTGCTCCCAAGCGTGTTCCAGTTCGGAACTGGTGATGAGCACGAGGTCATAGGGGCCTATCACCTCGTTGCTGTCGCCCACAACACGCAGGCAGCCGGCCGCATTCTCTACAAAGTTCAGTTCCATCATGTTCATCATGTCATGACAGTGGATGGGATAGTTGAACTCGCTCTTGTAGCGGTCGGCGACATACATGAAGTCCCTGTCGCCCAGCGGTGTGATTTCGTGCAGAACTTTAGTGTCTGGTTTCATCGTCTTGTACTTTCTGGTTCTTTAACCTGTTTCAATACTCTTGGTAGCCGAAGTCGGTGAAGTCGGCATAGGACTCCTTGGAACCTTGTGCGTACAAGGCAAGGACAACGCCTGTGAAGCCTCCGGCCATCTCGGTGCTCAACAGTGTGCAGCTTTGGCTGCCCAGTTCGTGCCAGGTCTTGTCGCCGTCTGTCGAGCATTCATATCGGTAGGTGAGGCCGTCGCTGGAGATGCGCAGCCTTGCTTTGGACTGGTCAAGTCTGTAGGTCTTGATGTCGCTCATCGTCTTGAGGCGGCAATCCAGTTTCACGATCAGTTCGCCATTCTGGCGGGTGCATGACAGCGATTGCCATCCGTCATCAATCTGATAGGCAATGATTCCGGCCTCGTCGCCCTCGTTGATATGGGCCGCATCCACATCGACCTGTACGGTCATGCGTTCGCTTGTCTGACGCATGCCGATGAAGGTTGGATGGTCGGTCTTGGCAACGGGTAGCCCGGCATGCAGGCGCAGGCGGCCGTCACTGCGTTCATAGTTGGCCTCGATGGGGCTTTGAATGTGCATCCACATGGGGCGTTCGGGCCAGGCCATGAGGTCCTCGTGGGTGACCGTGCGCAGCCTGCGAGTAGGGGTGCCTCCCAGGTCGGCCTGCATGAGCGTCTCGATGGGTTCACCGCCGTTCACAACAGGCCATTCGCCCTCGGGCCACTGTACGGGAGCCAAAAAGGTCTCTCGGCCCAGGTGGTGATAGTTGCCGCCAAAGTTGCGGTAGGCCAGGAAGGCCACCCACCACGAGCCGTCGGGGGCCTGCACAAAGTCGCCGTGTCCCGTGCCCTGCACTTGCAGTACTTGGCCCTTCTGGCTGCAATTGGTCATGATGGGATTGGCGGGATTGGAGATGTAGGGACCCTCGATGTTCTTGCTGCGGGCTATCGTGAGCGAGTGGGCGAGCTCGGTGCCGCCCTCCGAGATGAGCAGGTAGTAGTAGCCGTCTTTTTTGTAGATGTGCGGTGCCTCGGGAAAACGGCCGCCGTCGCCGCACCACAGGGCAACGCTCTCGGTGAGCTGTTCGCCCGTCTTGTCATCTATCTCGCATAGCCAGATTTTGTCGCCGGGGTTACTCACCATGTAGCAGTGGCCGTCTTCCCAATAGAGAGACGGGTCGATGCCTTGCTGCTTGAGCCAGATGGGCTCACTCCACGGGCCGCGAGGGTCGGTGGCGGTGACCATGAAGTTGCCGCCGTTGCCCACGTTGGTCGTGATCATGTAGAAAGTGCCTTCGTGATAGCGGATGGTGGTGGCATAGATGCCCAGCCACGACGAGGCCTGGTTGAGCGGCAGCTGCGATTCGCGGGTGAGCACGTTGCCGATTTGCTCCCAGTTCACCATGTCGGTGCTGTGATAGATGGGCACGCCGGGGAAGAACTGGAAAGTGGAGTTGACGACATAGTAGTCGTAACCCACGCGGCAAATTGACGGGTCGGGGTTGAAGCCCGGTATGACAGGATTCAGATAGGCTCCTGCGGGTTGTGCTGTGAGCTGCAGCGCCATTAAGATGCTAGCAGCGAGCCATGTCAATCGATGAAACTTCATTTTGTGCACAACTGGTTATTAATAGCTGAATTCAACATGGCAGCTCTCATCGCTGGAGTTGGTACTCAGGTAGGCACGGAAGGTACCGGGTTCAACGGTCCAGCCGTGGATAGCTTCGCTATAGTATTTCAGGTCATCGAGCGTAATGGTAAACTCGGCCATCTTGGTCTCGCCGGGAGCAAGGTCGAGTTTGACGAAGTTCTTGAGCACCTTGCGCGGGCGGTCAACGCTGCACTCCATATCGCCGATGTAGAGCTGCACGATTTCCTTGCCTGCCACCTTGCCCGTGTTGGTCACAGGAACGCTCACCGTGATGGGAGCGTCGTTGGTGATATGGGCCGAGGTGAGGGTAGGTTCGCCATACATGAAGGTGGTGTAGCTCAGGCCGTAGCCAAAGGGGAACTGCGGCTCAACCTTGCGGGTGTCGAAGTGACGGTAGCCAATGTAGATGCCCTCGCTGTAGTAAACCTGCTTATTCTCGCCGGGATAGGCCTTCTGGCCATATTGATAGTAGGGATAGTCCTCGATGGTCTTGGCAAAGGTGACGGGCAGTTTGCCGCTGGGGTTGACCTTGCCGCTAAGCACGCCGGCCAACGCGTCACCACCCATCGAGCCCAGGTACCAGCAATGCAGCAGGCCCTTGATCTTGTTGAGCCAAGGCATGGCATAGGGGTTGCCGCCAAAGGTGATGACAATGATATTCTTCTGGATTTTGGCCAGGCCCTCGATGAGCTCGTTCTGCTCAAATGACAGGTCATAGCCCAGGCGGTCGCCGTTCTCGCAGTCCTCCTTGTGGTTCTTGTTCAAGCCGCCAATATAGATGATGAGGTCGGCCTCTTGGGCCTTGCGCAGGGCCTCTTCTCTCAAGCGCACGCGCTCCGTGGGGGAGACTTCGTCCACATGGTCATACAAGGCACGGCCCGAGAGATACCCCTGGGCATAATCCACCTTGTCGCCATAGAGTTTTTTGATGGCATCGAGCGGACTGATGTCGCGCAGGGTCTTGAGCTCCGATGAGCCTCCGCCCTGAGTGAGGCTGCGGGTGGCGTTCTCGCCCACGACGAGAATCTTCTTGTAACGCTCGGGGGCGATGGGCAGGATTTTCTTCTCGTTGCGCAGCAGGGTGATGCCTTCCTCGCCGATGGCTTGGCAGGCCTCGTAGTGGTCTTCGCTGCACTGCTTGCCGATGGCCTTGTCGGGGTTCATGCAGGTACGGAACATGGTGCGCAGCACGCGGCGGACCTTGTCGTCGAGATAGGATACGTCGAGTTTGCCCTCCTTGATGAGTGTCTCCATCGGGCGGGCCATATAGTAGTCGTCGTAGGTATATTCCGATTCTTTGGTCTTGCCGTCGGTATAGGAGCCCATCTCGATGTCAAGACCTCCAGTAGCGGCCTGCCAGGTGTCGGTCGTGCCGCCCCAGTCGCTGATGACGGCTCCGTCAAATCCCCACTGGCGCTTCAAGATGCCGTTGAGCAGCGAATCGTTGTTGCAGCAGTGGATGCCCTGCCACATGTTATAGCTGCCCATGATGCTCCACACGTGGGCCTCCTCGACAGCCTTCTTGAAGGCGGGCAGATAAATCTCGTTGATGGCACGTTCGCTGGCGTTGACGTTGGCTGCAAAGCGGTCCACTTCCTGGTTGTTCATGAAGAAGTGCTTGATGCAGCACGCCACGCCGTTGGCTTGGGCTGCCTTGATGTAGGGCACTACCATTTCACCGGCCAGATAGGGGTCTTCGCCCATGTATTCAAAGGCGCGGCCGTTCAATGGCAGGCGGGCCATGTTCACACCGGGGCCCAGCAGGATGTCCTTGCCGCGGAAGGCGAACTCCTCGCTCAGGGCGTTGCCGTAGAGTGCTGACAAGTCACGGTTCCAGGTTGCTGCCAGGCAGGTGAGCGACGGGAAGGCGACGATGCTGTCGTTGGTCCACTTGGCAGGTGACCAGGTGTTCCATTCCAGCTCCTCGCGCACGCCGTGTGGGCCGTCGTCCATGTTGAGCTGACGGATTCCCAGTCGGGGCACGCCGGCGCTGGTAAACTTGCTCTGGGCATGAATTACCTGGATTTTTTCATGCAGCGTCATGCGTGACAGCGCATCCTCGACACGTTGTTCGAGGGGCGCGTTGTTATCCAGGTAAATCGGCTTCGTTTTCTGTGCCGATACGGCGGTCGTTGCCAGCATCAGGGCTATGGCAATGGTTGAAATGAATCTTTTCATTATATCTTGTATTGGTTATCGTCTTTTGTTATGATCTCACACATTATAGTTTGATGGTCACTTGCTTGCCGTTGTACTCTACCATCTGCCCTGCGGGATTCTCGAGGTCGAGCTCACGGGGATTGTCGCGGGTGATGACAACGACGTTGAAGCGGCGCTGCTTGAGCATACCCTTGAAGTTGCCCTTGCGTTCGCCAATGGTGAGCGTGCGAGTGGCTTCGTCATATTTGAAGTCGATGGTGGCATATTTGCCTTTCTCGTAGTTATAGTTGGTACCCTCGTCCTCATAGAGCTGGAACTGGCCGTCGGCTCCGGTGTAGACATACAGGTTGATGAGCTCGGCGGGTTTCTCGTCGCTCCACTGTATCTCGGGACCGAAGGGGATGATGCTGCCTTCACGCACATAGACGGGAATGCGGCCATAGGGGGCATCGACGATGAGCTTTTGGCCACCGTTGATGAATTCGCCGCTGTACAGGTCATACCAGCCGCTTTGCTCGGGGAAGTAGACCTGGCGGTTGCGGGCCTTGTAAGTGGCGACGGGGCAGGCCATGAAGGCAGGGCCGAATATCCACTGGTCGGGGATGTCGAGCACGTTCTTGTCGCTGGCAAAATCCATCACCAGTGCGCGCATGAGCGTGTAGTCTTTGAAATGGGCCCAACCGGCCATCGAGTAGAGGTAGGGCATCATGCGGTAACGCAGCTTGTGGTAATAGACGATGCTCTCATAGGCGGGATGACCCTCGGGGGCGATGTTCCACACCTCTCGCAGGGGCCATTGGCCATGGGTACGGTACAGGGGGATGAAACATCCGAACTGGTTCCAGCGGGCTTGCAGCTCGCGCCATTCGGTCAGGTCGCTGTTCTCGTGGCCCGTTTGGTCAAACTCTTGCTGAGCGGCCACATAGCGGTTCTCAACGCAGAAGCCGCCCTGGTCCATGCCCCAGAAGGGGATGCCCGACATCGAGAAGTTGAGGCCTGCAGTCATCTGTGCCCTCATGTCTTCCCAACGGGTGCCGATGTCGCCGCTCCAGGTGGCGGTCGAGTAGCGCTGTTCGCCGGCAAAACCGCTGCGGGTGAGCAGGAACACGCGCTTGTTGTTGCCCGTGGCACGCTGGCCGGTATAGATGGCGTCGGCGTTGACGATAGAGTAGGCGTTGAAATATTCGGTCGAGCTGCCCAATGCGGTGGGACCTGACAGGGCCTTGCGGTACCACATGGGTGTGCAGTCGCGTATGTTGGGCTCGCTGGCGTCCATCCACCAGGCGTCGATGCTTTGGCCGTATTTGGTGTACAGGTTGTCGTCCATCTGTTTCCAGAACAGCTTGCGGGCACCTGCGTCATAGGCATCATAGAACGAACCGCGGAATCCCAGCCAGTCGTGAATGTCGTCAACGATGGCTTGCTTGTAAATCCAGCCGTTGGCATCAAGCGCCTTGTAATTGTCGACGGTCTCATAGAACTTGGGCCAGACGCTGATCATGAATCGGCCGCCCATGGCGTGCACCGAGTCGAGCATGGCCTGTGGGGTGGGGTAGCGCGACGCCTCAAAGGTGTGGTCGCCCCAGTTCTCCAGTTTCCAGTAATTCCAATCCTGCACAATGTTGTCGATGGGGATGCGGCGGTTGCGGAACTCGGCAAGCGTCTGCTCGATGTCTTGCGAACTCTTGTAGCGCTCGCGGCTTTGCCAGAAGCCCAGCACCCACTTGGGATACAACGAAGCCTTGCCCGTGAGGGTGCGGTAGCCCGAGATGATTTCGTCAAAGTTCTGACCGGCGATGAAGTAGTAGTCCATGTCGCGGCTCATCTCGCTCCACACGGTGAGTTGCTCACGTTCGGTAGCGCTGCGGGGTGCCGACACGCGCAGTCCGCAATAAGACACGTCGCCGTCGGGTTGCCACTCGATACGCAGCTGCGTCTTTTTGCCTGAGGGCACCTGGGCGGTAAATTTCCATGCGTTGGGGTTCCATGCCGTGCGCCAGCGCTCGGGAACCACTTCCTCGCCGCCAATGTACACCTTGATGTAGCCGGCATAGTAGAGAATGAACTGGCGTAGCGTCTCGCTCACGCGTCCTTTGGGCTCGATGAAGCCTTCATAGACCACCGTCGCGCCGTTCAGGGCAAAGCCCTTCGGCAGGTTCTTGATGCCGCCGGGCTCGGTCAACTTGCCCAGTTCCGATCCTGCGGGCATGTCAAACTCAAAATAGAGGGAGTCTTCGCCGCGCACCAGGCGTTGGCCGTTCCTGTCGGTATAGGTGCCCGTCAGGCTGCCTTTCTTGCCGTGCTTGTCATAGAGGTTGAAGGCACGGTTGAGCTGCAGGTAGTCCTCGGGGTTGCCAAAGCGGCAATAGCTGTAGCTGTCCCACAGTATGCCGTAGCCGTTGGTGCTCAGCACCATGGGCACGCTCACCTTGGTATTGTACTGGAACAGGTCCTCGTTCTTGCCCTTCATGTTGAGTTCGCCCGACTGGTGCTGTCCCAGGCCATAGAGCGCCTCATCTTGGTTCTCGAACTTGAGCGTCCAGGTCAAGCCTTTGCTCTGATCGTCTGTCAGGGTGCCGACGCCGATTTCGCGCTCGGGCACCTTGAATGGCTTGAACGATTTACCGCCCACGGCCTCAGTCGCCAGGACCTTTCCGTTGGCGTCGGTGAACTTGATGCGGCCGTCGGCCTTGTTGACGGTAGCCGTCACGTTCTTGGCCTTGACGCAATAACTGTCGCCATTGTCGGTGACCGTAAACTTGGGCTTGGCCGTCTGCTGCACAATCATCAGGCTGGCCGGCTTGGTCGGCAACTGTGCCTCGCAGGTGGCCTGCACGCGCACGATGTTGTCGTTCACCACTTGCAGGCGTACCACGCGGGCGGCACCTGCCTGAGCATTCTCAATGTCGATTGTAACGAAGTTGCCTTCGGTCTTGACAGCGGCCTGTGCCACAGTGGCATACAGCGCAAATGCCGTCATCAAAAACAGTTGTATGGCTATTTTCATCTTATATTACGCTAAAACGTACAAATTTACTATTAAATTCCAAATAATCCCGCATATCAGAAGTTATTTATCTTTAATTTAGCCAAATGCCAGCTTGTCACAAGCAGCATCGCGACAGCCCGTCCTGCTTGCAAAAAAACAAGAAAACCTATGCCGAACTGAGAAAATATTCCAAAAATAAAAAAGAAAAAGGCATCGAAAATCATAGAAAAATCTCTGATTTCCAGCGCCTAAAATTGGAAGCGTGATCCTGTTTGTACTTTCGGACGGTAGTTCAAGATTCGTTATGATACGTTAAAGTATTGTGGTTTTGTGATTTATGACTGACCGCCATCCCGTAATAATCGTTGAAAATCCCTGTTATACCACAAAAGGGGGGGCACATTGTATCCCCCCAAAAAATCCGCCGCTGTTTATCAAGCAAGAGAGAAGTGACTTGAAAGAGATCATCGCCCGTCTCAACGAGCGATTGGACGAGCCCTTCGTCACCGCGGGCACTGTGACCGGCGACAAGGGCATAAAACAGGCGCAGGACGAGTACCAGCGCCTCATGAATAATAAATCACCGAAAAAAATAGAAAAAATGTTTAGAGGATATGATTTTTGTGTAATTTTGCGAATACAATTACTCTATTACAAAAATATGAAGCGATTTTTTTTAACTCTATTATTCTCATTTTTAATGCTTAATGTATTTGCAGATGAGATATTAACCAATAGTACAATCATCGAAATGGTTGAACTAGGTTTTTCTGATGAAATAATCATATCTAAAATCGATGAATGTTCTAATAATTTTGATACAAGCATTGATGCTCTTAAACTTCTTAAACAGAGCAATGTGAGTGAGATCATTATAGTATCTATGGTTTCTGCTGCTAAGAAAAACAAAGTTTCTCAAGCTGCATCAGAGAGAGCAAGGGAAGGTATTTACTATATAGATGCAAATGGAGAAGAGCATGAAATAATGCCAACAGTCATATCATCAACCAAACGTTCCTTTGGTGCATGGACTGACAAATTATATGGATTTATTCCTTATGCATCTTCTCCAAACAAGATCTCAGCTGATTCACCAAAGTATATATTCTATTTTAATCGTGCGGAACAGAGTTCAACATTTGCATCTGGTGTAGATAATTGGTGGTTCAAGATCGCATCAAGTCCGAACGAATTTGTTTTAATAGAAATTGAAAAACAAAAAGATAAACGAAGAATAAGAATTGGAGAATCTGGTCCGTTTGATCCTACTATAACCACAGGTATTGATAATAAAAAGGCTGTGCCATTTACTATCAATAAATTGTCTGATTCAAAATACGAAGTGATTCCTCAAGGAAAATTGAAGAAAAATGGCGAGTATTGCTTTATTTATCAAGGACGTATGCCTGAGGGAGGAAATAATCAATCTGTATTCGATTTTTCTGTTCAATAGAGAATGTCTTTTCAAGGTCTAATCGGTTGGCTTACTTTTGTGGTAAACCAACCGATTGCTTTATGATACTCACCATCAACGGGCAGCAAGCCGCCCTCAAGAAAGGCTCGTCAATAGAGTATGTCTCGGAGAACCGCATCTTCACCGATGCTGACAACTACAGCATGGAGATTGAACTGCCCCTGGCAGACTGTCCGCAGAACCTTGACATCTTCGGGATGATCACCCGCAAAGACGTGGACACTGGCGACATCTTCTTCGATTCAGATCAAAAAAGTGAAACCCCTCAAGTCGGAAAAACCGACTCGAGGGGCCTCGTTTTGGAAGCGTGATCCTGTTGGGACTTTTGAGCGGTATCTCAAGAGTCGTTATGATACGTTAAAGTATTGTGTTTTTGTGATTTATGATTGACCGCCATCCCGTAATAATTTTCGAAAACCCCTGTTATACCACAAAAGGGGGGTACAATGTACCCCCCAAAAAACCGCTTTCTATCAAGTGGAATTACTGCTCCAGCACGATATTATCCAACACCTATAGAGTTATCTGATGAACTGTTTAGTGACCTTGGTTTGCTTTCCGTTGTGGGTTACTATGATGTTCAAGCCGTTGAATGGCGTCATTCTGTGATGTCCCAGTAAATCATAGTAATGTGATACACCTTCTCCATCGGCTTCAATCTGCTCGACAGAGGTCTGTATGGGTTCATCAGGCAACAGTAGGGGATAGATGTCGTACCATGGCGTGAGTCCGCTTTCCAAGTAGGGCTCGAAGGTCTTTATCGCCCTGTTGGGACCGCTTTGTTTCCACTCCATATCTTCTGCAGTTTTGTAGCGCGAGATGGCACAGAAAGGATAATAGCCGTTCTCGACAAGGTCAGGCATTGGCGGCACTTCATACAAGTCATCGAATATCACCATGCCTCCCCTTATTGCATATTTGTTGGTTCCCTGCTCATCATCGGGTGCAGGCATATATAACTCATTGTTATCGTAGTATACTGACCACTCATAGTAGGCGACCTCTTGGGGCTTGGGACGAACAAAAGCGAACGTCCACCCGTTATTGACCACTTGCGTGCGGCTCATGAGGGAAGCCGTGATATAAATATTGTGTTCATAGTGGCTTTGGTCCCCTTTTACGGGTGTGGAAGACACTTCAATCATCGGGTTGAGCTTGTCCTGCAAAACACCTGTGATTGATGCACTTTGAATTTTATACATCTTGTATATCTCAGGGTTTTCCAAGCCAGTTAATACAACCCAGTTGCTCTGGTCGTAGAAATTGCCGTGGTTGTCTAACAGGCCGCAGTTCTTCATGTAGTCCACCTCGCCGGGATAGGCACGGTCAGGCAAGAGCCAGCATTCATCATCCTTGGCATACAGGTCGCCCTTGACATCCACATAGATGCCCGTCAGGTTGTCGCACACGGTATATTCACGTCCGGTGACGCCAAAGTTGACGATCCACCACAGCGGATAACAGTTATCGTCCTCCTCGACCATCCAAGCCTCAAGTTTATGAGAGTCCACATAGGTTTGATACATGTCCATGGGCACATGAATCAATGTGCCATGGCCAGGATTGTGCTCGATGAGGACGTCCTGACCAGTATTGTCGTTATGAATCACCGTATCGGGCAGCAGTGAGCGGTTGAACTCAATGCCGCCATGCGGGTCGTAGCTCTGGTAGTCCCCGAAGATGTTTTGATACCATCCATCCCACCAGACAAAGGCGTCAGGGTCGTCGGGGTCAGCCATCAAGGCCTCCTCATCGGTGATGTTGAAATAGACATCGGTCACGCTGGTGCAGCCCATGAACGCCCGTGCCTCAATGTTTCGTACAGTGGAGGGAATCGTGAACAATTCAAGGGAAGAACAGAAGGCGAAGGCCTCTTCCTCAATGGTCACCAGCCCCTCAGGCAATACTACATATTTCATGTTCACACATCCGCTGAAGGCATTCTCGCCAATGTAGATGATACCCTCGTCAATCTTGGCGTAGACGATATCGGCATTATCTTGAAATGCGCCAGACTGTATGCCCACAACGTCACCGTCTTCAAATGTGCCACAAATGTGCAATGACTGAATGGGTGTTTCCTCGTCCCAACCGGTCACGATATAGCCTAAATCAGAGTTGGACCAATGGTAAACCACACCGTCAACGACAATGTCGTTGGCGGCATGGCTTGACCATGATGTCAAAATAATGAGTGTGAATAAAATGATGTGCCTCATCATTGCTTGATAATCTGTTTAACGACGCGATGACCGTCTATAGTCATTGCCTCGACAAAGTATACACCGGCCGATACGTGCTCCAGATTGATTGACACGGCGTTCTCATTGATCTGAGACAAGTGTGCCACGATGCTGCCGCTAACCGAGTAAACCGTTACCGACCCCAACAAGGCATCGGAACGTACCTGAATAGCATCCTGTACAAGGGTCGGCGTGACAATTATGTTGCTATTCTGAACCTGAATATCATTCACACCACTTGAACCGACAGTCAACAGGACAGGCTCGTCCAGGTCGCCATAGATGATATCGCTTACCCAAGGCAACTGCTCGTTGATAGTGACAATCTGTCCCTCAATCATGGTGGCAAACTTCACGTACTTACCCATCTCGTCAGCGTTTCCGGCAATCGTCAACAGGTAGTAGCCATCCTCGGTGGCAGTGGTCACACCACGGCACTCGTCATCGATGAATGCGCCCACAAAGAGCGTGTCTACCAGTACGTCGTCAACCATCACGTGAGCAACGACATTCATGTTGTCGCTGAACTGGTGGTGATCGACAGGCTCGAAAGGAGAATTGGACGAAGAGCGAGCAACTCTCATGACAGGTGCGAAGTGATAGGAGGCATCAATCGTGGGATAACGGAATCTCACCGTATCGGGATTATTGGACTTGTAATAATAGCCCATACCTGGAATTAAGGCACTCAGGTCACCCTCCCACTTGTAGCCGTCATAGAAGGCCACCTCATTCTTGCTCTTGATGATGTCGCCACGCGTGGGTGACAAGTCGGCAAATGCTTCTCCAAGGCTCAGGTTATAGATCGACAGCGGACCAATCCAGTTCCAACCAGGATAAATTCTCTGGAAGGTTTCCTGCGTGTTGATGCGGTTGCCCACAATGTTGTAATTGACATCCTGCTTCACCTTGAGTTTGTACAATTTACCCACTGCAACGGTATCCAGACCCTCGTATGTCCACTTGGTGCCACTGTTCATGGCAAAGCCTTCCTTGCTCTTGATGGTGTTGAACACTTTGGCATGACCGAACACGCTCTCCAGATCGGCCTTGCCTGCCTCGGGCTCGACATAGAGTGAGATCCAGTTCCAACCGGTCTTAAGGTCGCACAACTGCTCAATCTGTTCACCTGCCGCCCACTTGACGGGATTGTCATAATCACCGATCAAGTCATTGGGACGATAGGAAATGTCCAGTGTCACACCATTCAAGGAGGTGGTTACGTTACTCAATACAACACCCTGCTCGGCATCATAGATGCGGAAGCTGATGGGCTGCAGCACAGTGACATCCTCCAGACCATAGATGGTCATGTTCACAAAGTAAGCATCACGGCTGGTGACCAGCTTGGGTGAAGCCACCCCTCGGCACTCACCATTGACAAATGCCGCAAGTTTGGTATTGGTATTGGTGCAGATCTTGTCTCCAAAGTAGATTTGTCCGACCATGTTCATGGAACTCTCATATTCGCCGGGGTTAACAGTCCATTGCGGGTCATTGCCGCTCACGTGGATGTTGAGCAACAACGGCGAGCAGATGTCATCATCGTTGACAGCGTAGGCATAGACCGAATGGGAACCTACAGGGGCGTCAGCTCCTACGGTAAACGCTATAGTTGCCGATTCGTTGGTCCCCAGAACACCTGTCGTTACCGATGGCACAATCCAAGTGGGGAGTCCTGAAATATTGAAACGTCCGCTCTCGCGTCCCTTGTTGCGCAACGACGCAAATACCGACACTTCGCTCAGGCGATCCTTCTCGACATCGAGCGACTCTTGATCCCACTCCAGCGTGTTGTAGTCAACTACCGCACTCCACGTAACGGTCTCGGACAGGTTGTCTTGCAGGTCTCGAACGTTCTTGACAATGAAGGTAAGCAGGTTCCCCTGCATGCGCGAAGGCAAGGTGCGCAGGTTGATGTAAATCTCATCGGATGACGCCGTGAAGTCAAAATCAAGATTCTGCTTCAGCGGGGCGGTGCGCAACGCAGGAGCTGTGACAGCCTGAGTAACACCTTCACCAATTGCTGCCGTCACACCATAACCGATGCTGAGGGGAGCCTTGTTGTCAAGACTGAACTCAGTGATGATATTGCCATTGGCATCCAGCGCACTGTGTTCCATCGGGAAGTAGGCAATCAACCCGGCCACTTCGGCGGTATCAACCTGATTGTAGCGGTTGGCAATCACCGAGGTTCCGTCGCATGCCACATTCCACACGCGCAGCTCGTCAATGTCCCCCGTGAAGTGGTAACTTTCTTCCACGAACTCGGGGTTCTCGGCATTGCGTTTCAGGATCGATCCCACATACAGGTAATCTCCCGCGGGAGCAGGAAGTTGCTGCTCGGCAAGCGTCTTGACAGCCTTACCGTCGATATAGACCACTGCACTCACACCGCGATGAACGTTCAGGGCGAGGTGGTGCCAGTTACCGTCGTTGTAGTTCACGTTGCTCAGGACAATGGGCAAGCCATTGCCCGTGAGTGATGAGAGCGTGTCATTGTACAGATGCAGTATCATCGAATTGTCGTAGTCAAAGCCGATAGACACTCGGTCGGTGACCGAGAGCAACGTTGCACGTGCATTCTTGTCTTTCTCTCCACGGAACCAGGTCTCGACCACATAACTGTCGGTTGTGCGGGGCGAAATGGTGCTCATGGGTATCTTGATGCTGCCAGTGCCATCGAGATGGGCGGCAAGATTGGTGTTCTCGACGTTCCAGCTCTCGACAGGCAGATGAATGTTGCGCGAGCGGGCATAGTCGGTCACGATGGTGCCGTGGCCCTCGTTCATCTTCCAGTAGCCTACCAGTCCAGGCAGGTATGGCGCAACCACTTCGTCCTTGGAGGCTAGCAGGGTGCGCACGGGGCAGTTCTTGTTCCACAATACCAATTCATGCATCATGCCTGTAAAATTACGGCCCAGGACGAGATGTCCATTGGCATTGTAATCGGGTACGATGGCTTCGTCAAACAGCATCTTCTCGTCATCGTCCACGGCCATGAGCATGGTCAGGGTGTTGTTGGTGCCGGTAGCCCCCTTGACATAGTTCATGGCCAGGAATGCCCATTTATCGGCCGGAACAGTTTCTTGGCTCGTGATGCTCTCTCCGCCCAAATCAACCGTCACATGGCCATCGGCATCGACATCCACACTCAATTTGTTCCCCTCGGTACCATGCTCAATCAGGGTGCCACTGCCTTTGCGCTTAATCCATATTGTCGAAGCAAAACTGGTATTGTTTATGGGCAGATAGGCATCGGTCTCGACTGGGGTGCCGTTGAATTGCAGTGACACGTCGTGCGAAACCTGGGAGTCGTTGAGCGAACCAGTGATGAAGAAGTTGTCGTCCTTGGTGAGATAACTCTCGCGGATGTCCTCATTGAACTTGATTCGGATGTCGTCGGTGGGTGTGAGGATACCGGTGTTGGGATAAGCCTGGCCCAGCAGCTTGGGACCACGTGTGTCGCGAATCACTTCTATCTCATCGGTCATCGCAGTGTAATCCTTGCCAGCCAAGATGCACATACTCTCGGCAGCCACCATGTAATGGCCGTCGATGTTAGGCAGCTTGAGATCGTAAGTGATGTTGGGCTTATCGTTTGGCATGAGCGACTGCACGTCGGTCTCGTGGCCTTCGCTCAAATAGCTCTCGTCGGTGAGCCATTCGTGGGCTGTAATCCACTGAGAATCGCCAGCAAAGCGGTATTTTAGTCTCACGCCCTTGAGGCCACTGAAAAGACGGTTGATGTCGCTAATGGTGGCAACTATCTCTTCTTTATTTTGCACAGCTCGCTGGTTGAGGATTGTCTTGTTGAGATTGAGAGTGACTGGCGGCGCTGCAGGCACAAAGTGTGCCGAGAACGAAACAGTCTCATAAATCCACCTCTCAGGCTTGCACGAGTTGGCAAGGAACAGGGTGATGTCGTTGTAGTCGAGAACGGAGTTGTCGCTCTGCTTGATGGTAAGCGTCTTAGTGATAGGCACTCCATACTCCAGCCACATTTCCACTCCGTTGACAAGAGGCTCTCCATCCATATATATCTGCAATCCATTGGGATTGGTTAGTGCGTCAACATAGACTATAGCCGACGTGAGTGCCTCATGTGTCTCGCTCTCGTTGGTGAATACCACCTGCACTTGAGCTTCTTGACCAGCGGGGATGTCAACGAAGTTGCGGATAGGCATCGAGATGTGAGGATTATCGCTCTTCATCGTCG
>JAEEGI010010736.1_pt1 | contig 19856 bp, 14 predicted proteins | sample 8958751 | NCBI WGS metagenome assembly JAEEGI01 (sample SAMN16246545, study PRJNA631951) | gut metagenome | biome: gut microbiome; feature: rumen; material: KS-attached | host: Bos | place: Iran: Karaj | collected 2018-10 | reverse complement strand
GCCTCCTGCAGCACATGGCGGGCACGCAGCTCATGCTTGGTGAAGACCACGATGTCATGCACGCCGGGAATGAACTCCAGCGAACGCGGGGCCATATCGGGAGTGACGACAACGGCATCTTTTCCCAATCGCCGCAGCACATGGCACAGGGCCAGTGTAGAGCCCAGTGCATCACCGTCGGGTGACTTGTGGCAGGTGATGGCAATGCGCTGCACGCCATTGATCATGGCACGCAGGCGCTCGATGGCCTTCTCGTCAATTATCGGAGTAATCATTAGTTTCTTATAAATGCAGAATGCAAAGTTACTGCTTTTTCGTCACATGGGCCCACAATGGCAGGTTTAATTAAAGTTAATGCATGAGCCGAGTCGTCATGGCTTGAGTGTGAGGCGGACAAATACGGGATAGTGGTCCGACGGCTGTCGGCGGGTGTATTTGCTGAAGTTGATCTGCTGCGGGGCATCATGTCCCTTGAGTTGGGTTAACGATGCCTCGTTGGCCACCCAGTAACTGTTGGTGAGCACGCCGTAGGCCTCGACCTCAGTATCGGGTGAAACGAAGATGTGGTCGATGCGACTGTCGGTGTACAGGTCGGTGTCAAAGGAGTTGAACGTGCCATTCTCGGCAAAACGCAGTTGTGACTTGTGATAAGAATCTGCCAATAGTCCCGAATTGGTGAAAATAGTGTAAATCTCATCATTCTGGTCCACGTTAAAGTCACCGGTGACAATGACAGGCGCTCCCTGGGCAATCTCACGGATTTTCTTCACGATGAGTTTGGCTCCCTCACGGCGTGCAACCACACCCACATGGTCCATGTGCAGGTTGAAGAAGTAGAAGGCATCATCATTGGTTGCCGTTTGACCTGCAAATTTACCCCAAGTGCAGATGCGCACGCAGGCCGCATCCCATCCCAGACCGGGCCTGTCGGGGGTCTCGCTGATCCAGAAATTGCCTTGGTCCAGGAGCCTCAGACGGTCTTTCTTGTAGAAGATGGCGGCATACTCGCCTGCAGTGGCGCCGTCATCACGCGCTACCCCGATGTAGTCATATCCGTTGAGGCCATTCAGCATGTCAAGCAACTGGACATGCAGCACTTCCTGGGTGCCGAAGATATCGGGCGACATGAAGTTCAACTGGTCACAGATGACTTGGCATCTCTTCTGCCAGACGTTGCCATTAATACTGTCACTGCTGACTTTTAACCTGATGTTGTAGGAGCCCACGAGCATCTGGGCAGACGTTGACATTGAAACCAATATCGAGAGCGAAATGATAAACAAAAATTTCTTCATAGCAGTATATTATGGATTTTGGCACAAAAGTAGCAAAAAAAATAGACACGGGATTGCTACGGTGGCCCAAAAACACTATCTTTGCAGGAAACTGACCGAAACTATGTTAGAGAGTATTTATCAAGACATCATGAGTCCCGATGTCAATCTTGTGGGGGCTGTCGCCAAGTTGGTGCAGAGCTTGATGCTGGGTGCCATCATCGGCCTTGAACGGCGCCGCAAAGGGCAGATTGCCGGTATGCGCACCTTTGCACTCATCTCGATGGGTGCCACACTTGCCATGCTCATTTCCATCTATATCCCTCAGGAATACATGGGTTTAAAAAATGGTGATCCCGGCCGCATCGCCGCCCAGGTGGTGAGCGGTGTGGGCTTCCTGGGTGCTGGAGCCATTATCCAGATGAAAGGCTCGGTGCGCGGCTTGACAACGGCTGCCGGCATCTGGATGGCAGCATGTATCGGTTTGGCCGTCGGCGCGGGCATGTACCTCATCAGCGTCATTGCAACGTTGCTCATCATTTTTATCCTGGTGAATATCGAGCGCATAGAGATGCGACATAATTTCCTGTGGGAGACCAAGATCATCCGCGTGAAGATGGATGGCATTCTCGACGACATCCAGCCCCTGCGTGACATCATCACAAGCAACGATGTACACATCAGTGACGAGTTCATGAAATATGATTACGAGGACGGCTTCACCATTGTCAACTTCATGGTGCGCAGCACGAGCAAGGTCAATGTCCCCGCCTTGTTTGCCGAGATCAAGCAGTTGGGCAATCCGCGTTCCATCACTATTACCAACGAGATGAACATGTAGCCCTTGGTCGCAATCCTCTAGTTAACTGACGATTAAATAAATGGAATCAATTGATATCAACAGTCTGATCAGCGATTTGGCGCTGATACTGATACTTGGTGCAATCGCCACCGTAGTGTTTAAAATGTTGAAGCAGCCCATTGTATTGGGCTATATCGTAGCCGGTTTTCTAGCCAGCCCCCATTTCTCACTGCTCCCCTCGGTTGTCGTCGAGGCCAATATCGAGTTCTGGGCACAGATTGGCATCATTGTGCTGCTTTTCTCCCTTGGATTGGAATTCAGTTTCAAGAAATTGGTTGATGTGGGCGGCTCTGCCATACTGACTGCCTTAATCATTGTCTTGGGTATGATGAGCCTGGGATTCATAGTGGGCAAATTCCTTGGGTTCGGGCTTGTGAACAGCATTTTCCTGGGTGGTATGATCTCGATGTCGTCAACAACCATCATTCTCAAGGCGTTGACCGACTTGAACATGCGACAACGGCGCTTTGTGCCCATGACCTTCGCCGTGCTCATCGTCGAGGACCTGTTTGCCGTCGTGATGATGGTGATTCTGTCCTCTATTGCCTTGAACAACAGCGTCAAGGGCGATGAGATGGTGGGAAGCATCCTCAAACTGTCCTTCTTCCTGGTCATGTGGTTCACAGTGGGCATCTTCATGATCCCCACCCTGTTCAAGCGCTTCAAACGTTACATCAGCGACGAACAGATGCTCATCATTGCCATGGGATTGTGCTTCGCAATGGTGCTGTTCTCGACTATGTCAGGGTTCTCGGCAGCATTGGGCGCTTTTATCATGGGCTCCATCTTGGCGGGAACTGTCGAGGCTGAGCGCATCGAGCGACTCGTCTCGTCGGTCAAGGACTTGTTTGGCGCCGTCTTCTTTATCTCGGTAGGCATGATGGTTAACCCCGCCGTGATAACCCAGCACTGGAGTGTTATTGTCCTGTTGGCTGTCGTCGTGGTAGTGGGCATGATCATCTTTGGCACCTTCGGCATGCTGGCAACTGGTCAGCCCCTTAAGTTGGCCATGGAATCGGGCTTCTCGTTGACGCAGATTGGTGAGTTCTCATTCATCATTGCCACTCTGGGTACCAGCCTGGGTGTGCTGGATGAGACCATTTATCCCATTATAGTGGCCGTTTCGGTGATCACCACATTCACCACCCCGTTTTTTATCAAGCAGGCAGTGCCGTGCTACAATGCCTTGTATAAGGTGTTGCCCAAGTCTTGGACGCGCCTGCTCAACGGCTACAGCCATGACGCTTCCCAGAGTGAGGTGAGCGAGACGCGCATGATATGGAAATCCATTGTTTCGCGCTATCTGGTGCGTCTTTTAGTGTATTCGGTGGTCATCGTGGCGCTGATTGTGGTGTGCCGCAAATACGTCATGCCGTGGATCCTGCGGTTGCTGGGTGATGGGGACTGGGCAAAGCTCGTTTGTGCCGTGGTGTCGCTGGCTGCTACTGGCCCCTTCATCGTGTCAATTATCATGCCTACGGTTAAGCGCAACGAACATGATCGCCTGGTCGAGAAGGGAGGTACAGTCTCCTATGTCCCCTTTGTGGTGATGACCATCATCAGCCTGTTGCTGTCCATCATTTTTGTGGCATGGCTGCTGCAGGGTGTCTATCAAAGTGCTACGGCAATGATTTTAGCAATCCTGCTGGTCGCTGTTGGGGTGGTTGCGGTGGCCGTAATACCTACTCCGCTGCGCAAGCGATTGAACAATATTGAGAAGCGCTTCATCAGCAACATCAACGAGCGTGAGAACCGCCGCACAGGACACGAGAACAACCTGGTAAGTGACCTGCATCTCGCTTACATGAAGGTGGGATACGATTGCCCCTTTGTCGGTGATAGGTTGCGTAACCTCGACCTGCGGTCGCGCTATGGTGTGAACCTTGTCAACATCCAGCGTGCCGGACGCCTGCATCCAGTTCCGTCGGGTGATATGCGCATCTTCCCCGGTGATGTGCTGGGCGTGATTGCCACCGAGGAACAGATTCAAAACCTACTTCCGATGGTCGAGGCTCAGAGCGACAAGGTCGAGGCTCCCGTCGAGGACGTGAAATTCATCCACTTTGCCATCAGTAATCGATCACCCATCGTCGGTGTGGCGCTCGAGAATACGCGCCTGCGCGAAGACTACGGGGCACTGTTGGTCGCTGTGCAGCGCGGCGAGGACGATTACATCTCCCCCACCCCCGACCTCACGTTCAAGCCTGGAGACATCCTGTGGATTGTGGGCAATCCCAAGCGTCTGGCTGCCCTCAAGGGAGAGTAGAGACCATTTGGGCTATTAAACAAAAATCATGCGCCATACCCCAATTGGGCAGGCGCATGATTTTGTTATAGGGTTATGTAAAAGGCTTAATTGAGCAGCTTGTCGATCAAGGCCGAAACATCAGCGATGGCTACTTCGCCATCCTCATCAACATCGGCACAAATCTGGCAAACGGTGCCGTTACCCAAGAGGTAGTCAATAAGATCCGAAACATCGGCGATGGAAACCTCCTCATCATGGTTAACGTCGCCCACTTCATAGCCGTGGCCAGCAGCAGGCAAGGTCACCTCTTGAACTATCGACTGATAAGACATGTCGGTATTCTGCTTAACGACTACATAGTACTGATAGGTAGTGCCAGGAGTCAAGCCCTCAACCATATAGGTAGCGCCAGGCAGGGGGACAGTATAACCCCATTCGTCAACAGTGGTATTGGCGGGAGCAACATTTTGAGTCAGCACCACTTCCTGAGTGGCCTTGTCAACGACATACAGGAAATAACCGCAACCTTCACCGATGAAGTTATTGATGATAAATGTGTTCTCGGCGTTGCAGCTCCAGTCGGCGAGGAAGGAGGTCGAGGTCACGTCGGCTGCAGGCTTCAGCTGAGGATAGATTTCCATGTAAATGATGTCCGAAGAACTGGTCTGGCCACCATCGGTATAGTTGGTCTGAATACCGATACGCCAGGTGAAGAACGGCTCATCTACCTGGTCAACCAAACTGGTCAAATCACCAAAGTGAATATCCCAGTTACCAACATAACCATTATCCGTAACACTGCTTAAGGGGAATTGGGTTAATGGCTCATTGACCTGATTGGGGAACATCTCAGGAGTGAAGGTGAAAATCTGATCGTTGTCGGTATAGATGCTGAAACTCAGTTTTGAGGCATCCAGCTTAGTGTATTCTTCGCCATTAAAATACTTGTCAATAGTATAGTCATTACCGACATAATTTCCATCAAAATCCTGAGCGATCTCGTAACCTAAATTGATTCCGACAGGTAAACCGTAGTCGATAAACTCTGAGAGGCTAGGATTGCCAGGCGTTGGCAGTTCGGTCTGGGGGAAGACCTCGGTATAGACAATGTTGGAAACACCTCCAATAGCAAAATTATCATTCAGGTAGAATACCTGGACACCGATGCGGTAATTGAAGAAGCGTTCAAAACCATCAGCATTAGTGCGGTAGAAGAAAACGCCACCACTCTGGAGATCAGAGCCTGACTCCCAGCTGTATTGGTAGATGTCGGTCGTGCTACCCCATATATTGTCATATTGGGCGCTGTTGAAAGTGAAAATCTGGTCATCGTCGGTGTAGATGCGGTAACCCATCATCTCGATATCAAGAGGATTGCCATTCACATCGACAGTGGGCAGCGTAAAGGACAAGTAGCTGTTACCGCTTTCATCACCGCAGTCATACCACGTTACATTGGTGGGGTCGGCAGGAGTCACGGCATAGGCGCTCGCGGCAATTGCCAGGCCCATTAAGGATAAGAATAATTTTTTCATAAATACATTGAATTTAATAGTAGTTATAAGGATATTAATAAACACTTTTAAGCATCCGAAGGTATAATTCAACTGCAAAACTACAACGAAATATCAAATAATGCAACAATTTAGAATCGTTTTTTAGTTTTAAGCCTCACTGTTATAAGCATGTGTGTTCAACAATGAACAGTGTTGATGGATGAAAAACAAGAGTGCCCCTGCACTGGTGTGCAAAGGCACTCGATGTGATTCAACCTACAGAAACTTTTCTATAGGGTTGATGCGAATGCTGGATTAGTTGTTCAGCAAGTAGTCGATCAATGCGGCAACGTCGGCGATAGCGATCTCACCATCCTGATCGAAGTCGGCGTTCAGAGCGTTGAACGGATCAACGTCGTTACCCAGCAGGTAGTCGGTTAAAGCAGCAACGTCGGCAATAGCAACCTCACCATCATTGTCAACATCTCCAAGCAGAACCTCGGCACCAATCTTCTCGATGTAGAGCCTCATCTCCTCGAGGTTAATGGTCAGTTTATACTCACCACCATCGATGCGGATAGCGTGATACTCGTCCCAAGTCAGTGAAACGTATTCCTGGCCGTCATACACGAAGTCACCCTCGCTGATAGCGCCGAAGCGGAAGGGCTCAATGTAGTTCCAACCGCCCTCGTCGTTATTCTCAGAGAGCTCGGTGGTGAAGCCAAAGTAGTTAACCTCTGCGGGGAAGGTATAGGTCATGGTGTAAACACCGTTTTCAGCATCATAGGTGAACATCTTGCTGCCATCGGTGGGATCCCAACCCTGGTCGTCGCCGCCAAGCATGTAAACATCGTTGGCCAGCGTGGTGAACTCAACGATGTCACACCAGTCTGTTGCTTGATCAGCATTGTAACCCTGTACCTGAACCTCATACTTGGTTTCGGGAGTCAGGCCCTCGATGTTGAAGTAGTCATTGGTAATGTTATATTCATAGTTCCAAGCGGCGGGCTCGATAATCTCAGCATTGGGATCGCCAATGAAGACGTCATCAATGTAAACTGACCACTGATCGTAGGTGCTGTAGTTGCGGAATACGATGCTACCCTCAACACCATCAAAGGCGCTCAGGTCAACAGTGTAAACAGTATGGGTGGTCGTGGTGATCAGAGAATCCTCGAAGAGTTGATACATATCCTCACCTACCATAGCATAAACCTGAACAACTTCAGGATAAGAAGCTGAGCGGCCCCACATAGTGAAGTGGAGTTCACCCTTCAAGGGCACATCAGGTGTACCAATCCAGTTGTCGGGCGAGCAAGCGCCACTGCTGGTATAAGAACCAGAGATGAGGCAAATGTCGGTTTCGGCATCATCGGTATAAGCCAAGCCCCAACCTTGTCCGTCACCATCCATGTCATAGGTCCACCAGCCTTCAAGTTCGTCATCAAGAGTAGCTGCGGGGAAAGTCCACTCGTGAGGATTGCCTGACAGGTCGGTCCAAGGACGCCAGCGCAGGTTCCAACCTGTAGCATTTGCGTCGGCTTCCCAATCTACATAAGCAGATTTTGCGGCAGGAGTAACCTCAATCACAGGAACAACGGGTGCTGTGGGATCGTAGATTTCCACGTCAGTGGCATCGTGACCATCGCTGCCCAATGATACAGTGAATGTATAAGTGCAACCGCTCTTGAACACATAGTCATCATAACGGCCACCTACGTTACCAGCAGCAGATGCAATCCACATTCTGTCACCAGGAGTCGGGTTGAGGATACACCAGTCATAAGTGCCAGCGGGAATCAAAATGGAAGCGCTGCTCTCCACGATGATGTTTGTTGTGCTTAACGTGCCATCGACACCCTCGGGAATCGTGTACTCGAATGCCGCAATAACACTTGCGGCAACGTCACCACTTGATGTCATGGCACCTGTAGTAGGAATCTCAACGCCATAAGCGGTAGCGTCGGCATCGAGCACCATCTGGTAGCCAGAGCCATCACCCCAAACATCGCCAGCAGCGAGCGTTACCCTTGCATAGCCCTCGGGAATGTCCTCACGCGTGTTGATTGTGCCGTAGAAAGGAGTGGACACAGTGTTGGGAGCAGCCTTGCGAACAAGTTGCTCAACCTTTGCCTTGGGGCTGTCAGCAACCTTCTTCTGAAGCGGTGCTTTGTTAATACCAGCACTGGCAGATACAGCCACTGCCATGCCTAAGAGTAAGAATAAAAATTTCTTCATAAGTTAAAAGTTTTTAGTTAGTAATAAAGTTAATAAATACATTAATTAATAGTCTTTTTTGGTTATGTTACCTCCAAATTGCTATGGCTTCCACTTGCAATTTCTCACAAGAACACATAGTAATAAATCTGGAAGTATTATCAATCGCAAAAATAAAACAAATATTTGAAATCAATAAAGAAATAAAACGATATTTTTTTACATGTTAATAAAAATCAAAGAAAACTACTATAAATGATAGTTTTCTTCAAAAAAAGAGAATAGCAGTAGATGGTAACAGGTGTCAGTCGGTAGCGGATTGAGGCACAAGATAGGCACTGACCTCGTAGAGCAGATAGATGGGCAGGAAAACGACCATCAACGTGAAGGGATCGCCCGTCGGCGTGATGATGGCGGCCAGTACCAACAGTGCTACGATGGCATGACGGCGATAGTTGCGAAAAAAGCCGCGATGTAGTGCACCCAACGACCCCAGCAGCCAAGCCACCAGCGGCAATTCAAAGATGACTCCCATCACAAAGATGAGCATCAGGAACGTGTCCATATAGCTGTCTAACGAAATCTGGTTAGGCACCAGTTGGCTAACATGATAATCGGCCAAGAAACGCAGCGTGACGGGGAAAACGACAAAGTACCCCACCGCTACCCCAACAAAGAACATTATGCAACCGATGAGAAAAGCCGTCTTTACCCCACGTTTCTCGTTGGGATACAGTGCTGGAGCAATAAAGATCCACAGTTCGTAGAGCACAAACGGAAACAACAGCACCAAAGCCAGCCAGAACGAGGTGGACATGTGGATAAAGAACTGAGATGCCAGCTTGATGTTGATCAACTCTACCTTGAAACCATCGGTCGTGAACTGAGGCAACCATGACACCGACGAGGTCATGCGCTCAAACAGGCCATAAAGAACAAAATCACCATGACAAGGCGCGAGAATCACCGTGTCAAAAATCGATGGCATGACACAGAACAGGCCTATCGTAGCCACCACCAGAGCCACGACAATACGGACCAGCACTGCGCGCAGCGCATCGATGTGGTCCCAGAACGACATCTCCTGTAACTGGGGCTGCTCCTGTGCCATTACTTGGCGATGTTAGCTGATGGGATTGTCGGGTCTAGAGCCTGGTTTGTCATTATCGAGGTTGTCGAGCGGCTTTTTCAGCTCATCCTCGACCTCGTTCATGCCTTGCTTGAAGCTCTTGACGCCCTTGCCCAGGCCGCGCATGAGCTCGGGTATCTTCCTGCCACCGAAGAGCAGCAGTATGACAAGAACAATCACGATAATTTCGCCTGTTCCAAAATTGAACATAGCCAGTATTCCGTTAAGTATCATATTTACTCATCTTTTAGACATTAATACTGTCGCAAATTTAATACTTTTTTTTCACTCCTAGGCCAATTCAAGAAAATCTCCCCAAAATTTTGTGCCATGTGGCAAAATTGTAGTACTTTTGGGCATCGAAAACCATTAACTTCTTTTATCTTTTTAAATTAATGAATACCATTAAGAATTTCGATGAGTTGCTCGCTCATCTCAAAGAGAACAATGTGAAGAAACGTGTAGCCGTTGTATGGGCTGCCGACGAGAAGACTCCCGCCGCCTGTGCTATGGCTCTTGAAGCCGGTTTTATTGAAGCTATCTTCGTGGGCTGTGAGGAAAAACTCAAGGCCAATGAGGCTTTAAAGCCCTTTGCCGGCAACATCAGCTATGTTGATGCTACCGACGCCGACGATGCCGCAGCCAAGGCTGTCGCCCTCGTGCGTGAAGGCAAGGCCGATGTGCTGATGAAAGGTCTTATCAACACCGACAACCTGCTGCGTGCCGTCCTCAACAAGGAAACCGGCATCCTGCCCAAGGGCAACGTGCTGACACATGCCGCCGTCGCCTCTATCCCCACCTACCACAAGTTCCTGATTTTCACCGATGCTGCCGTAATTCCCTACCCCAACCAGGCCCAGCGCATCGAGATGGTGAAGTACATGTCCAATGTGGCCCGCAACTTCGGCATCGACGAGCCCAAGGTTGCCCTTATCCACTGCACCGAGAAGGTCAATGGCAAGCACTTCCCCTTCACCGAGGATTATCCCGTGATTATCGATATGGCTCGCAAGGGCGAACTGGGCAAGTGCATCGTTGACGGTCCGCTCGACGCTAAGTGCGCTTGCAGCATGCACGCTATGGAGGCCAAGGGGCTGACTTCTCCCCTGCAGGGCGACAGCGACGTGCTCATCATGCCCGACATCGAGGCTGGTAACGTGTTCTACAAAGCCATCACCCTGTTTGCTGGAGCCAGCACTGCAGGCCTGTTGCTCGGTGCCAAGTGCCCGGCAGTCGTGCCCTCGCGTGCCGACAGCAGCCAGTCCAAGTTCTACAGCCTGGCAGTAGCCACTATGGCCGCTGAGTAATCAACAATAAACTATTATTTCTAAACACAGTACACAAAAACTATATTCACAATATGATTATTCTTGTTATCAATCCAGGATCGACTTCCACCAAGATGGCAGTCGTTGAGAATGGTGAACCCCGTTTGATTAAAGTCATCCGTCACTCGGCCGAGGAATTGGCCCCGTTTGCAAAGATTACCGACCAGTTCGATTTCCGCCGCAAGATGATCTTGGGCGAGCTCGAGAAAGCCGGTATCCCCGTGAAGTTTGACGCTGTGGTGGCTCGTGGCGGCCTCACCAAGCCCCTGCCTGGCGGTGTCTATGCCGTGGATGAGAACATGATACAGGCAACCTACGCTAGTGAGCACCAGCACGCTTGCGACCTGGGTTGCGTCATTGCACGCGAGATTGCCAAGGACCTGGGTTGCCCTTGCTACATCGCTGATCCCGTGGTAACTGATGAATTGAACGATTATGCCCGCGTGTGTGGACTGGCCATGTTCAAGCGCGAAAGCATTTGGCACGCCCTGAACCAGCGCGCCATCGCCCGCCGCTTTGCTAAGGAGAACGGCAAGCGCTACGAGGACCTGAACCTCATTGTTGCCCACCTGGGTGGCGGTATCTCGGTAGCTGCCCACGATCATGGCCGCGCCGTTGACGTGAACAACGCCCTGGACGGTGAGGGCCCGTTCTCACCTGAACGCGCTGGCAGCCTGCCTGCCCGCGATCTGATTAACCTGTGCTTCAGTGGTGAATACACCAAGGACGAGATCCTTAAGATGATCTCAGGCAAGGGCGGTGTGTTCTCTCACTTGGGTACGACCGACATGATCGAGGCCGAGAAGCGCATGCAGGCTGGTGACGAGAAAGCCACGCTTGTGATCAATGCCATGATCTACCATATTGCTAAGGCCATCGCCGAGAAGGGCGCCGTGCTGTGTGGTAAGATTGACGCTATCCTCATCACTGGTGGCATTGCTTACTGGAAGTACATGACTGACGAGTTGACCAAACGCGTGGGCTGGATGGCTCCCGTTCACATCTATCCCGGAGAGGATGAGATGTCGGCACTGGCAGCCAATGCCGCTGCAGCCCTCAACGAGGAAGTAGAGGTTCTCAAGTACTGATATACCGATTTCCTGTAACGATAACATCGGGCGGTGACCACAGCGTCATCGCCCGATGTCTTATCTTTAACGACTTTAGTTGCAACAAGCATGAGGCTGTGTCATAATTGCAATTCCAGCAAAGGAGTCCGTGCTGCGCACGGAGAAATTAAACAAAATTTGTATAAAAATTAAGTAAATTGGATTTTTATTTTAATTTTATTTATAATTTTGTTAAATTTCTCGGCCGTTAGGCCGATTAAAAAGGTAGAGGCGAATTATGACACAGTCTCTACAAAGCGGATGTCTAATAATACGTTCTCAGAGGATGCCCAGTTCCAGCAGATAGGCATGGATGCCGGTGCCCAGGCCGAAGAGTGATAAGATCATGATGATGATGCCGATGATGCGGTTGATCAGCCACATCGAGCGGATGTTGAAGTGGCTGCGCACCTTGTCAACAAAGAAGGTGATGATGGCCCACCATAGCAGTGCTCCAGCGACGATGAACCCGTAGCCAAGGATCACATGATAGAACTTGTATTCGGGCAACGGGAAGCCGAAGCGGGCAAACAGCGGGATGATAAGGAACATGATCAGCGGATTGCTCAACGTGAACAGGAAACCGGTTATCATGTCGCGCAAGTAGTCATCGCGTTGGTCGATGTTCTCTTTGATCTGGCTGACAGGGTTGTGGAAGATCATGTAAACAGCGTAGGCAATCAGGATCACGCTGCCGATGATTTGAAGGATGTTGACGTGGTCGGCGATGAATTCGGTCACGAGCGAGATGCCCAGACCAACCAGCAGGCAATAGAACAAGTCGCTGGCGGCAGCACCCACACCGGTGAAGAACCCCGAGTTACGCCCCTTGTTCAGGGTACGTTGGATGCATAGGATACCGATAGGTCCCATCGGTGCCGACAGGAAGATTCCAATCGACACACAACCGATTATTATGGATATAATTGTACCCACCTCTGGAGGTTCGTCACGTTACAACTTGCAAAGGTACTAAAAAGTCCCGATTGCGGATTACTGGTTGCTGGATTTTTTTAATCGCTTGTTCGCTAAATTGGCGTCAACGGATGATGGGCGGAAAGTAATTCTTGTGATTTGTGGACGTAGCGACAGCTCGCCTGGATTGGTGCCTGGGGCGCTTTCGGGTACTGTCATGCCTCGCGAGGCATAAAACTCCCGCCAGTAGTCGGTCACCTGCCCCGAGGCATCATGGAATGACATCGGCACTGGCTCAAAAACAAGAATGCCTTGAGAATCAACATAGTTGAGCTGAACTAGCTCGCTGCAATAGATGGCGCTGTCACCTGGCAGGAACAGGTCATCGTAGGGCTTCCCCACCATCATGAGGCATCGCCTGATCGATTTGGGGATATCCACATCGGCATTCACTCTGCAGATGAGCACGCCACCAGGGTTCTCGCACCAAAAAGTGTCGATGGGTGTAAGGCAAACGGCGGGCTTTTTTGCCTCGATGACATACAACAGTCCGTTGTCGCCACCGATGTGGTGGACAATGCCCACATGGTCAATGGGCATGTTTCCGGCTTCACAGGTGACATCGGTAATGGCATTTGGCGACTCGGCACGGCAAAAAAGCAGGTCACCTTCCTGCAGTTCCACTCCCGATAGAGTCATGGCATAGAATGCCGACAGTAACAAGCACAGAATTATTTTAATACCAGGTGATGCCATTGCTCATGCTGGAGTGCTTGTCATACTTCACGTCTTGCAGGATCGACGACTTGACGGCGATATGGAAATTGTAGCTCTTGTAGGGGCCCACAGGCACAAAGCTGGCACTCATCTCAAAGCAGTGCATCTGGCGCGAGATGGTGCAGTTCATGTAGGCAATCTTGTGGGTATCGAAGTTGTAGCTGGCCGATGCCGTGAATGACCAGTTCTTGGTTGGTCTGATGTTGGCATTGAGGCTCAGGTTCTGCGTCCACTTGCCGTTGTACTCCAGCTTGTCGTAGTTGAATGTTCCGTAGCCGTAGGCCAACGAGTAGTTCACGGTCAAGCTCCATGGGAAATCCCACTTGGCATAGCCGTCGATGAGTTCCAGGTCGGTGGTGGGACCGGAGCGGCCATCCTCTGACTCCTCGTTTTGTTCATCGTCACGGTCACGGGCGTTACGCTGTGACTGGTTTTTCTCGTCTTGTGACTTGGTCTTGTCTCGCTTGCGCTTGAAGGTGTCGTTATTGAAGGTATAGGAGAACGAGGTACCGGTGCTCGACAATCGTCCCCAACCGCCGCCGTTGAACAGGCGCAGCTTGTTAATGCGCACCGGGGTGCCGGCCGCGTTGAGTCCATACTTGTACACGTCCCATGTCGCACTCAGGTTGAGGTTGAAACCTTTGGTGATGCGCAGCATGATGCTGGTGTTGAGGTTGCTCCACTTGAGTGAGTCGGCAGCCAGGTTGCACGACTGTGACAAGGTGAAGTTCTCGATGAGCGATATTTTCTTGAAACCGGTGCTGTCGTTATCGCTCTTGATTTTGGCCTCCAGGTTATTGGCGATGTTGAACGAGATGGTTCCCGACTTGTGCTCGGGAGCATTGCCGAACATCCCGTGCTGGAAATAGCTATAGCGTGAATGGTGCGCTTTGCCGTTCTGGTCCTCATAATCAAGATTGCCGTAGTAGCCCCAGAACGGAGCGCCGAATTCGGGCGCCGCCGAGAACGTGATGCTGGGCGTCATCACATGGCGCACCATCTGCAGTTTCTCCCCCAGTTTGCCCAGGAATTTCATGGGCTTGAAGAAGCCGTAAACCTTGGTGCTCAGTGTCACGCCGAAGTTGAAGTCAAAGATGTTATAGAAACCGTAGGTCGTATCCCTTACCACAGCACTGGCGTTAGGGTCCCACTGCTGGCGTATCTTGCTGGTGTACATGCGGTCGTTCAACGTCAGCGACGGTGTGATGTTGAAGTACTTGAACACGTTGAAGGTGGCCTGCACAGGTATGGTATGGCTCATGCCGTTGCGCCAGTCCTTGATCAGGCTCTTGTGCAGGAACTCGTCCTGCTTGGCGGTCAAGGAGTTCTGGAAACGTCCTGAGTAGCTCACCTTGATTTTCTCGTACCATCGTTCGTCGCCCACGGCATGCTTGCGCTTGAAGGGTGCCATCTGGGTCATGTTGATGGTCAGATTGGGGAACGAAACGGTAATCGTCGAGTCGGCAGTGCGCTGTGACACGTTGGCATTGGTCGAGAAGGTCCAACGGCTGTTGGGAATCTTGTAAGTCAGGTTCACCGTGCTGCTTTTGGTGTTCTCGGTGAATGCGTTGGTGTAGTAGGTGTTGAGGCTATTGCGCGAATAACCCGTTGTGGCAAAATTCACGCTTGCCGAGAATGTCAGGTAGGGATTAGCCTTCTGGTTCTGGCTGTGGCTCCACAAGACCTGGAAGTTCTTCATCTTGTTGTAGTCGGGATCGCCCTTCTGTCCCGTCACCGTCGTCAGGTAGTTGATGCTCACTGAACCCGAGAACTTGTAGCGCTTGGCATAGGACGACTGTGCCGACAGACCCCATGAGCCGCGTGTGTAGATTTCGCCTGTGAGCGCCAGATCGGCATGCTGGCCCAATGCCAGGTAATAGCCGCCATTGCGCAGGTAGAAACCTCGGTTATAGTCCTCGCCGACGGTGGGTACCAGGATACCGCTCTGGTATTTCTCGCTGAAGGGGAAGTAGCCGAAGGGCACCGCAATGGGCAACGGCAGGTCTTCAAGCACCATGTAGGCTGGGCCCGTCACCACGTTGCTCTTGGGCTTGACTTTGGCTTTGGTCAGCTGGAAGTAGAAATGCGGGTGTTCGTGGTCATCACAGGTGGTATATTTTCCGTCCTTGATGTAATAGTAGTCGTCCTCGGTCTTCTTGGTGATGCCACCGGTCAGGTAGCCCTCGCCTTGTTCGGTGACGATGTCGGTGATGTAGCCGCGCTTGGTCTTGAAGTTGTATTTCATCACGCGCGACTCATACTCGCCGCTCTGATCCTTGAACACGGGCTTGCCGTTGATCTCACCCACACTGTCAAGAACACCGATGGCATGCACCTGGCTGCTGTCCATGTCCATGCTGATTTGGGCCGCCGTCAGGTCAATGTCGCCATACACGACCTTGGTGTTGCCGTACATCGTGGCATGGCTCCTGCCAAGCAGAATCACGCTGTCCTTGGCATTGAACTCCACAACATGGTCCAGATCCACCCGCTCGCGAACAAAGCGGCTCGTGTCGCGCGCAGCGCCAGTGCCCTGCTTTGTCACCGCCTGCGTGACGGTTGTGTCGCCCTCACTGTTGACAATAGAGTCCACCATCTGCGTCAGGTCGAGCGCATTACCGTTCACTTGACCATGCGACAAACCCGGCAGCAGCATGAATGCTGCCACCATCGCCAGGATGATATGAAGTGTCTTCTTCGTCAAAATAGAGCTATCAAACGGCAAAATTACTTATTTTTTATGCAAGGTGCGCCACTTAGCAGGGATTTATTGTCAAGAATTGTGCCAAATTTGATTTTTTTAGCATCCCCCGCCCCATGGAACAAAGAATGAAGCAGCTGCAGAGAATCAAAATCCAACCTGAGTATAGGAAAACCTCGAAATTATTTTGGCTTTTCTCGTGAGTTTTCGTAAATTTGCAGGTTGTTATGTTTCGTGCAATGCGGACAATCATGTGATGTCCCGTTTCCCGGATGTAACGATTTACTTTACTATCAACTATTCACTAATGACTATATTATATGTATAACGTCAAGTCTATCCATGCCGATGAATTTATCGATGATAGCGAGATTCTGGAAACGCTCGCCTATGCCGAGAAAAACAAGAGTAACCGTGCTCTGATCGAGGCGATTATCGATAAGGCTGCCCTGTGCAAGGGCCTTACACACCGCGAGGCTGCCGTGCTGCTCGACTGTGACCAGCCCGACCTGATTGAACGTTACGAGCAATTGGCGCGTGAAGTGAAGACGCGCTTCTACGGCAACCGCATCGTGATGTTCGCCCCGCTGTATTTGTCCAACTATTGCATCAACGGGTGCGTCTATTGTCCCTACCATGCCAAGAATAAGACCATTCCCCGCAAGAAACTCAGCCAGGACGAGATCCGTGCCGAGGTAGAGGCACTGGTCAAGATGGGCCACAAGCGCATCGCCCTGGAAGCAGGTGAGCACCCCGTGATGAACCCGCTGGAGTATATCCTGGAGTCCATCCACACGATCTATAGCACCAAGGTGGGCAATGGCGAAATCCGTCGATTGAACGTCAACATTGCCGCTACCGAGGTCGAGGCCTACGAGAAGCTGAAAGCGGCAGGCATCGGTACCTATATCCTGTTCCAGGAAACCTATAACCGCAAGAACTACGAGGCCCTGCATCCCACCGGCCCCAAGAGCAACTACTGCTACCACACCGAGGCTATGGACCGCGCTCAATTGGGCGGCTGTGACGATGTGGGCATCGGTGTGCTCTATGGTCTGACGACTTACCGCTACGACTTTGTGGGCCTGCTGATGCATGCCGAGCATCTTGAGGCTCGTTTCGGCGTGGGACCGCACACCATCAGTGTGCCGCGCATCTGCCCTGCTGAGGACATCACCCTCGACGAGTTCCCCGATGTGCTTCCCGACGACATCTTCTGCCGCATCATCGCCGTCATCCGCTTGGCTGTGCCCTACACCGGCATGATCATCTCTACCCGCGAGAGCCAGAGCGTGCGTGCCAAGGTGCTTGACCTGGGTGTGTCACAGATCAGCGGCGGCAGCCGCACCAGCGTGGGTGGCTACACTACCGTCGAGCGCCATGACGAGACGGCACAGTTCGACGTGAGCGACACCCGCACCCTCGACGAGGTCATCAACTGGCTGCTCTCCATCGGCTACCTGCCCAGTTTCTGCACCGCCTGCTACCGTTCGGGACGCACTGGCGACCGTTTCATGGAACTGTGCAAGGCTGGTAAGATTGGCGACATCTGCACGCCCAATGCACTGATGACGCTCAAGGAGTACCTCATGGACTTTGCCAGCGAGGACACCGTTGCCAAGGGCAATGCCCTCATCGAACAGGAGTTGGCTAAAATCAAGAATGCCCGCGTGCGCGAAATCGCTGCCCAGCACATCAACGAAATCGCCGGCGGCCAACGCGACTTCTACTTCTAAGAATTTAAAAACAAGAAACACAAGAAATACAACAATCAATCTCCTTTTTGCATTTGTTGTATTTCTTGTTTTCATTAATATATTTGTTGTGAATAGTTTTAACAGGACACCTCAAAGCGAACGGATACACATTGCGCTGTTCGGTCGGCGCAATGCGGGCAAGTCGTCGCTCATCAATGCGCTTACTGGACAACAGATTGCTCTGGTGAGCGATGTGCCGGGCACCACGACCGACCCCGTCATCAAGTCGATGGAGATTCTGCCGTTGGGCCCATGCGTGCTGATTGACACGGCAGGTTTTGACGACAGCGGCAAGGTGGGCGACCTGCGCACCGAGCGCACCCGTGAGGTCATCAGGCAGGCCGACATCGCCATCCTGGTCACCGAGGGCAAGGACCTGACCGACGAGACGGCATGGGCAGGATTGCTCAAACAGGCTGATGTACCCTATCTGACGGTACTCAACAAGATAGACCTGATGCCGGAGGTGCCCACTACCCTACTCGCCGACATGGCCAAGCACCTGGGCTGCGACGTCATCCCGGTGAGCACCCTGCAAGGAACGGGCTTGGACCTGCTGCGGCAAACCCTTGCGCGACTGGTTCCTGACAGCGAAAAGCAGTCACTCACCGGTAACCTGGCCAAACCGGGCGACACGGTGTTGCTGGTCATGCCCCAAGACCCGCAGGCCCCTAAGGGACGCCTCATCCTGCCACAGGTGCAGACCCTGCGCGACTTGATGGACAAGCGATGCACCGCCATCTGCTGCACGACCGAAGATATCGACCGCACGCTGGCTGCACTAAAAGAGCCGCCGCGGCTCATCATCACCGACTCTCAGGTGTTTGACATCGTGGAAAAGAAAAAGCCCGAGAGCAGCCTGCTCACCTCCTTTTCGGTCTTGATGGCAGCCCACAAGGGCGACATCCGCTTCTTTGCCAGGAGCGCCATGGCCATCGACCGCTTGACCGAGCAATCGCGCGTGCTCATCGCCGAAGCCTGTACCCATGCCCCACTGGCCGAGGACATCGGCCGCGTGAAGATTCCGCGCATCTTGCGCCAGCGCATAGGGGAAGGCTTGCAGGTAGATATCGTCGCCGGCAAAGATTTCCCCGAGGATGTGACAGCCTATGACCTCGTGATCCATTGCGGTGGCTGCATGTTCAACAGCAAGTTCATGTTATCACGCGTGATGCAATGCCGCCGTCAGGGAACGCCGATGACCAATTACGGCATCGCCATCGCCTATATCAAGGGCATCCTTGGCAAGGTGTCGATACCAGAATAAATAAAAACGATAAGATATTGTGCTTGTTGCGCAATCAAGGTCTACTTGATTGCGCAATTTTTACAGGATGGTCTTGTCGCGGTATTTGGTGTGCAACAGGTCGTGGGCTGTGCCTTTCAAGGGTTCTCCCAGGAACTCATGATACAGGCGCTGGATGACCGGGTTGTCGTGGCTCTTGCGGTGGCGCTTGCCGATGTCCTCGCTGTAGATGGCACGTTGGCGCGCTTTGATGACCTCGATGTCCCCGTGGTGGTAAGGCTGGCCGGTGCCGCCAATGCAGCCGCCGGGACATGCCATCACCTCGATGACATGATAGTCCATGTCACCAGCCCTCAGGCGGTCCATCACGATGCGGGCATTGGGCAACGTATTCACGACACACACTTTCAACTCAAAGCCGTTGAGGTCGATGACCGCTTCACGGATACCTTCCAAGCCACGCACCTCGTCAAACTCCAGTTGCGGCAACTCGGCTCCTGTGAATTCCTCATAGACAGACCTCAGCGCTGCCTCCATCACGCCACCCGTTGTGCCGAAGATGGCACCTGCACCCGAAGAGTCGCCCAATGGTGAATCGAACTCGGTGTCGCGCAGGCGGTCAAAATTGATGTTCATGCGGCGGATAAGTTCTGCCAGTTCTATTGTCGTGATGGAGTAATCCACATCAGGGTTGCCGTCGGTGAAGAACTCGTCGCGGGCACACTCATATTTCTTGGAAATGCACGGCATCACCGAGACAACGACCAGTTTGTCGCGTGGAATACCCATGCGTTGTG